>Ga0268299_1001419_pt1 | contig 42603 bp, 34 predicted proteins | sample NOBtaG_FD_193484 | JGI IMG/M metagenome (GOLD analysis project Ga0268299, IMG submission 193484) | Activated sludge microbial communities from bioreactor in Nijmegen, Gelderland, Netherland - NOB reactor | ecosystem: Engineered > Bioreactor > Aerobic > Activated sludge | place: Netherlands... | reverse complement strand
GCAATGGAGAATTGTTTGAAATTAAAGCCGATAAGTTTCCAATTGGAGTAAACCTTGATGGGGTGGTAGATAATTTTACAAACCACAAAATACAACTACAAAAAAATGATTGCATTTTTTTGTACAGCGATGGTTATGCTGATCAATTTGGCGGGCCAAAAGGCAAAAAATTTAAGTATAAACAACTAAAAGAGATGTTGCTAGCTATTTGTGAAAAGCCGGTAAATGAACAAAAACAAATCATTGAACAAACTTTTGAAAGTTGGAAAGGAGACTTGGAACAAGTGGATGATGTATTAATTATTGGTGTGAAAATTTAAAACATGAAAAAACTTTTTTTACTTTTTTGTTTGTTTACTCATTTTTGTTTTGCACAAATTGATCCTTCCTTTTTCCCACAATTTCAACCCTTTGTCGGCAATCCCATTATAAAATATGGTGACGGATTTGCTGGCGCAGCTTGGAACGACCCTTGTGTTTTAAAAATAAACGGACAATACATCATGTACCTTTCTGCTGCACAAGGAATAAGTGGTGTAAACAAAGTTAAAATTTATCGTCTTGTTTCAAGTGATGGATATGCTTGGAGCATGTCGCCCAACATACCAGTTATTGAAAACGATTCTGGGACTTACTATGCTGGTGGCGCAGAAACACCTTCTGTTGTTTTTAAAAATGGTGTGTACCACATTTACCTTACCACCTACCCTTTTGGCAATAACGGACAAGATTTTGCCATTAGTCACGGAACATCTACTGACGGCATTTCATGGACCATGGACCCAACAACTATTTTAGAATCGGATGGAAGTCCTGACTGGAAAGGTTATGCTGTTGCTGAGCCTGGTGCAATTATTTATCGTGATAGTATTTTTGTTTTTTTTACTGCCATTGGAACACAAGGTGCTGCTGTTGTTCAAAGCATTGGATTAATAAAATCTGCTGACGGAACTAACTTTACAACACCCGAACAAAAAGTGCTAATGCCACAAACCGTTTATCCTTCTGCTGATAATTGGTATGGATTATCCACACCTTCCGCTTTAGCAATAAACGATTCTATCTATTTGTTTACGGATGTAGCAAAGGTTATTAATGGCACCTGGACACAAGTTGCCCTGCACCAATTTAAAACCAATAGCGCAGAAGAAACGTGGTATGCGGATGTTGCGCCTATACATACCATGCAAGATTTTACTTGGACCAATGGAAGTTTTTATTCCGAACTAAGATCCATTACACCGCTACTTGATGATGATGGACGATTAAGAATTTGGTATGCTGGCAACCGATTAGCCGATGTTTCTGGTACCGATACAACGTATAACATTGTTTTCGACTCATTAGGAAACATACACCCCAATCCTAATTTTTGGGGAATAGGAACTTCTGAATATCAATTCCCGCTACCAAGCTCCATTGCTTCATTTTCAAACAATAAAATGCTGTTTACTATTTATCCTAACCCTGCAAACGATTACATTGAAATACAAACAGAAAACAAAAGCATTGAATTGCTAAATGCTTTAGGCAAAAAGATGCCGCTTGATTTTGAAACAAAAGACAAGGCTATTAAACTTAATCTTTCTTCGCTTTCTGCTGGCTTATATTTTATTGTTATAAACGGACAAGCACAAAAGTTTATTAAACAGTAATGTAAACAGATAAAGCACATAGCGCGTGTGTTCTTGTTTGACTTTCTGCTTTTTTTCAACTAACTTTACTTTGAAAAAATAACGAACGCTAAAGCGTAATTGAAACTACACATTAGCAACAATTGCCATGACGGAAGAGACATCGATATTGTTAAACGAATTGAACCTTGAGAAGACTCGCTTTTCATTAGCTTCAAACACAAGACTCATTACAAATTTTGACATTTCACCACAAGATTTCATTAAGTACGCAGAATTTGACTTAGCCAGTAAGTATGAGCACAATATTGTAAACGCTTTGTCGAATTCAAAAAGAGCGCTTGATTGCCAATTGGATTCACTGCTATTTTCATTTGGTTACTATCAGAAATCACAAAAAGGTTTTTGGAGTTTCCCCAAAAAACTTGATTTGATTAAAGACTTTGGCGTAATAGCGCCCAGAGTTCTAAAGAAGATCAATAAGCAGCGTAATTTGCTTGAGCATCAATTTATCAAACCTGAAAAGGAAACTGTTGAGGACTTCTTGGATATTGCGATGCTTTTTATTGCAAGCACCGACCAATATATCCTAAGGTTTGTGGATGAATTGCACTTAAAAAATGAAGAGATTGACAAGACGTTTGTTATTCAAAATGACTACAAGAACTCGGCATTCCGTATAAGTGAATTCAAAAATACGCTAATGTTATCAGTGGGAGAAGAAAGGCGTGAAGAGTGCGGAGAACTTCCGTTAAAAGTCCATATGTTTAGTCTCGATGACATAGATTACAATACAATTTTGCTAGAGTATTTAAAGAGGATAAGATAAACTCGTCTAGAGCTTGCAACAGCTGCTAACAGCAGGTATGTGGCCATTGCCTAGTTGGGGTTTAAACAAATGGCTATCTTCGTATAAAGTTTGATCACGGTGGACAGAGTCGACTAAGTAATGCTAAATATTCCCTACGGTCTTTTTTTAGCATTACCATGCTGGCAACGGCACATACCCAAACGTTCTTTTTTCAAAGTAAAACCCCTACTTAATCCCTTTGCGTTCTCTCCAAATTTGGTTGAATGACTTTTGTGCTACTTGAGGCAAATCTCTTCGTTCGCCCCATTGTTTTTTAAAGAATTGTTTGAGCATAAAGTTTTTCAACTTTGCTCCGCCTTTGTCCATTTTGCTACGTTTGAGCATGGCGCCTTTCCAAAAAAACCACACCCAATTTTCGGTTTTAGTTGTTAATCCTTTGGTAATAAAATCGGCACGGTTTAATAATAAAAGCTTGTGAATGTCAATTTTTACAGGGCATACATCTGTGCATTTACCACAGAGTGTAGATGCATAACTTAGGTGCTTGTATTCGTTGGTGTCTTTTAAATACGGTGTAATGATAGAGCCTATTGGTCCGCTATAGGTTGTTCCATAACTGTGTCCGCCAATGGTTTGATAAACAGGACAAGCATTTAAACATGCCCCACAACGAATACAAGACAATGCTCTGCGTTGCTCTGTTTCTGCTAATAAATTGGTTCTTCCATTGTCTAATAAAATCACCACCATTTCATCCGGCCCATCGCTTTCTCCTTGTTGTTTCGGCCCGCTATAAAGCGTGTTGTACACCGTCATTTCTTGTCCGGTACCATGTGTAGCCAATAGTGGCCAAAACAGCTCTAAATCATAAATAGAAGGAATTACTTTTTCTATTCCCACAATAACAATTTGCACTTTCGGAAAGGACATGGAAAGTGTTCCGTTTCCTTCATTTTCGGTAACAGCAATGGCACCAGCATCGGCAACAATAAAATTAGCGCCACTCACTCCTACTTCTGCTTTGCTATATTTTTCGCGCAATTGAAGTCGTACATACGTTGTTATTTGTTCCGGTGTCCAATCGAGCGGTGTTTGTTTTTTTTCATGAAATGTTTTTGCAACATCTTCTTTTGAAAGATGCATAGCAGGTGTTACAATGTGGTATGGCGCTTCATTTCTAAGCTGTACAATGTATTCACCTAAATCTGTTTCAATGCTTTCTATTCCTTCTTTTTTCAGCTCTTCATTAAAATCAATTTCTTCGGTAGTCATTGATTTTGCTTTCACCACTGTTTTTGCGTTTGCTTTTTTCATTATTTGCAAACTCTCTTTTAATGCTTCTTCTGCATCCTGCGCCCATATTACCTTTCCGCCACGCTTAATAAAATTGGCTTCAAACTCTATTAAATATTTTTCAAGATTATCTACCGCTTTTTGTTTTCGTGCTGCCGCTCTGGTGCGCGCCAATTCAAGATTAGAGAACTGCGCTTTTCCTTCAATAACTTTTTTATCGTATTGAGCAATATTAAAACCAATCGTTTTGTGATGGCTTTGATCAAAAATCTTTGCTTCTGATGCTTCTAAAAATGTTTCTAATGCTTTTGACATAAAATTTTTTGTCTTTGCTCGGTTTTCTTTTGTTTTCTAATGCTTGTTCTGCGTCCCGCTTTCGTACATTTGTATAATTCGTAATTCGTAGCTTATTTCTTATTTGAATCCACCTTTATTCTTTCATTCCTATTTGCTAATTCCCAAGCGGTGAAAAAAACCAAACGAGTAATTTTTTCCATTTTATTAAAATTTATTTTTGACACTTCATCTGTTTCTTTGTGATAATCGGCATGCACACCGTTAAAATAAAAGATTACAGGAATTCCATTTTTTGCAAAGTTGTAATGATCCGAACGATAGTAAAATCTATTTTTATCGTTTTCATCATTAAACGTATAATCTAATTCAAGGCTCGAGTAGGTTTTGTTTGCTGTTTCGCTTATTTGGTGTAGCTCCGAACTTAACTTATCTGAACCAATTAAATACACATAGTTTTCGTTTTTTTCGTGTTTCTCGTCCAGCCTTCCAATCATGTCAATATTTAAATTACACACCGTGTTTTTTAAAGGAAATTCTGGATTTTCTACATAATACGCAGAGCCCAACAAACCTTTTTCTTCGCCACTAACCGTCATGAACAACATACTTCTTCTTGGTCCTTTGCCTTCTTTTTTTGCTGTTGCAAACGCTTCTGCTAGTTGAATAACCGCTACCGTTCCTGAGCCATCATCATCTGCACCATTAAACACCACATCGCCTTCTTTTCCTAGGTGGTCGTAATGCGCTGTAACAACAATTAATTCCTCTTTTAAATCACTTCCTTCTACATAAGCCAAAACGTTTTCTGCTTTTACTTTTTCGGTTAAATTTTTAATGTTAATGTTTAAATCTGTTTTTGCTTTTAGTGTTTGTGGGCTTTCTTCTTTTGTAATTTTTGTTTTTAAATCATCTGTTGATGTTTTTAAAATACTGCTTGCTACCTCTTTCGAAATATAAATAACAGGCATATCGGTTGTAGATGCTTTTAACTTCATAGAGCTTGATTCCAAGCGGTGTTTGTTTTGTTCAACGCTTTTTGCAATATCATCTACCACAACCAACAAAAGTCCAACACCATTTTCTTTCGCTTTTTGAATTTTATTTCTGTAATAGCTTGTCCACAACGATGGTGTTTTTGTTCCTGTGATGATAGATGTTCCATCGGCTTTTTGAGGCTCACCACTTAATATCAGCACCGTTTTATTTTTTACATCTTGCTTGGCATAATCGTTATAGATGGCTTCTTCTATTCCATAACCTAAAAACAACACTTCTTTTATGTTAATCGTTTGCTCTGCTAATCCGGGGAAATGGTAAAAATCTTTTTTGGGTTCCAAGAGTTTTCCTTTTAATTTTATTTCTGCCGATTTTGGCAACATAACGTGTAATGGATATTCTTGGTAATAAGTCTCTTCTTTGTATGGCGGTATTCCAAAGGATTTAAATTGAGCTTGAATGTAGTCGGCCGCCATTTTTTGTCCTTGTTTACCCGTTTCTCTTCCTTCAAATGCATCGGAAGCAAGAATGGTTAAATGTGTTTCAAGGGCATCGGCAGTAATTATTTTTGAATAACGAATAGCGCTGGTATCCTTTTGGGCAAAAAGGTTTAGGGTTAAAAATAAAAACAAAAGCAAGGCCTGTTGTAGCTTTTGTGATTGGTTTATTTTCATGATTTGCATTAACATCCTACACTAATTTTATTTATTCTATCAGTATGTCTTCCTCCTTCAAATGCGGTTGAATAAAACACATCTACACATTTTTTTGCTTCTTCTTCGGTGATGAATCTTGCAGGAAGCGTTAATATGTTTGCATCATTGTGTAAACGAGCAAGTTCGGCTATTTCAGCATTCCAGCACAATGCTGAGCGAATTCCTTTGTGCTTGTTTGCAGTCATGTTAATTCCATTTCCGCTACCACACATTAATAATCCAAAGTCAAGCTCTTTGTTCTCTACGGCACTTGCAACAGGATGAGCAAAATCTGGATAGTCTGCACGTTCTTCGGAATAACAACCGAAATCTTTTATTTCAAAACCTTTGGATTGTAAATAAACTTTTATTTTTTCTTTTAATTGAAATGCTGCATGATCGCAACCGATGGCTATTTTCATTTTGTTTTTTTGTTTCGGGCGCAGCCCGTGAAAAATTTTTATTTTAAAATAGGGTTATTAACCACAATTAACACGTTTGTAAAGTTGAAAAATAAAGTGCTGATAATTAACACTCTAGTTTTTATTTTATTAACACGAAACCTGTTGATAATAAAAGGTTTTGTTATAAATGTGTAGAAGATTTTTCTTGCTTTGTTAAATTACTTTATTGCTTGCATTAATTTTTCATACTTCCTACAAAAACTTACAACTATTTTATACATAAAATCAACAATTTCATAACATAATTAACAGTACTTTTGCAAAGAAGTTATTAGATGAAAACGATACTAACAGATTGTTGATAAAGTAAGAAAACACTATTATTCAACACATTATAAAATAAGAACTTTTTAATACCTGTTCATGAACTGTGATAAACTATAAATACAAGGCTTTTGTAATTATTTTTTACACTTAACTAACAGACCAATAACAACAACAATTTTTATTTAAAAATTAAAAAGAAATATATTATTGATATGGGAGAAGATTTGCTATCAAAAGGTTTTTTAGATATTCCAGTGGATTTATCACTAGATTTGTTTGCTGAAATAAATAAACTTAAAAAAGAAAAAAATACAATCATACTTGCCCACTATTACCAGGATGCCGACATACAGGATATTGCCGATTACATTGGTGATAGTTTGGGACTTTCGCAAGAAGCTGCAAAAACCAATGCTGATATCATTGTATTTGCTGGAGTGCATTTTATGGCCGAAACAGCTAAAATTTTATCGCCTTCAAAAAAAGTTTTATTACCCGATTTAAAAGCCGGTTGTTCATTGGCTGATTCTTGTCCGGCTGATAATTTTGCTGAGTTTAAAAAACAATACCCCGACCATTTAGTGATTTCTTACATCAATTGCACTGCAGATTTAAAAACACATACTGATATAGTTTGTACTTCTACAAACGCATTACAAATTGTTGAGAGCCTTCCTAAAGATCAAAAGATAATATTTGCCCCGGATAAGAATTTAGGTGCTTATATCGTTAAAAAAACGGGTCGTGATATGATTTTATGGGATGGAGCTTGTATGGTGCACGAGATTTTTTCATTGGAAAAGATTGTTAAATTAAAAAATCAACATCCTCATGCAAAATTGTTAGCACATCCTGAATGTGAAGCTAATTTACTTGAAATAGCTGATTATATTGGCAGTACAACAGGAATACTTAATTATGCAACTAAATCGGATGCAAAAGAATTTATTGTAGCTACAGAAGCAGGAATTATTCATCAAATGCAATTAAAAAATCCGAATAAAACATTTATTCCTGCTCCGCCAAACAATTCATGTGCTTGTAATGATTGTCCGCACATGAAATTAAACACTTTAGAAAAGTTGTATCTTTGCCTAAAATATGAGCAACCCGAAATTTTAATGGAAGAAGAATTGATTAAAAAAGCTCGTAAACCAATTGAAAAAATGCTGGAATTATCGGCTAAATTTGGATTATAAATGAATAAAATAAAATTCTTTTTTTTATTTTTCTTTCTAGGCTCTGCTAATTTATTTTCACAAATTACTGCAGGTGAAGTAAGTTCCAATGTGTATTTTAAAGATTTAAACTCTGATGCTTCATTTATTTTTACTTGCAATTGGATTTATTGTTCTGAATATGCTGTTGATGTGAATAATGATAATATTATTGATTTTAAGTTTTACAGTAGAATGTCATCAAGTCCTGGAAGTAGTTCTCATAAACTAACCGTAAAAGCTTTTAATAAAAATAAAATTATGTTATCTGATTCATTTGCTATTGCACTTAATTTTGGTGATGTAATAAATCAATACGCAAATTGGAGTGACGAAGCAGATTCATTAATTTTAGATATGTCCTATTCTAGTTTGATGGGAAATAGTCATATTGGGCCTTGGTCTATTGTTAATGAAGGTTATTTACCAATACAATTGAATTTAAATAATGAGCTATTATTTGGCTATATTCATCTTTTAAACAGTCATTCTACACTTAATAAAGTAATGGATTTTGGTATTCAAGTAACAAATAAAGAACCGTTTGTATATCCCAATCCTTTCATCGAAAAAATTCAATTTTATAATTTTACAAATAAAGAATGTACGTTTGAATTATATGATTCTAACGCTAAACAAGTGGTAAAAAAAGATGTTTTAAATTATAGTTTAATAGATGCTGAAAACCTTCAAAGCGGTTTTTATGTGTACAATGTAAAGGAAAATGGAAAAATAATTTCCAAAGGAAAATTAATAAAAAAGTAATTAATTATTTGATTATCAATATTTTATATATATGTTAAGATTATTATTACCCCTAATTTTATTGTTATCAGCTCTTGTTTGGTTGGTATATATTTATTTTATAAAAAAAGATATAAAACAAGCTAAAAGTATTCTATCGATAACATTATTTTTTGGCCTAGTTTGGGCTGGAATGTATTATTTTTTATTTGCTAACTAATGTTTAAAGAATACGATGTAATAGTTGTTGGTGCTGGTCATGCAGGCTGTGAAGCCGCTGCTGCTGCTGCAAATATGGGTTCTTCTACCCTATTGATTACAATGAATATGCAAACCATTGCACAAATGAGTTGTAATCCTGCAATGGGTGGAATTGCAAAAGGACAAATAGTTCGTGAAATAGATGCTATTGGAGGATATTCAGGAATTGTAACCGATAAAACTGCGGTTCAATTTAGAATGTTAAATCGTTCAAAAGGACCAGCAATGTGGAGTCCAAGAGCACAAAGTGATCGTCATCGTTTTGCTGAAGAATGGCGAATAATGCTTGAAAACACACCTAATCTTGATTTTTGGCAAGATATGGTTAAAGGTTTATTGATAGAAGATGCGAAGGTAGTTGGTGTAATTACGGGTATGGATCTTGAAATTAGAGGCAAAGCTGTTGTATTAACCAATGGAACATTTTTAAATGGAATCATCCATTTAGGTGAAAAACAATATGGTGGTGGAAGAGCTGGAGAAAAATCAAGTACAGGAATAACAGAACAATTAATTCAGTTAGGCTTTGAAGCAGGCCGAATGAAAACAGGAACTCCTCCACGTGTGGATGGTCGTTCATTGGATTATTCAAAAATGGAAGTTCAGCATGGAGATGAAAATCCTGCTAAATTTTCATATTTAGATGTTCCACAATTTGCTTTTAGAAAAAAGAGAGAAGACGCATTTGTAAACGGACCGGAATTGCAAATGCCTTGTTATATAACTTATACCAATGACGAAGTTCATGATATACTAAAAACGGGTTTTGAAAAATCGCCCATGTTTGCAGGTAGAATTCAAGGATTAGGTCCACGTTATTGTCCGAGTATTGAAGATAAAATAACTCGTTTTGCGGAACGTAATCGTCATCAAATTTTTGTGGAACCGGAAGGTTGGAATACAGTTGAAATATATGTGAATGGATTTTCAACATCCTTACCAGAAGATGTTCAATACAAAGCATTGAAAAAAATTCCGGGTTTTGAGAATGTAAAAATGTTCCGACCAGGATATGCAATTGAATACGATTATTTTCCTCCACAACAATTGGCATTAACGCTTGAAACCAAATTGGTTCAAAATTTATATTTTGCTGGTCAAATAAATGGTACTACAGGATATGAAGAAGCAGCATGTCAAGGATTAATGGCAGGCATAAATGCGCATTTAAAAATAAATGGAAAAGAACCATTTATATTAAATCGTTCGGAAGCATACATTGGTGTATTGATTGATGATTTGGTAACCAAAGGAACCGAAGAGCCATATCGTATGTTTACCTCACGTGCTGAGTATCGTATTTTGTTACGTCAGGACAATGCCGATATTCGATTAACGCCTAAATCATTTGAATTGGGTTTAGCATCTCAAGAACGATTAGACAGAGTAAATGAAAAGATAAAAAATGCGAATGAAATCATTAAGTATTTCAAAACAGAAAGCATCGATCCGGAAGAAATAAATCCAACTTTAGAAACCATTGGCTCCTCTCCTATTGTTCAAAAAGTAAAAATGTTTGGGGTATTAACTCGTCCAACTATTACGCTTTTAGATTTTGCATTAGGTTCAGCAAAGGTAAAAGAGTTTATTTCTAAATACGATTTAGATAGTATTGAGCAAGCAGAAATATTAATGAAATACGAAGGTTATATTTCAAAGGAACACGACCTAGTCGACAAACAAGCTCGATTAGAAGATTTGGTTTTGCATGATGATTTTGATTATAAAAGACTAACATCTTTGTCGGCAGAAGCGAGAGAAAAACTAACAAAAGTTCGTCCAAGAACTATCGGACAAGCATCCCGAATTTCAGGGATTACCCCATCCGATATTTCTATTTTAATGGTTTATTTGGGAAGGTAAATTTTCCAATTTGTCTTTAGCAATTGTCATTTCGAGCTTGTCGAGAAAGCGTGTAAGGAAAGAACGAATAAGATTTTAAATAAACATAGTTCCACGTGGAACAAACTTATTTAATGGTATTGTGTGTTCTCGTTTCGTCCCGATAGCTATCGGGATAGTCGAGAAAGTGCGTGGAGGCGTTAATGGTAATAATGTATTTAGGCTTTAAACACCAGATTAAAAAAACAGTTCCACGTGGAACAAAAAAAGTATATGGAAAAATTAGAACAATGTCCAATATGTAATTCAATCCGAAATAAGTCGTTTTTGGCTTGTGCAGATCATACTGTTTCAAAAGAAACATTTCAAATTGTGGAGTGTGAATCCTGTGGATTTAAGTTCACAAACCCCCGCCCCGAAGAAAAAGATTTAGGCAAGTATTATAAGTCGGAAGAATACGTTTCTCACTCAAATACCAAAAAGGGATTCATCAACTCTACCTATCAAAGTGTTCGAAAATATACCCTCCTAAAAAAGCTTCAGCTCATTTCGAAGTTCTATAAAACAGGAAAAATTTTAGACATTGGTTGTGGCACAGGTGAGTTTTTAAATACCTGTAAAAATGCAAAATGGAATACCACCGGAATAGAACCCGACTCCGATGCGAGAGCAATGGCCATTAAAAATTACAGCTTAGATGTACGGGAAGAAGCGGAATTAAAAAACCTTCAAGACGAGAGTTTTGATGTTATAACCATGTGGCATGTGCTTGAACATGTACCTCAATTAAACGAAAGAGTTCAAGAATTAAAGCGTCTTTTAAAACCCAATGGTTTGATCATAATTGCAGTTCCTAATTGCAATTCCTTGGATGCAAAAATATACAAAGAGAACTGGGCCGCTTATGATGTTCCTCGACATTTATATCACTTTACTCCCAAAGATATTGATGCCCTTTTCAGGAAATACGAAATGAAAGTATTCCGAATTTTACCCATGATTTTTGATTCCTTTTACGTATCCATGCTGAGCGAAAAAATCAAAACCGGCAAAATAAATATCATACGTTCCACGTGGAACGGACTCCGTTCAAACCTCTCTGGAATGATTTCCGGTAAAACATATTCCAGCCAAATTTATTTAATCAGAAAAGGGTAGTTTTGAGTTGTTGACGGTTATCTGTGCACTGTCAGTTCGTCCAGATAGCTATCGGGAGAGTCGAGAACGTGAGTAGCAAATAATTCTATGAATAGATTTTTGTTTAGTACAATAATCTCCGCACAGATACTGAAACAAGCCTGCCTGTCTGCCGACAGGTTAGCATGACTCCTGCCACAAATCGCATTCTAATAGTCGTCATTGCGAAGAAGGCACGATCGCGGCTCGCCTGCCGGAAAGGGCAGGCAGTCTCTCACTGTTGAATTAACAATGCCAATGTTGGTGTTATCACCAGATTTTTAATTTGTTTGTCTCTGTTTTGTTTCTTCTGCGCGATGGTCATGCTGAACTTGTTTCAGTATCTGCGCGCGGATGCTGAAATAAACCTGTCTGCCGACTAGGCGGGTTCAGCATGACGCTTACACACAAATCTCTTTTATTTGTCGTCATTGCGAAGAAAGCACGACCGCGGCCTGCCTGCCGGAAAGGGCAGGCAATCTCTCATTATTGAATTAACAATGCCAATGTTGCTCTTATCACCAACATTTTTCCCCAGCATTTCCTTTCCTAGCCTTTTTAGTTTTCTGATTTTTACAAAAAGCGAATTTCCCCCCAAAACCTTAGAATTTCAATTTTTAATGCTTTTCACCCTTCTCCCCCTTAAAAACAGCACCCTTGAACCCAATACAAGCCTTTAAATCGCAAAACACCTCTCGCTAGCACGCGAACCCTTGAAGGCGAAAAAATGTGCTTAAAACGCCTAAAAAGAGGCTTGCCTGCAGAGCAATAAACACGGATGTTTCGGGGTTTTTGGCCTCATTTTCAAGAAAATTTTTGCTAAATTCTCTAAAATCAAAAAACGACTCTTATTTTTGACAAAATCAAAAAATTTTATGAGAGGCTTTTGGACAATCATTTTACTCGTGCTTTCTAACACATTCATGACTTTTGCTTGGTACGGACATTTAAAATTCAAAGAAATGAAATGGTTCGAAAACCTTGGTTTAATTGCTGTTGTGCTCATTAGCTGGGGAATTGCACTCTTCGAATATTTTTTTCAAGTGCCCGCAAATAGGCTTGGATTCAAGGAAAATGGCGGACCGTTTAGTTTGGTTGAACTTAAAGTTATTCAAGAAGCTGTTACTCTAGTCGTGTTTGTAGGCTTTACAATGTTGTTTTTTAAAAATGAAGAAATAAAATGGAATCACTTAGTTGGCTTTATTTTTCTGATATTAGCGGTGTATTTTATTTTTAAGAAGTAGGAGTAGCGAATAGTAAATAGCGATTAGTAAATAGGGAATAGGGAATAGGGAATAGGGAATGAGGAATAGGGAATAGGGAATGAGGAATGGGGAATGAGGAATGAGGAATGAGGAATGAGGAATGAGAAATGGGGAATGAGAAATGGGGAACAGTGTGTAAGCGTTATGTTCAACCTTGTCTGCCGACAGGCTGGCTTGACCCGCACATCACAAAAAATCAAGAACTTTAAACAACCAAAAAATAACAAACTTTAAACCTTTAACCACAAACCAACATTAAACATTGGACTTTCAAAACGTTGGACTAAAAAAAACAATGGAATTATCACACATCTTAAACCACCTGGGCGAAAACCGTGAAGAATACTACGGTGCAGTAGCTCCACCCATTTTTCAAACGTCTAATTTTGCATTTAAATCGGTTGGCGAAATGCGCGAAAAGCTGACTAAAGAGCTTGAAAATCCGTTTTATACAAGAGGCTATAACCCAACAGTAGCAACACTTCGAAAGAAATTAGCAGCACTGGAAGGTGCCGAAGACGCACTTGTTTTTTCGAGCGGTAGCGCTGCTGTAGCAGCCGCTGTAATGAGCGCAGTTAAAGCTGGAGATCATGTTGTTTGTGTAAAAAAACCGTACAGTTGGACAAACAATTTAATTACCAAATACCTTGCAAAATATGGTGTTACACATACATTTGTGGACGGAGGAGAAGCACAAAATTTTGAAAAAGCAATTCAGGAAAACACAAAGCTGATATACCTGGAAAGCCCTAATTCATTAACATTTGAGATGCAAGACATTGAAGCAATTGCTAAAATTGCTAAAAACAAAGGCATTACAACGATTATCGACAATAGCTACAACTCTCCACTGAACCAAAACCCAATAAAAATGGGCATTGACATAGTGGTACACTCTGGAACCAAATACATTAGCGGTCATAGCGATGTGGTGTGCGGAGTGGTGTGTACCACCCACGAGCGCATCATGAAACTATTTGCTGAAGAATATATGACCATTGGAAGTATTATTTCGCCACACGATGCTGCCATGATTTTGCGCGGTTTAAGAACATTAGAGCTTCGGGTGAACAGAAGCGCTGACTCGGCAAAGAAAGTGGCAGAATTCGCAGAAAAACACCCTAAAATCAAAACGGTTTACTATCCTTTCTCTTCTAAAAACCCTCAGCTGGCTTTGGCTCAAAAACAAATGAAACAGGGCGGAGGACTGCTTTCCATTGTATTAGACGCCAAAGATGAAAAAGAGGTAGAACGCTTTTGTGATAGCTTAAACTATTTTTTAATGGCCACTTCTTGGGGCGGTTACGAATCATTGGTATTTCCACTTTGTGCTTTGGCAGCAAGCAAAAGCTTTGAAAATCCATTGCCATGGAACATGGTTCGTTTGTACATAGGCTTGGAAGATCCAGAAGTATTGATAGCCGACTTACAACAAGCTTTAGCTAAAATGTAAATTCATGAAGTTGCCCACAGGCCAAGCCATACTTGCTTTTTTGCGAACTGCATTCAAAAGAATAGTACTTTTTTTTGGTGGATTGTTTTTGTGTTTGTGGATATTGTCGTTTACCGATGTGCCGTACTATGCTTACCATTCCCTGGGTACTTCAGCCGGAAAATTAAAAAAAGAACCGAACTTAATTGTGCTCTTGGGTGGCAGCGGAATGCCTAGTCCGGATGGATTTATGCGCTGTTATTATGCCTCAAAAGCAGCAAAAAAATATCTTCAAGCAAACATTGTTATTGCATTGCCTTTTAATGAAACCGACAGTCTAAAACAATTGAACATGATGCTAAACGAGTTGGTTTTACACGGTGTTGACTCCACGCGAATACAGTTTGAGCCACAAGGATTTAATACGTATTCACAAGCACAAAACCTTGCTACACGTTATGAATCAAGCAAAGCAACGCTTTCGGTATTAATTGTAACATCACCCGAACACATGTACCGAGCGATTAAAACCTTTCGTAAGCAAGGGTTTTGGGAGGTAGGAGGAGAGCCCGCATTTGAAATACCGCCCGATGAAGAACAAATAAAAGACAAAGAAAACAAACACATTGAAAGCCTTTCGTTTCGTTACAACATGTGGAGTTATCTCAATTATGAATTGTTAGTACTGCGCGAATACACCGCCATTGCTTATTATTGGGTGAAAGGGTGGTTGTAACGACATTATGAACGTTTTTGGGCTTGGCGCTCGTGCTTGATTTTAGGGCACAAAACAGTCAACAGAACACCAAATTTGATGCGAGGTAGAATATTCAATTAACCACTTCACCCGCCATTGAGCTAAACGCCTATTACCAGCAGTATTTCTTTCAAAACGGGAGGTCGTCAACGTCATAATTTGTTTTTTCTGGATATTCATAATGACTTTTATTAACGATTTCCATTATTGCATTCAACACTTTTTCAGGTAAATCAAGTAAATGTTCGCTTATCTCATCTTTTATTTTCAATTCTTTGGGATTATTTGAACTTGTTACTGCCGACACTTCAGTAAATCCTCTTAACTCAAACCTTTTTAATATTGATGGGTAGTTTCTTGATAATTTATTCTCAATCTCATTAATAACTTCCCACTCTTTTATATTGGCAATTTCGTTTTGTTCTTGCCATCCAGTCATCAATTTAAATCTTCCAGTTTCAATAATGTAATGCAAAAATAATAGCTCGTCTTCTTTTAACTTTTTTGAAATTATCAAGTTGATAAACTTTGAAAACAAGTCCGTTTGGTTAGATAAAATTCCTTTTTTAGTAACATCTTTAATGACTTCTTTTTCAACTATTGGCACTTCTTGTGTTTTTGTTAATTCATTTGCACTTGGCTTAATAACCATTGTCTTATAATTGTCTATTTCAGCTAAAAATTTTTTGACACTTTGTGAGATAATAATATGACTTTTTGATATTTCAAAGTCTTCAGAAATTAGGTGAAGAAAGGATAATACCCTTTCTTCATCTGTAATATAAAAACCTATTTCTCTGGGGTCTAATGCTCCATTTTGAAATTCTTTGCTTGATAAATTAAAATTAGGTGTAAAAAGTGCAGCGTGTTTGTTCTCAATAATCCAAGCGGCACCCATTTCATTTAGGCAAGCAACACTTTGATAGTATTCTTCGGATAAAAGATAGATAACAAATGGTTTTTCAGATATTTGAGATTTTAGCCAATTAAATATATTTTGTCCCACAGGAATACCATATGCGGTATTGCTAGTATAGATTATTTCATTTTCTTTAATTCCAACGCTTCTCAGCAAGTCAACTAATTTATCACCGTAGAATTTATTCTTTGATGTATGTGAGAGGAATATTTTCATTTACTTAATGCCAGTTTTGAGACTGCTGGTGCTAGCAGTATTTTTAGATTTCATCATAAACTTCGTCTTTGTCTAAGAAGCCGAACTCTTCTATTTGTGGTAAAATCTTATTTGCAAGTTGTTCGTTTGCCTTGCTCAATTCTTTTAGTTCATCTGTCGCTAAATTGTGTTCGGTCAAGCAACGTCTGATTTGATACCAACCCGCATCCCAAGTATCTGTTTTCCATTTGTTTGTCGCCATTTGGTTAAGGTTTGCATAAAAGAGTTTATAAACTGTTTTTGCTTTTTCTATTACTTGTTTCGCTTCGTCTGACAAGTCATTTTTTGAAAGCCAATCAGCAACAAAACGGTTTTGGTCGTTAACGATTTGAAGTTTAAAATCAGGGTCTTTGATTTCCCAATGTTTAATTTCTTCAAGTCGGAAAGGGAAGAAGTTGTTTTTGATTTGGTAAGTGTTTTCTAAATATTGAACATTCTTTAAAGCTGTCGTTTGGTTGGAATTGGAAAACAAACTCCATACAATACAGTCATTATAAAAATCTTTAGTTGGTTCGGTATGTGGAATTAAAAATTGGTTTCTGTCATTCAGCCAAGTAGGTTTTGGTATCTTTTTAACAGCGTGTAGTGTTATAGCTTTTTCAAAATTTTCATTAAGAACGGTAAATGCACCCGCACTCGCATTAGGTGATGATAGTATTACAACATATTTTGCATGTTGAAAGTCATTTCCATTACTGCAAACAGAAGCTAAGAAATCAGGTCTTGCTCTGTGTCTTGTGTCTGTGTTGCCATCTTTCACAGTAATACCGTTGCTTAAAGCTGGTAAGATGTAATCATTTGAATTTTGTGGTCTTTGAAACCAATTGTTTAATACATCTTTTTTACTTATCAAACGTAAATTTTTAACACCAACTGTCTTGCCATCATTACTGGAAATATCAATGTCAATTATACCTTTTTCTCTTGGTTTCCCTAAGTTCCAAATCAAAAAACCAATTGGAAAATCACCAGCAATTCCATGAAAACACTTTGAATGAAATAAAAAGCCCTTTTCATATTTGAAATTAAAATGACTATCTCTATAGTCAGCACTATCAGGAGCATTCACATATTTTAGTGTTGAAAACATACCTAAGTATGAGTTAGTTGGTAATTCATTTGTGATACGAAACATAAATTGAGCAAATAGCTCACGCTTAGCATGGCCAATTTTTGCTTTATCCATAAGGATTTCAACTTTTGTTTTACTTACACCTGTCTTCGAATTTTTCTGTTTTGCATCTTGTGCTGTAGCAAAAGGTGGATTGATGTAAACAATCCAAGTAATTGTTGGGTCGTTTAATTCGTCTCGTAATTTTTTCGGAAGCTTCCAGTTGGGTTCAAAAGGCAAATTTCCTCTGTTGAAAACGTATTCAACATCATCATTCAAGTAGTCGTATTGAAAACAAGTTGCATTTGGAAATACCTTTTTTAAATGGTCTGCTTCGCTTCCGTGAAGCGTTGACATATACAAATATTTGTATGCTTCGGCAGGTAAGTGATATTCAAGGTTGCCGGTTCCGGCAGCCATATCCCAAATTCTAAACTTGCCTGATTTATACCAATTTTTTCCAAGCACTTCGTTCCAATAGTGAACGGCTTTTTGTCCGAAACGCAAAGGCGTGTAAAATTCACCTTCAAATCTTCTTTGGCTTTCGTCTGTTAGTCGGTCAAGTTTTGCGTGAATACCGTTTATAGTTTCGGCATTTTCAACATAATCGTAAACACTCCAAAAATAGTCGTAGTCCTTCATCAGGACTTTTTGCGTTTTTGAGTTCTTGTCTTCAAATGTGAAAACTACTCGGCTGTTGTCCTTGTCAATGATTACTTTGTCACGCTGAATGTTGGCAAGGAAATAAAAAGACGGCTTGTAGCCGTTTACAATGTATGGTCCAATTACATTTTTCCAATGTTCAAAAACGGCTTCAAAATTTTCTTCGTTTATTACTTTCTTGTCGCCAAAATCCAAAATCATTTGTGGATTTAAAGCGTTATCAAGGTTTTTCTTAAATGCTTCTTGCTCTTGTTTTTTAGTAACTGAATAAACGTGAAGTTTTCCTGTTTCGGGTTCTTTTACCAAATGGTCAACAAGCATCGGGTCGGGCTTGCTTGCTGGTCGTTCCCAATCGTAAGCGTCATTGGTGTAGTAAGTTGTCCATTTACGAGTTTCTGTTAAAGTCGCTTCGTTCTTGTCGGCAAGGCAAATGAAAAACGGAATTGCTTTCTCAACTTCAACGTATTTCAGTCGTCTGATGTAATAAAGAGATTGAGCAAGAATTGTCGCAAGTGCTTTTAAGTTGTGAAAGTTCTTGTCTGCCTTGAACTCAAAAAATACTTGTGGCGTATATAGGTCGTGATGATGCGAAGTGTTGTATTTTATTTTGAAATATGTTGCATAGGTCGCCTTAACAACTTCTTCCGTTGTCGCTTTGTCTAATTGTTTTTTAAACTCTTCAAAAGTCATTTTCTGTCTTTAAGTTATCGTTTGCTCGGGTCTGTTAATATTGCTGGTAACAAGTATATACTCGCTACTTTATATCGGGGATATAACTGTTTTAGTTTGTATATCCGCGATTCGATAACGCTTTTTTATTTTACCAAATATATCCATTTTTTATAAAGTATCAATTGAAGTAAAAAAGAATGAAACCGTTTTTTTAGAAATTGAAACAAAAAAACTCTCCCAGTAAAAAGGAGAGTTTTAAAAATGTAATTTAATGTTTGTATTATTCGGTAGTAACAGTAGAATGTTTGGCCATGTATTCACAGGCCAAATCCACCATATCGGCAGAGCCTAAAAACAAAGGAGTGCGTTGGTGTAATTCTTTTAAGTCTAATTCCATAATGCGTTTAAATCCATCCGTTGCTTTTCCTCCTGCTTGTTCTATAATAAATGCCAAAGGATTGCATTCATACAACAAGCGTAATTTTCCTTTTGGTGATTTAGCTGTTGTAGGATAAATGTACACACCACCAGTAATTAAATTGCGGTGTATGTCGGCCACTCCAGAGCCAATGTAACGTGATGAATATGGTCGGCCAGTAGCTTTGTCTTCTTCTTGGCAGTATTTAATGTATTGTTTTACACCATCAGGAAAGTGTACATAGTTTCCTTCGTTAATTGAATATGTTTTTGCGTTTTTAGGTGTTTGCATATTTGGGTGCGACAAACAAAATTCGCCAATAGAAGGGTCTAAGGTAAATCCGTTTACACCTTTACCTGTAGTATATACCAGCATACACGATGATCCATAAATAACATAACCAGCAGCCACTTGCTCGGTTCCATGTTGTAAAAAATCTTCCAGCGTTCCTGGTCCAGATAAAGATGTTCTGCGATAGATAGAAAAAATAGTTCCTACCGAAACGTTTACATCAATGTTGGATGAGCCATCCAAAGGATCCATGGCTACAACATATTTTGCATTTTTTGATTGTTCATTATCTATTGGAATAATGTCTTCATTTTCTTCAGAAGCAATGGCACAGCACTCTCCACCGACACGTAAAGCAGCAATAAATTGTTCGTTAGCAAACACATCTAGCTTTTTTACATTTTCGCCTTGTACGTTTATTTCGCCTGCATCGCCCAATATATCAGCCAATCCTGCTTTGCTAACTTCTCTGTTTACAATTTTTGCAGCAATACCAATGTCGCGCAATAATCGTGATAACTCTCCTTTTGCATAAGGGAAATCGGATTGTTTTTCAATAATAAACTGTCCTAAGGTTTTAACTTTGCTCATGTGTGAATGATTTAATTTACGCAAATATCGTAATATTTTCCAATGACAAAAATGATTGTTTATAAGCATTCAAATACGATAAATAAATACCTTTGCACAAATGAATTTTACCATACGAAAAGGAACCATTAACGACTTGCCTCAAGTGCTAAACTTGGTTAAAGAACTGGCAACATACGAAAAAGCACCTAACGAAGTAACCGTTACCATTCCTGAAATGGAAGCAGATGGCTTTGGAGAAAACCCTATTTTTAATTTTTTTGTTGCCGAAACAGAAGGGAATATCATAGGAATAGCGCTTTATTACATGAAATATTCAACCTGGAAAGGCAAGTGCGTTTTTTTAGAAGACATCATTGTTACAGAGCAGCATCGTAAGCACGGAATAGGCAAAAAGCTGTTTGATGAAGTAGCAAAAGTGGCAAAACGATTAAACGTAAAACGTTTGGAATGGCAAGTGTTAGAATGGAATGAGCCTGCAATTAATTTTTATAAAAAATTAAACTCCCATTTTGATAAAGAATGGATTAATTGCAAACTAACGGATAAAGACCTTGCTAGTTGGGAAGAATGAAAGAGGGGGGGGGTGGCAGGAAGTTTTGTGTAAGCGTCATGCTGAATTTATTTCAGCATCCGCGCGCAGATGCTGAAATAAATTCAGCATGACCCCAACGCACAGAAATTCCATAGATATTGGTGGCAACACCAACATCAAACAAAACAACAAAAGAATGAATCATATGAAAGTTTTCAAATTTGGTGGAGCATCGGTTAAAGATGCAAAGGCTGTTAAAAATGTAGCAACTATTTTAAATCGTTTTCCAAATGAAAACATCATTGTTGTTGTTTCGGCAATGGGGAAAATCACCAATGCTTTAGAGCAATTAACAGATGCTTATTTTTACAAAAAAGGAAATGCTCAAGAAGTATTAAGCCAAATAAAAACCTTTCATTTTGATATTGTAAATGATTTGTTCAACAATAAAAACCACCCTATTTACACTGAACTTGAAAATACATTTGTGGAGTTAGAGTGGGCCATTGAAGACGAACCAACACACGCTTACAATCATGAGTACGACCAAATTGTAAGCATGGGTGAAATTATTTCAACTAAAATTATTAGCGCTTTTTTAAACGAACAAAACATTAAAAATAAATGGGTGGATGTTCGTGGAATTATTCAAACAGATAATACGTATCGTGAAGGACGCGTTGATTGGGTGCTTACACAACAGCTGTCGGCTTCGCTTTTAAGCAATAGCGGAATTGTGGTAACACAAGGATTTATTGGCGGAACATCCGAAAACTTTACAACAACTTTAGGAAGAGAAGGAAGCGACTATACTGCTGCCATACTTGCATTTACTTGTAATGCCGAAAGTGTTACCATTTGGAAAGATGTACCGGGCGTATTAAATGCCGATCCTAAATGGTTTGATGAAACTCAAAAGTTGGAACAAATATCGTATCAGGATGCGATAGAATTAGCATATTATGGGGCAACGGTAATTCATCCTAAAACGATAAAGCCATTACAAAATAAAAAAATTCCATTGTATGTAAAATCCTTTATTCAGCCCGAAGAGCAAGGAACAGTCATCAATGAAGTGCAATCGCCATTACCGATTCCTTGTTTTATTTTTAAAATCAATCAAGTGTTGATTTCTATTTCGCCAAAAGATTTTTCATTTATCATCGAAGAAAACTTAAGGGATATTTTTAATTTGTTTGCCGAAAAGCAGGTGAAAGTAAATGTAATGCAAAACTCTGCAATAAGCTTTTCTTTGAGTGTTGACAATGATGAGCGTAAGCTTCCTGATTTAATAAAAACGCTTCAAAAGCAATACCGAGTGTTGTACAATGATAATTTGGAGTTAATTACTATTCGTTATTACGACCAAGCAACCATTGAGCGCGTTACGATTGATAAAAAAATATTGTTGGAAGTAAAGAGCCGAAACACCGTTCAGCTGGTGGTTAAAAACGCGTAAATGCGCTTTTTTTGTTTTGTTGATAACTCCAACATTGGCGGAAGAGATTTGTGTGTAAGCGTCATGCTGAACTTGTTTCAGCATCCGCGCGCAGATGCTGAAACAAGTTCAGCATGACCAACGCTCATTAAGATTTAGCAATGCTTACACACAGATGCTGAATCAGGCCTACCTGTCGGCAGACAGGTTCGGCATGACCAGCGCGCAACCACTCAACGAACTAACCTAGGGATAAAATTTTTTCCGCTAAAACACGAGCAATTTTTTCATTGCTTTCATTTGTCCAGCCAGCAATGTGTGGCGATAAGACTACTTTGTTGCTTTCAATTAACTCTTTGAATGCTTGTGGAGTACTTGTAGAATCAATGTTTTCAAACGATACCGCTTCGTATTCTAACACATCAATACAAGCGCCTAACACTTTTCCGGAATTTAAATTTTTTATTAAATCCGCTGTATTTAAGCATTTGCCACGAGCGGTGTTTATGATATAAATGTTTTTTTGAAATTTATTTATAAAAGCATCGTTTATTAAATATTCGGTTTCTGCTGTTAATGGGGTGTGTAAGCTAAGCACATCTGTTTCTGCAAAAATTTTTTCTAATGACGACTCCTGCACAAACTCGTTTCCGAAGCCAGTTTTGTATTTGTCGTACACAAGTACATTTACACCAAAGCCTTTTAAACGTTGAGTAAAAGCGCTTCCCATATTGCCATATCCAATAATGCCAACCGTTTTCCCCATTAATTCAATTCCTCTATTTCCTTCGCGAATCCACTTTCCTTGGCGCACTTCGGTATTTGCGCGGCATAAATTATTAAACAAACTTAAAAGCATTCCAAGTGCATGTTCGGCAACAGCATCTTTGTTTCCTTCGGGAGCATGAATACAAGCGATTCCTTTGCTTTTTGCATGCTCCGTGTCAATGTTCTCCATTCCAGCACCTGCGCGTGCTATAAAACGCAAATTCGGGGCTTTGTCAATAATGTCTTTTGTGAGTTTTAATTTACTTCTGATTACAACACCATCGTACTGGTGAAGGTGTTCACTAATTTCTTCTTTTGTCCAATGATAATGTAGCTCGCAAGTATGACCAGCTTTGATAAGTGTTTCGTGAAGCAGTGGGTGATTGGAATCAATAAAAAGTATTTTCATTACAAATTTTTACTTCCACTTGTCTTGAATAACCCCTTCTTTAATAGGACGGAAGGCTGTTCTACGATTTTTTTGATGCTCTTCTTCGGTAGCAGCATTAGGCACCAATAGTTTGGTTTCACCATAACCTTGAGCCACTAATCGTTCTTTATTAATTCCTTTTTCAATTAAATAGTCAACAACCGATTTTGCACGATCTTGTGATAATCGTAAGTTGTATGAATCGCTACCACGGCTATCGGTGTGTGAGCTAATTTCTACGCTTAAGTTGTTGTTAAGATTTAAGAATTCTACTAAGTCGTCCAATATTTTTTTAGAAGCAGGACGCAATGTAGCTTTGTCGTAATCATACTCAATACCAGGAATTACAATGTCTCCAGTAGGAATAGGGGATAAGAAAAAGTCTTTTTCAAAATGTTGAGATTCGGTTAAGCCAAATGTTGAAATATTACCAGCATCACCAAAGAATTTATTTTTTTGTGCTTTGATGTAAAGCTCCCAACCCTCTTCTAACACAGTAAAGTATTTACCTTCTGCATCTGATATTATGTAAAACGGTTCTTTGTCGCCACGAATATCTTTGAATGTTAACAAAGCATTTGGGATAATTGCATTTGTTTCGGCATTGTAAACAGTACCACGTAAGTCATATACATTTGGCTCTTTATCAATTGCATAAATTCTGTAACAAGCACCACCAGTGCAGTCAGCACATTCTTTGCGGTCAGATGTAACAAAACCTTGTCGCTGACTGCGCTCCAAAACAAAATAAGCATCGTCCTTACTTGAGTTTACTGGAGAGCCTAAGTTTTTTGGTTTGCTCCAAAGAGAATCGCTGTTGTAAGATGATTTAAAAACATCTAACCCTCCATAACCAGGATGTCCGTCTGAACTAAAATAAAGTGTAGAGGTGTAATAATGGAAAAAAGGAGTTACTTCATCTTCTGACGTATTAAATACTTTCCCCATGTTTTTAGGTGCACCAATTGGTCTTCCTTCTTCATCAATATCTACTGACCATAAATCCATTTTACCGTAACCGCCAGGGCGATTTGATGAAAAATACAATATACTTCCATCAGGCGACAATGTTGGATGCATGGTTTTATATCCTGCAAGATTCACGTTGTCGTTTAGTTTTTCTGCAGCCAACCATTTATCATTCATTTGTTTTGAAAGATAAATGCTGCATTCATTTTTGTTGGTGGTTGACCAACGAGTGAAATAAAAACTACTTCTGTCTAAAGTTAAAAAACCAGCACCTTCATGTACGTCTGTGTCTACAGGGCCTTCTACCTTTTTAAGATTTGTCCATCCATCATTGGTTTTTTTCAAGGTGTAGATATCACAAATGAATTTTGCATTTTGTTTTTTAGGATCGGTAACGGTGCTTGATTCACGTGCCGAAGTAAATTGAATGGTGTTTGGGTCGCCATAATAATTTACGGCAAAGCTTGCCGTTCCTGCATTAAACAAAGAATCCAGCTCTTTTACAATAATTTCTTTTTTGATGTTTGCGGTGTCAATAGCTAAATAACAGCCTGCAATTTTAAGTTTTGCTTGATTAAAAACAATAGAATCTTTTCCTTCTGAAAGAGTCATTACCTCATCAAATTGTAAGTTAGCAGCAGGGTATTTTTGATTTTTCATCAATGCTTCACCATACCACAATCCTTCATAAGGATATTCCTCTGAGTTATTGTCTTTTGATTTTTTATACCACACTTCTGCATTTACATAATCACGATTTAAGCGATAGCTTTCTGCAACTTGATGTGTAACATATACTTCTCTTGGGTCGGTATTAACCGTTTTTTTTGCTTTAGTAGTATCAGCTTTAGCTTTTTTAACGGGAGTGTAAGGAACTGTAGCATAAGGGCGAACAAGGTCATTGTTCGTTTCTTTATCGAGTACTTTTAAATAAAAATTAATAGCTGTTTTGTAGTCGCCATTTTTAAATGCAACATCTCCATACTCTAACCATTCTCTCTTTGTTTGAGCAAAAGAGCTGTTAAATAGCGCAAATAAAAAAACAATTGTCAATACCTTTTTAATCATAACTTATAATCTAGGACAATTTGCGTATGGATTTGGTTTACTTCTTTTAGCAATGTATGTAAGTGATATTTCAAAACCTCCTCTATAACTCGAAGCTGTTTTTAAGGATGATGTATTTACATCATAACTAATACGTGCTGTGTAGCTTCCTTTTCTTAATCCTGCTTCAATGATAGCAGCATCTTTATTTCTGTAGGTTGGTCCAAAAATTAAATAGGTGTCATTATCTTTTAAGAAATAATGCAATAAAAGGGATGCTGTAAATTCTTTTGCATTTGTTTGACTCATGTAAATGAATTTAGGAAGCAATTGAATTTTTTCATTCACATTTACTTTTGTTCCTCCATGAATGTAATAGCGGATTGGCAACTTGTTTCCTGTATTACCATAAAACGATTCGCTTGGTTGTGTTAAGTGAAATGCAGAAAAGCCGATGAAAGGATTTAAGCGAACATTTTGTTTTGCATAATAATACAATGCACCAGCATTAATATCATGAATCACAAAGCTTGTGTTTGCATAGGCTTCACCACTATTTATTCCTGTATCAAAGGTTCCTCCGTTTGCAGTAGTGTATTGGTTGCCAAAAGTAAGCTCATTCATATTAATGCTTTTGTGTACAATGCCTCCTTGAGCGCCTAATGCCAAATGGTGGTTTTGTGCTTTATCAAACACGATATCATATGCAACAGAAAGCAATGCGCTAAATGCATTGTAATTACCAACCCCTGCTCTATAATTAAACACTTGTAATCCAACGCCAAATTTTTTAATTGGCATATCAAAGGAAAGGCCTGCTGTAGTAAATGGTTTTGTAGCTACTGCCGACCATTGTGTACGATAATGTCCATGCAAACGAAATTTACCATCAAACATTCCAGTAAATGCTGGATTTAAAAACATTGGTGGAGCATCATATTGCGACAAGTGAAAATCTTGTGCGCTGATTTTTTGTGTAAACACAAAAGAAAACAACACCACAAAAAGTAGCACACAGCTTTTAATTGATATGATGATTTTATTTATCATACTTTTTTATTCATTATTATCTTAACAAGGTAACATCTCCCGAAAGCTTGTGCTCCCTGTCGTCTTCGGTTACACCTTCAACAGTATACACATACACACCTATCGGTTGATCAATGCCATCTCGTTTTCCGTCCCAACCAACACAAGTATGTCCCATGCAGTTTGATGTGTTTGTTGTTTCAAAAATAACTTCTCCCCAGTTGTTATAAATTTTAAAACGAATAGTTCTAAACGGACCGCCATACACATAGAAAACATCATTTTGTCCATCCCCATTTGGCGAAAAGGCTGTTGGAACATCTGGAGGCATTGATACAATTTCTGTTTTACAGATTGTATCTGTACAACCATTTATGTCGGTTACGTATAAACAAACATCATAAAAACCTCCTTCGGTATAAACGTGTGAAGGGTTTTGAAGTGTAGAGCTGGAATCACTTGATCCATCACCAAAGTTCCAATACCATGAAACAGCACCGTTTGATTGATCTGAAAAATTAACAGTTTGGTTTACATCTGCAGTAAAATCATCAGCAGTAAAGTTGGCTGTTGGCCCAGCCAATACACCAACGGTTTGTGTGATGGTGTCCAAACAACCTTGAGCCGATTGAACAATTAATGTTGCGTTGTAGCTACCAGAAGTAGGATAGTTGTGTAATGGATTTTGTGTTGTGCTGCTAGCGGCATCGCCAAAAGCCCAATTCCAAGAAGCAATGCTTGAATTTGTTACAGTAGAAAAATCGGTAAACAAGGTTCCGTCTACTAAACAAATTCCATTAGCACCAAAGTTTGCTATTGGCTGGTAATAAACATTTACAACCTGACTAGAGGTATCAACACAGCCATTTGTAGAGCTTACAATAAGCATTACTGTGTATGGTCCACCATTTGGATAAGCATGTGATGTGTTTGCTGTGTTTGCATTCGGGCTGCCATCACCAAAAATCCAGTTCCAGCTTACCACACTACCAACACTTGCGGTTGATGCATCTGTAAATGTTACAGGTAATCCAGGGCAAGCACTAAGGCTTGAGTAAGCGGCAGTAGGCGATGGGATAATGGTAACGTTCAATGTATCAGAAGCTGAACGACAACCTCCATTGTTTGTTGAGCTGAAAATTAAAGTGATGTTTCCTGCTGCATCATCTGCCGGACTAGGATAATAAACCGCATTTACAGTGGTATCGTTTGGTGTAAATGTTCCTGTTCCGCTTGATGACCAAACACCAGAACCAGTAGAAACATTAACTCCCAATACCATTGGATTGCTTGCACATGTAATTCCTGCGGATGTGATAGCGGAATAGGTGGTTGGCGTAAAATAAATAATAGTGGAATCGTATGAAGCCAAACAGTTGCCATTTCCTGTTGTGGTTACATACACAATTACAGAGCCTGCAGCAGTATCTGCTGTGCTTGGAAAGTATAAAGTACTATTTTGTGTTGCATTTGCAAACGTTCCTGTTCCTGTTGTTTGCCACAATCCTCCTGAAGCAACAGTAATTGCAACAGATACAGGAACACTACTTGTGTCTTTACAAACATAAATATCGCCACCCGTATTTGCGCTTGGGCCAGCATAAAAAGTGATAATTACTTGGTCAGTATCTGCCGGACAAAGTGCGTTACTTGTAGTAATTAAGTAAAGCGTATCCGATCCACTTGCAACAGCTCCCGCTGTTGGTGTATAGGTTGCGTTTAGTGAAGAAGCAGAAGGGCTAAATGATCCTGCGCCACTCCAAATTCCACCACCAGCATTTAATATAATTCCACCTAAACCAACAGATGGATTGTTTGTACAACTTGAAGTGTCATTGCCCGCATTGGCAATTGGTGCTCCTTGAATATTTACTGTAAATGTTGCTGTATCTGTACACCCACCACTTGTAGTGGTTACTAAGCTAACATTGTAAAAGCCACCATTCGGATACGAATAGCTAGGACTAGGACTTGTAGATGTACCAATGCCATCGCCAAAATTCCAAGCCCAGCTTGTAATTGGTGTAGATGGATCAAAAGTAGAAAGGTCAGCAAAATTAATTGGAACGCCTCTACACGCAGGAGCATCATTCGAAAAGTTTGCTTGTACACTACCCACATTTACTGTTTGAATAATGGTATCAGCACAAGGAGTTCCTCTGTTAATAACAAGCATTACATTGTATGTTCCTAATGAAGGATAGTTATAGCTTGGGCTAAATGAATTAGATGTATCAGCAGTAGTTGCTGGGTCACCAAAATTCCAGAAATAACTATTTGCTAATGGCGAAGTGGTATTTTGAAAGTTTACATTTGTTCCGCTACAAGCACCTAAAGCAGTAAAGTTAGGAACCGCTAATGGCGGGCAGTTTACCACATTGAACTGAAAATCGCGTAATATTTCGCCAATTTTTACTCCATTCCGCCACTCTTCACATTTTACACCCGCAACAAACTGGCCGATAGTAGGCGGCACACCATTGATAACTCCATTGGAGTTTATCGTAAGCGAGTTTGGAACGAGTGGATCTAAAGGGTTGCTTGCACCATAGGTGCTTGACCAAACGATTGGAGCCGTTGTAAATACGTTTCCTGGGTATGTAATAGCATTATCATCGTAAGGAGTATAAAAAGAATAAAACAAAGAATCTCCATCAGCATCCGTTGCACCATGATTTACACTCATGTTGTTTCCTTGACAAACAAATACGGGTGGTGGGTTTATCCATTTCGGACTGCTATTTGCAATTACAGAAGCATTTTCTGGAATGTGCGCATACCAAGTTTCACCTGCATTCAGAGGGTTTACAACATTTAACAATGTTGAATTTCTACAGCAATACTGATAGTACAAGTGGTAACCACCAAAACCTGGGGGCAAACCAGACACAACGGTTGTATATACCGCTTCTTCTAAACAAATACCTGGATTTACAGCACAAGTATCAATGTTTGGTGGAACAAGACTTGCGCCAGGGAATGGAATTGACACCGATGAAGGCGTGTGTGTGCTTCCGTTGTCTCTACGAATTTGTATAACAACAGGATTTGGAAAAGCGGCATTTCCTGGTCGGCAATCGCGATATAGTTTTAGTGTTATTCTGTAGGTTGAACCGCCAATCTGCTCATACGTTAATGAACCACCAACGATATGTGTTGCGTTAGCGGAAAAAGAGAATGCAAAAAATAAAACAATTAAATAAAGTAAGCGTAGCTTCATACTTAAAAACCGTAATGTTTTTTATTTTTTTACGAATGGTAAATGTAGTAAAAAATTTAGTTAAACAAATTTTTATCTGATAAAACATCTTTTTTGTGATAAAAAATAGTAGTTTTGACTTATTCAAAAAACAAGAACATTAAAAATGAGAAAACAACTACTTTTTCTGGTCGTATTTTTTTTAAGCCACTTTGTTTATTCACAAGTAAACATTCAATGGCAACAACGTTATACCAGCTCAGGAAGTAATGTGGATAGAGCCGAAGACATGGCGATAGATGCTGCAGGAAATGTATACGTTACTGGTCTTGGACAAGGTTCTTCGGGAGGGTTTGATTATATCACCATTAAATATGATAATGCTGGAAATCAGCAATGGGTTGCTCAATACAATGGGCCTGGCGGAGGGCTGGACCAAGCACATGCTATAGCAGTAGATGCTGTTGGAAATGTGTATGTTACTGGCTGGAGCTATGGTGGCGGAACCACAGGCTTTGACTATGCAACCGTTAAATATAATAGTGCAGGCGTACAGCAATGGGCCTCAAGATATAATAATACAACCAACGGAACAGATGAAGCATTTGATGTGGCGGTAGATAATTCAGGAAATGTTTATGTAACAGGTACAAGCGATGGAAGCGGAACAAATAGTGCCGCTACAACAGTAAAATACAACAGCGCAGGAGCGCAACAATGGGCAAACCGCTTTAATGGAGCAGGTGGTGGAATAGACGTTACTTATGCCATTTTTGTAGATAAGGTTTCTGGCGAATCGTATGTGACAGGGTATGCTTACCAAAGCGCAGCTGCTGATTATGATTATATCACTATTAAGTACAATACAGCTGGTGCTCAACAATGGGCAACCCAATACAATGGTCCGAATAGCAAATACGATGAAGCAAGAGCAATTGATGTGGATGCCACAGGTAATGTGTATGTTACTGGTTATAGCCAAACAAATGTGTTAACCAACTACGATTATGCTACCGTTAAATACAATAGCGCAGGAGTGCAGCAGTGGGCACAACGTTACAATGGAACAGGAAACGATTTAGATAGAGCAAATGCTATTAAACTAGATGCTTCAGGAAATGTTATTGTTACAGGAAAAAGTGTTGGAGCTGGTGTTGCGGCTGAAGATATTGTTACAATCAAATATGATAATTCGGGGGCTCAACAATGGTTACAACGTTATAATGGAACATCAAATGGATATGATGAAGGGAAATCAATAACTACAGATGCTTCGGGCAGTGTATACGTAACAGGCTATAGTTTTACTACGGGTGTAAACAATGACTATGCAACCATAAAATACGATGCCGCAGGAAACCAAGAATGGATAACGAAATTAAATGGAACAGGCAATAATGCCGACCAGTCAGCAGCGATTGCAATTGATGCTATTGGCAACATATACATAACGGGCTTAAGTCGTGGTGCCGGAAGCAATGAAGATTATTTAACGGTTAAATATTGTCAGTTAACAGCTAGTGCTGGAAATGATACCACTATTTGTTTAGGTTCTGTTGCACAATTAAGTGCAAGTGCAATTGGCGCTACTGCGTATGCTTGGCTTCCAAATGATGGAACACTAAGCAGCACAAGCATTGCAAACCCTATTGCAAACCCAACAACAACAACGAATTATATTGTGGCTATAACCAACACAAACGGTTGTACAGATTACGATACTGTTACGGTAACCGTTGTTCCAATGCCTAGTCCGGTTATTACACCAAGCGGACCAACATCATTTTGTATTGGAGGCAGCGTAACACTTAGTTCTAGTGTTGCCGACTCGTATTTGTGGAGTACAGGACCTAATGATACCTTGTCTTCAATTACAGTAAACACATCTGGAACATATACGTTAACGGTAGCAACCAACAATGGTTGTTCTGCAATTGCTACACAATTAGTTACAGTAAACCCTTTGCCAACAATTGATGCTGGTGCTGCGGATAGTATCTGTTTAAGCTCAACAGTTAATTTACAAGCTACTGGTGGCGCATCATACGTGTGGCATCCAGGAAATTCATTAAGCGATTCATTGGTTTCAAATCCTATTGCAGGACCAATTGGCACCACCACGTATACAGTAGTTGGAACAAGCGCTGCTGGATGTACTAACTCGGATGTTGTTACAATTACAGTAATCAACAACCCCGCTGTTCCTTCGATAAACAAAATCAACGATACACTGTATTGTGTTCCAGCAACGTATGCACAATACCAATGGTATCAAGACGGTTTGCCTATTTCTGGTGCAAATGCCGCAACATATACCTACGAACAAAATGGAACGTATTATGTAGAAGTGTTTAATTCTTTTGGATGTTCTTCTGTTTCTGCGCCTTTAGCGATTACAGACGTGAGTGTATCGGAGTATGCAACACTAAACAACTTAACGGTTTATCCAAATCCTTCAACAGGGGTTTTTGCAGTACAATACGAGTCTAGCTTAAACGAAGAGGTGAGCATTAATGTGTATTCTCTAATTGGACAAGGTGTGTTTTCTACAAAGATGAAAGCAATAGTAGGAAAAAATGAAATAAAAATTCAGGAAAATCAACTAAACAAAGGCGTTTATTTTGTAGAAATTACAACAAATAACAAGCAAAAGCAAACTCAAAAAGTAATTGTTCAGTAGTTGGTTGTATTACCTTCTGTGTTTATGAGTTTGAACTCTTTTATTAGGATCGCCATGCAATTTCGTTAAGATTTTTTGCTTTTCTTCAGCATCTTTTTTAGCCTTTTTTCTAGCCAAAGAGGTGGTAAACCAAGCAATTAATACGACAATTGTAAAGCCAATACTGATATAGACAACCTCTTTAATCAGTTGTTCTCTTGCCATTTTCTCTTGTTCCTCTTTAATTGCAGCGGCCGATCTTTTTAAATGACCAAGCGAAGGCTCCCCTTCATCAGCATTTAAAAGACCACCATACATTATAAATAGAACAAGAACTAGAATTTTTTTACCAAGAAAAGTATTACTTGCCTTGATAATAAGGGTATTTAGCGTTTTCATAATCATTTGTTTTGTCGCAGAGGTGTTTTTCAACAAGATTCTATCAGCAGGTAAATTTGCTCCACGAACTTTTTCTGTTAGACGACAAAAGTAGAATTTTAGTTGCCTAAAAAAAATTTTGCTTTTAAAAAAGATTGTTGTACATTTGCAGTCACAAAATTTATTTATTTAGAAGAAAGAGGGGACTGCAGTCCCCTCTTTTGTTTCTCAAAAAGTATGATTACAAAAGAATTAATTCAAAAATTAGTAGAAGAAAAATTGGCGGAGGGTACTAATTTTATTGTAGATATAGCAGTTAAGCCAGGCAATAAAATTTTTATTTTGATCGACAATGCCGCAGGTTTGCCTATCAGCGATTGCGTTACTGTTAGTAGATTTGTGGAGTCAAACCTTGATAGAGAAAAAGAAGATTTTGAATTAAACGTTTCATCGCCAGGTCTAGACCAGCCTTTTAAAGTATTAAAACAATACCTTAAAAACATTGGCAAACAAGTGTCGGTAACAACAAAAGAAAATAAAAAATTAAACGGCAAACTTATCTCTGCTGATGAAAACGGAATAGAGCTTGAAATAAAAAGCACAGAAAGAGTTGAAGGGAAAAAAGGAAAACAATTAATAATAAATAATATCAATTTAACATTTAATCAACTAAAAGAAACTAAAGTTGTAGTATCATTTTAACACTTAAAAACAATGGAAAGCATCAATTTAATTGAATCGTTCTCGGAATTTAAAGAGATTAAAAACATCGACAGACCAACACTTATGAGCATCATTGAAGATGTATTCAGAAGTATGTTAATTAAAAAATATGGTTCAGAAGATAATTTCGATATTATCGTAAACCCTGATCGTGGTGATATAGAAATATGGCACAACAGAGAAGTTGTGGATGACGAGTTTGCTGAAGACAGCTTTGATTATGATGAAGCAAAACACATTGGCTTAACAGCTGCTAAAAAAATTGACGAAGACTTAGAAATTGGTGAAGAGATTACAACACCAGTTAAATTAGATGATTTTGGAAGAAGAGCGGTGTTGGCTGTTCGTCAAAATTTAGTTTCTAAAATTTTAGAATTAGAAAAAGACGGTATTTACAAAAAATACAAAGAGCGTGTTGGCGAAATTATGACAGGTGAGGTTTACCAAATCTGGAAAAAAGAATTATTGATTTTAGATGAAGACGGAAATGAATTGTTGTTGCCAAAATCAGAACAAATCCCATCCGACTTTTATAAAAAAGGAGATACCATTCGCGCTGTTGTACAACGTGTTGAAATGAAAAACAATTCTCCAGTAATTATTCTTTCTCGTACATCTCCTGCATTCTTAGAGCGTTTATTTGAATTGGAGGTTCCTGAAGTATTTGACGGATTAATTACGATCAAAAAAATTGTTCGCGAGCCAGGTGAAAGAGCAAAAGTTGCTGTTGAGTCATACGATGATAGAATTGACCCGGTTGGTGCTTGTGTTGGAATGAAAGGTTCTCGTATTCATGGAATTGTTCGTGAGTTACGTAACGAAAACATTGACGTAATTAATTATACAAACAATGCTCAATTGTTTATCACAAGAGCTTTGAGCCCTGCAAAAATTACATCAGTAAAAACAGATGAAGAAACAAAACGCGCAGAAGTGTATTTAAAACCAGACCAAGTTTCTTTAGCAATTGGAAAAGGAGGACACAATATTAAGCTTGCAGGTAAATTAACTGGATACGAAATAGATGTTTACCGCGATACAGATGTAGATGTGGAAGATGTGGATTTAGAAGAATTTGCAGATGAAATAGAAGGTTGGATTTTAGATGAATTAAAAGCAATTGGATGCGATACAGCAAAATCTGTATTAGAGCTTTCTGTGGATGATTTAGTAAAACGTACAGATTTAGAAGAGGAAACAATTAAAGACGTACGCTCAATATTACAAGCTGAGTTTGAATAAAACAAAACAGCTTCAAAGTAACAAGCATAAATAGTGTTTGTTACTTTAAATTTTAAAATGATTTTAAAAAAATATGTCAGAAAACAAAGCACAACGATTAAGTAAAGTTGCCAAGGAGTTTAATGTGAGCGTAGGTACCATATTAGACTTCTTAAAAAGCAAATCCATTGCTATTGAAAATAGCCCTATGGCAAAAGTTACCGATGAGGTATATGCCGTGCTATTGAAAGAATATCAATCGGAAAAAGCTGCACGTGAAGAAGCAGAAAAGGTTTCGAATACCACTCGTGTAAAAAAAGAATCTGTTTTACTTGATGAGGATGTAAAAAAAGTAGAACCGGCTAAAAAAGAGGAACAAGAAGTTGTTATAAAAAACATACAAACCGTAGATGAGCCGGCTAAAGAAGAGAAGCCAAAAACGGTTAAGAAAACCGCTAAAAAGGAAACAGAAGAAGATGTTGTAAAAGCAAAAGCAGAATCGGATGTGAAGTTAAAAGTGGTGTCTAAAATTGATTTAGATGCGCTTAACACCAAAACCAAACCGAGCAAAAAAACAAAAGAAGAAAAAGAGGAAGAGAAAAAAACAACAGCAAAAGGAAAAACAAAAAAGCAAAAAGAGGAAGTTGAGGAAGAGGTTAAAGAAGAACCAACAAAAATTCAAGAGCCAGAAAAAGTAGCAGAGATAGAAACAACGATAGAGCCCCCTAAAGAAGACTTTTATGAAACAAAAGTTGAAAAACTAGAAGGGCCTAAAATTATGGGTAAAATAGAATTACCTGTAAAAGATGATAAAAAGAAACCTGTTGCATCATCATCCAATGCTTTTGATAACGATAAAAAGAAAAAGCGTAAACGCATTAAGAAAAGTTTTGGAGGAACAACCATTGGTGACAATGTTAATCCTGGTGCTGACAATAAAGACAAACCAAAATTTGATAACAAAGGCGGAAATAGCAGCAACTACAAAGGAAAAAATTTCAGAGGACCAAAAGTAGAATTAACACAAGACGAAATTCAGGCACAAATAAAAGAAACACTTGCTCGATTGAGTGGTGCCGGAAAATCAAAAGCATCAAAACATAGAAGAACAAAACGTGATGCTGTTAGTGAGCGTTTACAAGAAGAAGCAGAATTACAAGAAGCAGAAAAAAAGATTATAAAAGTAACAGAATTTGTGTCTGCTAATCAGTTAGCACAAATGATGAACATTTCGGTAAATGAGATTATTTCTACTTGTATGAGCTTGGGAATGTTTGTATCTATTAACCAACGTTTAGATGCCGAAACCATTGCTATTGTTGCCGAAGAGTTTGGGTACAAATTAGAATTTGTTAGTGTTGAAGTTCAAGAAGCAATAAAAGAAGAAGAAGACAAACCAGAAGATTTGTTGCCTCGTTCACCAATTGTTACGGTAATGGGTCACGTAGATCACGGTAAAACATCATTGTTGGATTATATTCGTAAGGCCAATGTAATTGCTGGTGAAGCGGGTGGTATTACTCAACACATTGGAGCATACAACGTAAAATTAGAAAACGGAAAAACAATTACTTTCCTTGATACTCCTGGTCACGAAGCCTTTACAGCGATGCGTGCTCGTGGAGCCAAAGTAACCGATATTGCAATCATTGTTATTGCTGCCGATGATAGCGTAATGCCTCAAACAATTGAAGCAATTAATCATGCTCAAGCAGCAGCGGTACCTATTGTTTTTGCAATTAATAAAGTGGATAAGCCTGGCGCAAATCCTGATAAAATTCGTGAAGCATTAGCAAACATGAATATCTTGGTAGAAGAGTGGGGCGGTAAATACCAGTGCCAAGAAATATCAGCAAAAATGGGTAAAAACATTGATGTACTATTAGATAAAGTGTTGCTTGAAGCAGAGATGTTAGAGCTGAAAGCAAACCCAAATAAAAATGCAAGCGGTACTGTAATTGAATCGGAGTTAGATAAAGGAAGAGGGTATGTAAGTACTATTCTTGTAGAAACAGGAACATTAAATGTTGGTGATATTGTATTGGCAGGATGTTTCAGTGGTAAAGTAAAAGCGTTACACAATGAACGTGGACAAGTAGTTAAAGCTGCTGGTCCTGCAATGCCGGTGATATTGCTTGGTTTAAGCGGTGCGCCTCAAGCGGGTGATAAATTCCATGTAATGTCTGACGAACGTGAAGCTCGCGAAATTGCAGCAAAACGTTTACAATTACAACGTGAACAAGGTATCCGTACACAAAAACATATTACGTTGGATGAAATCGGAAGACGTTTAGCAATAGGCGATTTCAAAGAATTAAATGTAATTGTAAAAGGTGACGTGGATGGTTCAGTAGAAGCATTAGCCGATTCATTACAAAAACTTTCAACAGATAAAGTACAAGTAAAAATTGTACACAAAGCAGTTGGTGCTATTAGCGAGTCGGATGTATTATTAGCATCTGCTTCTAATGCAATCATCATTGGTTTCCAGGTTCGTCCTTCAGCAAGTGCTCGTAAAATAGCAGAAACAGAACAAATTGATATTCGTTTGTACTCTATCATTTACAAAGCAATTGAAGAGATTAAAGCAGCAATGGAAGGTATGTTAGCGCCAGAGTTTGAAGAAAAAGTAGTTTGTAATATTGAAATACGTGAAGTGTTTAACATTACTAAAGTAGGAACCATTGCAGGATGTTATGTCTTAGACGGTAAAGTAACACGCAATACAAAAGTTCGTATCATCCGCGATGGAATTGTGGTTCACGATGGATCTTTGGGTTCATTAAAACGCTTTAAAGACGATGTAAAAGAAGTGAATAAAGGTTTTGAGTGCGGTTTAAATATTGATGGATTTAACGACATTAAAGTTGGAGACATTATTGAAGGATATGAAATGGTAGAGATTAAAGCCAAACTTTAAGAAGCATAAAATTAAAAAGCCCTCGAAAATTTTTCGAGGGCTTTTTTTATTTCGATTTTTCTATTGCTTGTTCAATGTCGGCTATAATATCAATAATGTTTTCCAAGCCAACCGAAATGCGCACCAATCCTGGTGTTATTCCTGTCGACAAGCGCTCCTCTTCCGTTAACTTAGCGTGTGTAGTAGATGCGGGATGAGTTGCAATGGTTCGAGTATCGCCAAGGTTGGCTGTAAGTGAACACATTTGCAATGAATCTAAAAATTTTCTTCCTCTTTCAACCCCTCCTTTAATTTCAAACGTTACAATTCCTCCACCCATACTCATTTGTTTTTTTGCTATTTCAAATTGTGGATGAGATAACAAAAAAGGATAACGTACTTGCTTCACATCAGGATGGTTTTCTAATAACATTGCTAATTTATGTGCGTTTTGTGAATGTCGCTCCATACGTATAGACAAGGTTTCTAAACTTTTTGAAAGTAACCATGCATTAAAAGGAGATAGTGATGGACCAGTACTTCTGCAAAACGTATAAATTTCTTTTATCAATTCTTTTTTTCCTAACACTAAACCACCCAACACTCTTCCTTGTCCATCAATGTATTTAGTAGCAGAGTGTGTTACAAGGTGTGCGCCCAATTCAATTGGTCGTTGAATAAAAGGTGTTGCAAAACAATTGTCTACATTTAAAATGATGTTGTGTTTGTTTGCTAACTTTCCTAACGAATCTATATCAATTATGTCTAAACCTGGATTGGAAGGCGTTTCCACAAAAATCATTTTTGTGTTTTTTTGAATTAATCCTTCCCATGTTTCTGGTTTATTTACATCTGCATAGGTATGTTCAATGCCATATTTTGGTAAAATTTTTGAAAGCACAGTATGCGTTGAACCAAAAATAGAACTTGATGCAAGAATGTGATCACCGCTTTTAAGCAATGCCATAAAACTTGCAAAAATAGCCGACATCCCCGAAGCCGTTGCATAGCCTGCTTCTGCGCCTTCCAACAAACACATTTTGTCAACGAGCTCTGATGTGTTTGGATTTGAAAATCGACTATAAATATTTCCTTCCAATTCATCAGCAAAAAGTGCACGCATTTGTTCTGCTTCATCAAATGTAAAACTAGATGTCAGATACATTGGAACAGAATGCTCTCTGTTATCGGAGCGTTCAGCCTGAGTGCGAATGGCGTTGGTTTCGAATTTTTTCATAATTCTTTATTCGTTTATGGATACTTTATATGTAATGTTTGCTCCTGCAATTTCCAATGTTTTAGATACAGAACAATATTTTTCCATTGATAACTGAACAGCTCTTTCTGCTTTTTCTTTGTCTATTTGGCCTTTTAATTTAAAATGCACTTCCACTCTTTTCCACAATGAAGGCTCTTTCCCTTGTTCTCGTTCACCATCAATGCTAATTTCAAAAGCATCTATAATTTGTTTTTGTTTTTTTAAAATTAAAACAATATCAATAGCACTACAACCTCCAAGTCCCATCAATAACATTTGCATTGGACGAACGCCTTTATTGTGTCCACCAATATTTTCACCAGCATCCATGTGTGCAACATTTCCTGTTTCACTGATTGCTTCAAAATGGAAAGCATCATCTAATCGTTTTAATTCTATTTTCATATTTCTTTCGTTTTATTTCATGCATTTTTAATAAATGCAGGATTTTCTTTTTGCAGATATCAAAGGTAAGTAATTGCAGGAAATTTTGTTTAGTTTTGCCAAGCAATACCATCGCTTATCAATTAAAAAGAAGATAAGATGAGGCTAAGGCTTATGAATAAACACTTTTTTACATATCGTCAACCATTAAAATTGGAAAGTGGAGAATCAATTCCAAGTTTAGATATTGTGTATCATACCTATGGAAAATTAAATGCAGATAAAAGTAATGTAATTTGGTTTTGTCATGCACTTACTGCAAACAGTGATGTTGCCGATTGGTGGGACTCATTAGTGGGGGAAGGAAAAACATTTGATCCAACAAAGCATTTTATTGTTTGTGCAAATATTATTGGCTCTTGTTATGGTTCTAGTGGTCCGCTAACCATTAACCCTGAAACACAAAAACCATATTTTAGTTCCTTTCCAAAAATTACCATTCGCGATATGGTGCAAGCGCATATTATTTTGCGAAAACATTTAGGCATCGATAATATAGATACCATTGTTGGTGGTTCAATGGGTGGATACCAAGTGCTTGAATGGGTATTAACAGAACCAACTGTGTTTAGCAAACAGGTGTTGGTGGCTACAAGTGCGCAAGAGTCGGCTTGGGGAATAGCCATTCATGCTTCGCAACGCTTAGCTATTGAAACCGATTTAACTTGGAAGGAACATCATCAACAAGCAGGTGCAAAAGGCTTAAAAACAGCACGTGCAATTGGAATGTTAACTTATCGAACGTATGATGCATTTGTTCAAACTCAAACTGACAACGAACACAAGCTCGATAATTTTAAAGCAAGCTCTTACATTAATTATCAAGGCGAAAAATTAGTGAAACGTTTTAATGCCTATAGCTATTGGTTGTTAACCAAAGCAATGGACTCACACAATGTTGCACGAAACAGAGGAGACTTAAAAGCTGTTTTAAATTCAATAAAAACAAAAACAATAATTATTGGCATCAGCAGCGATCATCTTTGTCCGATTCCTGAACAAAAACTGATGGCGCAACATATTCCTAATTCACATTTTGTAGAAATTGATTCACCATATGGACATGATGGTTTTTTAATTGAAGGAAAAATGATTGGTGAGGCAATTGAGAAGTATAGCTAAAAACCTTTCTTTGGAAAATCATATAAAAACAAATCACCACTATTTGTTTTAATTTCTTTCCATTCTTTTATTTTAAATCGAATACCAACAATTCCACAAGTAGGAACATTTTCTGTAAATGCTTTAGTTAGACTATTTGCAAATAGTGTGAGTGTTGGGTTGTGGGCAAACAACATTAAAGAGTTTATTGAATTGTTGATAGTTGAAATACGTTTTAAATATTCTTTTTCGGATGTTTCATATAGCAACGTATCTAGTATAATGTTAGCGCAATCAGAATTTAAATTACGTGCAAAAATTAATGCGGTACTTGTTGCACGTATAGCTGGGCTTGAAATAATTTGTTCAGGAATCAAGTTTTTTTTTAGCTGCTTGCTCATAAAATGCGCATCCTTATAACCCCTTGCATTAAGTGGACGATCAATATCTAAAAGGCTTTCATTGGCCCATTCTGATTTTGCATGACGAACTAAAAAAAGTGTTTTCATTTTTTGTTTTATATTTACTTTTCATAAAGATACTATGTTTTTAAGACTTATTTTATTTTCCTGTTTATGTTTTACTTGCATTAGTATGCAAGAATTAAGTGTTGCAGAGAAGCCTAAAAAAAGAGAACCTCCACCCAATTTCAGCACCACATATTATCCGAAAAAGAACAAGAAAGATCAAATTGTGAAACACAGCGCTTTTGTTCTCTGTTATTCCGAACCACATGAACAAGCCAAATGGGTAGCATATCGATTAACAGCTGAAATGTGTAATAATAATGGAGAAGAAAGAAGCAACGATTTTAGAGAAGACGTGAGTGTAAAAACAAAATCAGCACATCCGGATGATTATAAAAAATCGGGTTATGATCGTGGACACCTTTGTCCGGCAGGCGATATGGGATGGAGCGAAATAGCTATGAGCGAATCATTTTTAATGAGCAATATGAGTCCGCAAGAGCCAAAGTTTAATAGAGGAATTTGGAAAAAACTGGAGTCGGAAGTAAGAGAGTGGGCAAAAAACAATGAAGAGGTTTATGTAGTAACAGCGGGTGTATTGAGTGATAGCCTCAAAACAATTGGTAGCAATAAAGTTGCGGTGCCATTGTATTATTATAAAGTGATTTTAGACATTAAAAAGCCAGAATACAAAGCAATTGCTTTTGTAGTGCCCAATGAAGGAAGTAAAAACGATATTTTTGATTTTGCTGTAAGTATTGATTCTGTTCAGCGATTAACGGGAATAGATTTTTTCCCGGCTTTACCCGATTCATTAGAAAGCTATTTGGAAAATACAATGAATAAAAATTTATGGAAGTAAAAGGAGTTTAAAAATTAATTAATTCCTGTTTTTTTACCTTTTCTTCTTTTTGGTTGGCCAGCAGTACCAAATCCATCACCATCAACTTTGTGTCTACTTCTTTCTTTCTTTCTTCTGTTATAGGATGTTCCGTTATGCTTAATGTTTTTATCCTTTTTGGGTTTGTCAAAATGTTTCATTTGACCTCTAGGCTTTTGCTCCTTTTTAAAAAGACGCTGAAAAAACCCTCCTTCTTTTTCTTTTCCACCTTGAGCGAAAGATACCGATGAAACACTTACAAACAGAATGGCTAATAAAAAAAATTTTTTCATTTAAAATCTTTCGCTTAATTTTTAGAGTCACAAATATAGAGAATTGTTTCATATTTTTTTGTTCTCGAAAAAAAATACGTATTTTGGTACATAATTCAGTTAAATCCTATTAAAACAATGAAAAAACTATCTCTTTTAGCCATTATTGCGCTTGCATTAACACTGATTGCTTCTTGCTCTAGCAAAAAGGCGGAAACTCAAAACGAGCAAAATCAAGCAATTGAACAATATCAGTGTCCAATGAAGTGTACCGAAGAAGTTTTTGATAAAGCCGGAAAGTGCCCGGTTTGCGAAATGGATCTTGAAAAAATAAGTAATAGTTAATTCCTAAAAATAATATATAAATGAAAAAAATTACCACACTCGTATTTGTGCTTTCGTCTTTTTTTATGTTCGCACAATCGTACAACAGCCCAGAAAGCATTGAGTTCGATTATGCCAACAACAGATGGTTTATTGCCAATAATGGAGGGAATAACATTTTAACTCGAAATAGCACTACTGGTGCACTTGCAGTATTTGTAGCAACAGGCTTTTCTGGTGGTGGTCCTCACGGATTAGAAATTGTTGGGGATACATTGTACGCATGTGCTGGAAACAGTTTAAGAGCGTATAATATTAATACGGCAGCCTTGGTTTTTAACACCAATCTAGGTGCAAGCTTTTTAAATGGCATTACACACGATAATGCAGGAAACTTATATATTACCGACTATAGCGGAAATAAAATTTATCGTTTTAATACCAATACGCGTCAATTCAACACGTTTGTATCTTCTGGCTTATCTAGTCCA
>Ga0268299_1001418_pt1 | contig 42617 bp, 40 predicted proteins | sample NOBtaG_FD_193484 | JGI IMG/M metagenome (GOLD analysis project Ga0268299, IMG submission 193484) | Activated sludge microbial communities from bioreactor in Nijmegen, Gelderland, Netherland - NOB reactor | ecosystem: Engineered > Bioreactor > Aerobic > Activated sludge | place: Netherlands... | reverse complement strand
CGCCTACGCGGACATGAAGTACCTCGAGTTCGACATGCCGTTCGGGATGCTCATGCGGAACATGCACCGCTGGGCCGCGCACGGCATGGTGATCGCGGTCTGGCTGCACATGTTCCGTGTGTTCCTCACCGGCTCGTACAAGCCGCCCCGCGAGTTCAACTGGGTGGTCGGCGTCATCCTGCTCGTGCTCACGCTGCTGCTGAGCTTCACGGGCTACCTTCTGCCCTGGGACCAGCTGGCGATCTGGGCCGTGACCGTCGGGTCGAACATGGGTCGCGCGACGCCGATCCTGGGCCACGAGGGCCCGTTCGGCGAGATGGCCGGCGTCAACGCGCTGTACGACGTGCGCGCGTTCCTGTTCGGCGGCGGCGAGGTGGGGCCGCACACGCTCCTGCGCTTCTACATCCTGCACTGCGTCTTCATCCCGCTCGTGACGAGCCTGTTCCTGGCGGTCCATTTCTGGCGGATCCGTCGCGACGGGTTCTCCGGGCCGGCGCTCTGAGCGCGGGAACGAAGGAGGCACGGCGATGCGCGTGATGGTTCTGCCCATCCTGTTCTGCATCATCATCTGGGGCTTGTACGTGCTGGCGAAGCCGCGCGACCTCTGACCGCAACCGATCGCGACGACGGAGCATCAGGCGATGGCGACGAGTGCAGCAGCGAAGACCGCGCAGGCCGGCAAGCGCATCGAGGTCTCGATCAAGAAGGCGGTCGGGCCCGGAGACGACAAGGTCCACACCTGGCCGCACCTGGTGCGGGCCGAGTTTCTCTGCGCGGTGCTGGTGATGATCGGGATGATCATCTGGGCCCTGATGCTCGACGCGCCGCTCGAGGAGCCGGCGAACCCGTCGCGCACGCCCAACCCGTCGAAGGCTCCGTGGTACTTCCTCGGCCTTCAGGAGATGCTGGTCTTCTTCGACCCGTGGCACGCCGGCGTCGTGCTGCCGAGCTTCATCATCATCGGTCTGATGGTGATCCCGTACATCGACATCAATCCGAAGGGGAACGGCTACTACACCTTCCGCGACCGCAAGTGGGAGATCCTGACGTTCATCTTCGGGTTCCACATCCTGTGGGTTTCGTTGATCATCATCGGCACTCTGCTGCGCGGGCCCGGCTGGAACTGGTTCTGGCCGTGGGAGAAGTGGGACCCGCACCGCGTCGAGGCGCTGACGAGCGTCAACCTTCCGTACCTTCTGGGCCTGCGCGACTACTTCTGGTCGGCGGTGTTCGGCGGTGTCTTGGTCGTGGTCTTCTTCGTGGTCGGGACGATCGCCATGTACTGGTGGGTCATCTGGCTCAAGGGGCGCGAGTTCATGGTCCGCTGGGGCATGACGCGCTTCATGATCACGTCGTTCCTGTTCCTGAACATGCTGGCCGTGCTCATCAAGATGCTGATGCGGCACATGTTCAACATCAAGAACATCATGGAGACGCCGTGGATCAACATCTGATCTCGCCTTGCGCGCGGGAGATCGCAGCGCCGCGGCGGGCGGCGTTCGCGTAGCTCCGTGAAGTTCTACATCTCCAAGCTCCTGCAGCTCATCGGCATCACCAACGTGGGCTTCGGTCTGATCTACGGGCTGACCCACGAAGGTGGCCTCAGGTTCGAGCTCAAGATGCTCATCATCGGCTCGGCGTTCTTCCTCCTGGGCCGCTTCATCGAGGGACGTGGCGCGGCCTGAAGAGGGCCGACCGCGCGGGGACCAATGGCGAGACGAGACCTCAATCTCGACGAAGAGAAGCGAAGCTACGCGGGGCTCTGGCTGCTCGGTGCGATCCTGCTTGTGGTCGGCGCCGTATGGTCGATCCTCGACGACACCTTTTTCCGCCGCCCGTGGAAGGCGTACCAGAACGAATTCTACGCGCTGGAGGAGAAGCGCGAGCGCGACGCGCTCGACGCCGAGCACCAGAAGCTCAGCGAGGACGCAGCGTACCAGGAGCTGGTGAGGCAGCGCGACGAGGCGGCCAAGACGCTCGCCTCCGGTGAGACCGCGAAGCAGCTCGCGCTCGCGCAGCAGAAGCTCCAGACCGCGATCATGGAGGAGCAGGAAGCCGACATCCAGGTCCGCTTCGTCAAGAGCGAGCTCGAGGAAGCGTGGTACGAGTACGACCACGCGATCGAGGCGGGCGGCAACGTCGATGCGGCGCGCAAGCGGCGCGACGAGCTCGATCGCGAGAAGAGCGATCTCGAGACGAGGTGGAAGGCGACGCAGGCCGTCGTGTCGAAGCTCCAGGCGGAGATCGACGAGCTCCAGGCGCCGGTCACGACGGTCGAAAAGCAGATGGCCGCCCTCGAGGAGGAGCGTGAGCGCATCGCCAACAAGATCGACAACATGAAGTCGATGCTCGGCCCGGTGGCGGTCTCGCGCATCCCGTCGATCCAGCAAGTGGTGCTGCCCGACTTCGACATCAACAACTTCGAGGAGCCGGTCTCGCGTGTCGATCGCTGCACCTCGTGCCACATCGGCATCGACAAGGCGGGATTCGAGGACCTCGCGAACCCGTTCAAGACGCACCCGAAGCGCGACGTCCTGCTCGCCAAGCACCCGGTCGAGAAGTTCGGCTGCACGCCGTGCCACGAGGGCCAAGGCGTCGCGGTGAACACCGTCGAGCAGGCGCACGGCGAGGTGAAGTTCTGGGAGCATCCTCTTCTGGCGGGTGACGAGCAGGAGTCTCGCTGCCTGAACTGTCATCTCGACGTCTCGCGGATCGAGGACGCCGGGACGCTCCGGCAAGGCGAGTACCTCTTCGAGCAGCTCGGCTGCCACGGCTGCCATCTGGTGGCGGGGTACGAGGAGCTCGATGCCGTCGGGCCGAATCTGCAGCGCGTCGCCGCCAAGGTCGACCCGCAGTGGATGGTGTCGTGGATCAAGGATCCGTACGCGTTTCGGCCGCGCACCAAGATGCCCGACTTCAAGCTCACCGACGAGCAGTCGCTCGCGGTCGCGGCCTACCTGTGGACCTCGAGCAAGGCCGACGGCGAGGCGTGGCTCGCAGCCCACCCCGACCCCGGCGGAATCGCACCGCAGGACGCGACCCTGGTCGCGCAGGGCAAGGAACTGTTCGACTCCGTCGGCTGCCGGGCGTGCCACGCGATCACGCCCGACGAGATCGCGACGCCGCTGGGCGCGGCGAAGGACTGGGGCCCGAACCTCGGAAACGTCGCGCAGAAGGAGTCCGGGCGCTTCATCTACTGGTGGATCAAGGATCCCCGCTCCTACAATCCGAAGTCGCGCATGCCGAACCTGCGTCTCTCCGACGACGAGGCGCGCGCCATCACGTCGTATCTGCTGAGCCTTTCGACGCCCCCGTCCGAGGATGCCGCGGCCATCGCGGCAAAGCTCGAGGATCCCGAGCTCGCCGAGCAGGGCAAGGCGCTGGTGCGCAAGTACGGCTGCTACGGTTGCCACGCGATCAACGGCATGGAGGCCGAGTCGCGCATCGGCGTCGAGCTGTCGACGTTCGCGGCAAAACCGCTCGAGGAGCTCTTCTTCGGCAACAATCCGCAGATTCCGCGCACCTGGAATGCGTGGACGGAGGGCAAGCTGCGCGACCCGCGGGTGTACGCGACCGAGCACGTCGAGCAGCTGATGCCGAACTTCCATCTGGAGGACGCCGACATCCTGGCGCTGCGCGTGTGGTTGCAGAGCCGCACCGAGCGCATGCCGCCGCGCAAGTTCCGCGATCCGCAGAACGAGCCGCGTCTGCAGCAGATTCGCCAGGGACGCTGGGTGATCGAGAACTACAACTGCATGGGCTGTCACGTGATCGACGACCGCGGCGGGTACATCCGCCGACTGTACGACGACAACCCGGCCGGAGCGCCACCGATCCTCAACGGCCAGGGTGCCAAGGTGCAGCCCCAGTGGTTCTATGGCTTCCTGCAGGACCCGTCGCGTCAGCCGCTCCGCTTCTGGCTCAAGGTCCGCATGCCGTCCTTCCACTTGACGGGCGAGGAGACGACCAAGGTCGTCAACTACTTCACGGCGGCGGCACAGCTGCACGATCCGTACTTCTTCTGGGACTCGCGTCAGGACTCGACGCCGGAGCTTCTCAAGGCGGGCGAGCTGCTGATGTCCGACGAGTACTTCTCGTGCTGGGCGTGTCACGTGCGCGGCAGCGAGACGCCTGAAGGACCGATGGAGCAGTGGGCTCCGAACCTCGCCTATGCACGCGAACGTCTGAACCCGACGTGGATCCTCGCCTGGATCAAGGATCCACCTGCGCTCATGCCGGGCACCAAGATGCCGTCCTTCTATCCGGGCGGCCCCGAGGACGTTTTCGAGGGCAACGAGGACCGACAGATCCTGGCCATGCGGGACTACATCATGTCGATCGGTGGCCACGGGGAGGGTGCAACCGGGATGGCCGCCGGAACGGCGCCGGTGGTACCGGCCGGAGGCAGCCCGCCAGCATCGGGCACGCCGGATCCTGGGGATCAGGCCGCGATGCCAGCTGGAGCGACGCGCCCGGCGAGCTGATCGGGGTTCGACTGGCGTTCGGCGCACGCGGTGCTGCTCCGGACGACCAGCATGGGCACATTCGTCGCGTGTCAGGGCGGATTCTCGGCTTGCCCTATTGGTATTTTCTCGCAGGACGATACAGTGGCAGCGATTCGTCGCCCTTTGCTTCGATGACAGGAAACGGTATAGAAAACCGTCCTCGATGGGCGTTCGGGGACGTACACAGCGCGATGCTTTTGGCATCGCCGCGCCGGGCGATGCGTCCCGGTTGACGGCGTGGACGTGAAAAAGAGGAGGTGTCTGATGTATCGGAGGCTGATTGCCGGGTTGATCCTGGCAACGTTCGCGACCGCGTGCTCCGCGCACAAGCCTTGGGGCAAGTGTGCCGTCGGAGGCGCCATCATCGGTGCCGCCGCTCTCGGTACGGCGGGCGGGGCGATCGCGAACAACGTTGATCCGCCGTTCAAGTCTCAGGACGCGGATCGTGGTGCGGGCATCGGTATCGGTATCGCGACCGGCGCGATCCTCGGTGCTCTGATCGGCCACGCGCTGTGCGACGAGGAAGAGGTTCCGCCGCCTCCGCCGCCTCCGCCGCCTGCTCCGGCTCCGGCTGCGAAGAAGAAGATCGTCCTCCGTGGCGTCAACTTCGACTTCGACAAGGCGACGCTGCAGCCGCAGGGCAAGCCGATCCTCGAGGAAGCGGCTCGCATTCTGAAGGAGAACCCGTCGATCAACGTCCAGGTGCAGGGCTTCACCGACTCGATCGGTTCGGTCGAGTACAACCTGCGTCTGTCGGATCGTCGCGCGGCCACCGTCAAGAACTTCCTGGTCAGCGAGGGAGTTCCGGCGAGCCGTCTCACGACCAAGGGCTTCGGCAAGTCGAACCCGGTCGCGAGCAACGACACGGCCGACGGTCGGGCTCAGAACCGACGCGTCGAGCTGGTTCCGACCAACTGATCGCGTACTGACAGGACCCCGCCCGCGCGTGCGGGCGGGGTCGAACAATCGGTTCGGCGCCGGGGCGTATGCTCCGGCGCCGAACTGCTTTCGGACGTGGTGACGGGCGCGGCGCTCGTCGTCGACATGGTTTCGAGTTCGTGCTCCCCCTGAGAAGAGACGTCGGCCCGGGCGCGCTCGCGCGCCTGATCTTCGGTGCGCTGCGCTTCGACGCGGCGACGTTCCGGAGCGCCGCGAGCGCCGACGCGTTCACGCGGCTTCACCTCGCAGTGGTGATCCTGGCGGCGATCTCGATCGGGTTCGCGACAGCGATGGGCGCCGTCGCGGCCGGCGTGGTCGGCGCGAGCGAGCCCGGTCTGTATCGGGCGATCGTGCTCTGCTGGGGCCTCGCCGCCGTCCTGCACTTCGCGATCTTCGTGGCGATCGCCTGGCTGCTGCAGCGCTTACGTGGCGCGGCAGCCTTGCCGCTGCGTCCCTTGTCGCGTCTCCTCGCGCTGTCTCTCGCGCCGTCCTGTCTCGCGGTTCTCGTCGCGATGTTCGGACTCGCGTCCGGCAGCGCCGCGATGACGTTCGTCGCCACGGCGCTCGGGCCGCGCGCCTTCTTCTGGCTGGGGACGCTGATCGGCTACTACCCGGACGACCTCACGCTGCTCCTCGGAGTGTGGGGTCTCGCGATTGGCGTCATGGCGCTGCGCTCGGCCACGGATGCCTCGTGGGCGGTCGCCGCGGCGACGGTGCTGATCGCGGCACGCCTCGTCGGTCCGCTGCCCGAGATCGCAGACCTCGTGATGAACGGCGTTCGCTGACGCGATGGGCGACGCGTCGATGGACGGTCGCTCGACGGACCGATAGAAGCGGCGACCGTGAGCGAGATCGACGTCGAGGTGCTGGTCGCGGAGCTCCGGCAAGAGGCGGCGGCGCTCCGGGAGAAGATCGGGCCGACGGGGCTGCCGCCCGAGGAGGATCGCGATGCAGCGTTGCTTGCGGTCACCGCGGGACGGGGCGTTGCCGACGTGGGGGGCTTCGCTCGTCTCGTCGAGGCGTCGCGGCTGGCGAGCTTGAGCGCGCTCGCCGACCCGGGCGACGTCGAGTTCCAGTCGCACCGCGTCCGGCTCGGTCGGGGCGTCGTCGTGGCGAAGCAGATCCTGCGGCGGCTCTTGACGCCGATCCTCGATCGTCAGGCGGCGTTCAACCGCGCCACCGTTCAGGCGTTCGCCGCGCTCGAAGAGGAGCTCGGGCTGCGGCTGCAGGCGATCGAACGCCGGCTGATCGCGCTCGAGGAGGGCGCGCGGGGAGAGGGTGTGGGGGGCGCTTCCGCCGCTGCCGCCTTCGACTACGCCGCGTTCGAGGACCGCTTCCGGGGCGGCGAGGAGCACGTACGCACCCAGCTGCGACGCTATCTCGCCTACTTCCCCACCCCCGCCTCCGGACCGGTCGTCGATCTGGGCTGTGGCCGGGGCGAGTTTCTCGATCTATTGCGCGAGGTCGGGGTGGTCGCGTGGGGCGTCGAGGCGGACGAGCGGCGTGCCGGCCGGTGCCGTGCGCGCGCCCTCGACGTGCGGACCGGGGACGCTTTGGAGCGGCTCGAAGCGGTGGAGGAAGGCTCGCTCGGTGGTGTCGTGTCGTTTCAGGTGGTCGAGCATCTGGGCCTTGCAAAGACGATCCGTCTTCTCGAGGTGGCGCGGCGCAAGCTGCGCTCGGGGGGATGTCTCGTCGTCGAGACGGTGAACGTCGAGAGCCTGATCACCTTCTCGCGCGCCTGGACGATCGATCCGTCGCATCGCCAGCCGCTGCACCCGCTGACGCTCCACTTCCTGGTCGAGCAGGCGGGGTTCGCGCGCTGCGAGATCATCTTCGGAAGCCCGGTGGAGCAGGCGACGGCGCTCGAGCCGACCGGCGGTGACGACGCCGCCGCGCGCAACGTCGAGCGGCTCAACCGCCTCGTCTATGCGCCGCAGGACTATGCGGTCGTGGCCTGGTCGTAAGCGCGCGCGCGGGCGCCGCGTCGCGATTCTGGTGCCGTCGCTGCAACGCGGGGACGCGACCGGCAACGACGCGCTCGGCATGCGCGACGCGCTTCTTCGCGCCGGCTACGAGGTGCGGCTGTTCGCCGAGGGCGGCGATCGCACGCTGGGCTTCGGGACCACCACCGAGGCGCGCGCGTTCCTGCGCGACGGGGCCGCGGCGATCTTCCACCAGGGGACGCAGTGGGACCACGGGCTGCAGGTCTTCGAGCGTGCGACCGGGGTTCGGATCGCGCGCGACCACAACGTGACCCCGCCCGGGTTCTTCCGCGGCGTCAGCGAGGACTTCGTCGGCGCGTCCAACGTCGGCCTCGCGCAGCGTGCGCGACTCGCTCGCGATCGCTCGATCGCGTGGATCGCCGCCTCGGCGATGAACGCCGCCGAGCTGGCCGAGCTCGGTGCGGGCGGGCGGGTGACGGTGGTACCGCCGTTCACGCAGGCCGAGGAGCTTGCCGAGGTCGAGCCCGACGAGATCGCCCTGCGCCGCTGGGCGGCGCTGCCCGCCGACGTGCTGTTCGTGGGGCGTCTGGCGCCGAACAAGGGCCATCGCCGCATGCTGCGCATCGCCGCCTCCTATGCCGAGCTGTTCGGACGCCCGCTGCGTGTGCGACTCGTGGGCTCGTACGACCGCCGCTGGTCCGCGTGGCTCGCGGTTCTGGCGCGCGATCGCGAGCGGCTCGGCATCGGCGACTCGCTCGAGTTCCTCGGAACGCTGAGCACGGCAGAGCTCAAGGCCGCGTACCTCACCTCGCGGATTCTCCTCTGCTGCTCCGAGCACGAGGGCTTCTGCGTTCCACTGGTCGAGGCCGCGCGTCTCGGCGTACCGGTCGTCGCGACCTACCAGCGCGGCGTCGCCGAGACGCTCGGGCGGCAGGGGCTCGTGCTGCGCGAGCAGTCCGACGACGTCGTGGCCGTGGCCATCCACCGTGTGCTCAAGGACGGCGCGCTGCGCGAGTCCCTCGTACGCGCGCAGGCCGAGCGCTTCGAGCGTCTGCACGCGAGCGCGATGGTGGAGCGGCGCTTCCTCACCGCCGTCGAGCCGCTGCTGCGTGGCGACGGACCGGGCTGATGCGCCTCGCCGTCGTGGTACAGCGGTACGGAGCCGGCGTGCTGGGCGGTGCCGAGACGTATGCCGCGCTGCTCGCGGGCGTGCTCGCACGCCACCACGAGGTCGAGGTCCTGACGACCACCGCGCGGGACTACCAGCAATGGCGCAACGAGCTGCCCGCGGGGGCCGGCGAGGAGGCCGGGGTGCGGGTGCGCCGCTTCGCCGTCGTGCGGGGACGCGAGCCGCAGTGGGGCATCCTGAACCGGTTGCTGCACGACGGATTCGACTCCAGCGAGTTTCCGCTGCTGCCGGAGGCCGTTCGCATCGAGCACGCGCGGCGGCTCCGGAGCTGGCCCGACGCGCTGCAGGAGGCGTTCATCCGCGGCCAGGGGCCGCATGCGCCGGATCTGCACGCGCACCTGCGAGCGACGCCGTACGACGGCGTGGTGTTCGTCACGTACCTCTACCCGACCACGTACGACGGCCTCGCCGTCGTGCCGCGCGATCGGGCCTGGGTGGTGACCACGTTGCACGACGAACCGCCGGCGTATCTGCCGGTGTTCGCTCGACGCCTGGCGACGGCGCGATTGCTCGGGCTCACGGACACCGAGGTGGCGCTGCTCGCGCGCCTGCACCCCGACGTCCCGCTCCGGGCACGGCGGCTCGGCTACGGCCTCGAGGTCACGGCGGATCAGGGGCCGGCGGAGGTCGGTGACGATCCGTACCTGCTCTACGCCGGGCGCATCGACGTGCAGAAGGGCGTCGTCCCGTTGCTCCGCTGGTACCGCGCTCTGCGCGGCGCGCTGCAGCGACCGCCCAGGCTCGTTCTGATCGGCCAGGTGGCGATGCCGGTCGCATCGCAAGAGGGGCTCGAGGTTCGCGGGTTCGTCGACGAGGCGGAAAAGCTCCGGCTGATGCACGGCGCGCTCGCGCTGATCCACCTGTCGCCGTACGAGAGCCTCGGAATCGTCCTACTCGAGGCGATGGCGGTGCGGACTCCGGTCCTGGTGCATGCGGATGCGGAGGTGATGGTCGAGCACTGCCGGCGTAGCGGCGCGGGGTTCTGGCTGCGCGACGCGGCCGAGCTGGTTGCCGCCGTGCAGCGGCTCGAGGGCGATCCGGCGCTGCGGCGGGTGCTCGGGGAGCGGGGTCGGCGCTACGTCGAGCGCGAGTTCGCGATGCCGGCGTTCGAGCGCCGTGTGCTCGAGGAGTTCCCTGCGAACCCCGCGCTCCAGGTGCAATTCACCGTTCCGTAACAATCCGGTAACCTGGGGGCGATGTCCGGCGGCTAGAGGTCGACGCGAGCCAGGCGGCGTCTCCAGGACGATCGGCCGGTCGAGACCGATGCGTTACGCGAGTCGAAGGCGGGAGATGCGGGGGATGAGGCGGGCACAGCGGGCGCGGCCAGCCTGGTGGTGCCGCGTGGACGCAAGGCGCACGAGAATTCCTTCGAGGGAGGAGCGCTTGATGACGACCGAGCAGAACTCACCGCCGCGGACCCACGATTTCATTCAGCACCTGGTGCGTTTCCCCGAGGACCTGCGCGACATCCGCCGTCTGCAGCGCCGTTTCGGGCTTTCGTCGAGCGAGGTGGCGCGTGCTCTCGAGGTCTGGGGGGCCCGGGAGAGCGGAGCGCAGGCCCTGAAAAGGGCGCTGTCGCACTGAGAGCCCCGCGACCGGGCCGCTCCCCTCACGATCGCCGGGGAAGGCGTGAACCGCTAATGGGAAGTGCATCGATGGGACGAGGCCTGGCGAACACGGCCGACGAACGGCGTCGGGACCAGCGCACGACCACCTCGATCCAGGCCGACGGCCCGGGTCGTGGTGGGGAGGCGCAGACGGCCGGCGTGCGCGTCAAGATCGAAGCGCGCGGAGTCGACTTCTTCTACGGCGCGACGCAGGCTCTTTACGGCGTCTCGCTCGCAGCGGGTACCTGTCAGGTCACCGCGCTGATCGGCCCCTCCGGCTGCGGCAAGTCCACCTTTCTCCGCCTGATCAACCGCATGAACGACCTGATCCCCGGGACGCGGCTTCAGGGCGAGATCCTCCTCGACGGCGAGGACATCTACGACTCGAAGGTGGACGTGGTCGACCTGCGTCGTCGGGTCGGGATGGTGTTCCAGCGCTCGAATCCCTTCCCGAAGTCGATCTACGAGAACGTCGCCTACGGGCCGCGCGTGCACGGCGTGCGTGACAAGGCGACCCTCGACGAGATCGTCGAGACCACCCTGAGGCGCTCGGCACTCTGGGAGGAGGTCAAGGACCGTCTCGGCAGCTCCGCGCTCTCGCTGTCCGGCGGTCAGCAGCAGCGCCTGTGCATCGCACGTGCCCTGGCGGTCGAGCCGGAGGTGCTGCTGATGGACGAGCCCGCGTCGGCGCTCGACCCGCTCGCCACGGCGAAGATCGAGGAGCTGATCCACGAGCTCAAGGAACGCTATACGATCATCATCGTGACGCACAACATGCAGCAGGCGGCGCGGGTGTCCGACATGACCGCCTACTTCTACCTCGGGCGGCTCGTCGAGTACGGCGCCACGGCGAAGATCTTCACCAATCCGAGCTGTCAGGAAACCGAGGACTACATCACGGGACGCTTCGGCTGAGGGCCCACCACATGGCTTTGCACACCGATCGAAGATACGAGGAGGAGCTCGCGCACCTGCGACAGCTCATCCTCGAGATGGGCGGGCTGGTCGAGCGCCAGATCGGCGACGCGACGGCGTCGCTGGTCGGATCGGATCGTCAGCTCGCGGAGCGGACGATCGAGCGCGATCACGAGGTCAACCGCTACGACGTCGACATCGACGAGGAGTGCCTGCGTCTTCTCGCTTTGCACCAGCCGGCGGCGCGCGACCTGCGCCTGATCACGACGAGCCTCAAGATCACCACCGACCTCGAGCGCGTGGGCGACATGGCAGTCAACATCTGCGAGCGCGCGATCGACCTCTGCGATACGCCGGCCCCGCTGCAGGTGGACCTGCCCCGCATGGCGGACACGGTTCGCAAGATGCTGCGGGAGAGCCTCGACGCATTCGTCCGCGAGGATGCCGACCTGGCGCTGTCGGTGTGCAAGGAGGACGACACGATCGACGCGCTCCACGCGCAGATGTTCACCGAGCTGATCGGCCGTATGACGACCGACCCCTCGCTGGTGGTCGCGAGCACCGCGCATCTCTTCGTGTCGAAGTACCTCGAGCGCATCGCCGACCATGCGACGAACATCGCCGAGATGGTGATCTTCATGGTGAAGGGCAAGAGCATCCGGCACCTCTCGGTACCCGCGTCGATCTGAGCGCGGGGGAGAAGCCGGAAGGACGGACGATGATGAGCAGCGCGATGGCGGAGCGATCCACGCCGGCGACGGCCGAGCGCCGCAAGGTGCTCGTCATCGAGGACGAACGCGACATCCGCGAGCTGGTGCGGGTCAACCTCGAGGCGGAAGGCTTCTCGGTGCTCGAGGCCGCGGACGGCGAGCTCGGGCTCGCGCTCGTGAAGCGCGAGCGTCCCGCGGCGGTGATCCTGGACCTCATGCTGCCGGGCCTCGGCGGACTCGAGGTCTGCCGGCGCATCCGCGCCGGAGAGGCGACGGCGCGCATGCCGGTCGTGGTGCTGACCGCGCGCTCGGCCGAGGCCGACAAGGTGGTGGGGCTCGAGATCGGCGCCGACGACTACGTCACCAAGCCGTTCAGCCCGCGCGAGCTCACAGCCAGGGTCAAGGCGCTGCTTCGCCGCGCGTACAGTCAGCAGCCCGACGTGCCGCAGGAGATCTACCAGCGCGGGGGGTTGCGCATCGACTTCGACACCTACGAGGTCTACCTCGACGGCCAGCGCGTCGAGCTGTCGTTGCGGGAGTTCGAGCTGCTGCGCTTCTTCGTCCAGCACCCGAACCGCGTCTACGAGCGCTCGCAGCTGCTCGAGCTGGTGTGGGGTCCCGACACCTACGTAGAGCCCCGCACGATCGACGTGCACATCCGCCGGCTCCGCCGCCGGATCGAGCGTGACGACTCGACGCCCGAGCTGATCGTCACCGTGCGCGGCGTCGGCTACATGTTCGACGAGCGCCGTCTCGGAGCCTGATCGGCGTGTCCGGGCCGGCAGGCGCGCGCGACCCCGTAGGGCTCGACCCACGCGCGGTGGGCCGCGCCTGGCTGCCGGCGCTCGCGGGGTTCTTGGTCGCGACGCTGGCACCGATCGAGTCGCGTGTGGTTGCCCTCGTCACGGGAGCGGGGGTGGCCCTGCTGATCGCGGGATACCTCACGCAGCAGACGAGCGACCGCCTCCGGCAGCTCGGTGCGTGGGCGGGGCGTATCCGCGACGGCGAGCGGGTATCGCCTCCGCTCCGCGAAGGACGGCGAGACGCGATCGACGCGCTCACCGAGGAGCTCGGCGACATGGCAGCGCAGCTCGGCTCGGGGATGACGCGTCTCGAGAACGAGCGCGACCGGCTCGAGGCGATCCTGGCAGCCATGGTCGAGGGCGTCATCGTGATCGACGGCTTCGGTACGATCTTGCGCGCCAACGAGCGGGTGGCCGAGACCTTCGGCCTCGAGCCCACCAGGGCTCTCACGGGGCTCCGTCTGTGGGATCTGTCGCGCGACGTGGAGTTCAACGCGGTGGTCCGCGAGGCGCTCGCGAGCCAGCAGCCGACGATGCGCGAGGTGGAGCTGCGCGGTGCCATCCAGCGTGACCTCAAGGTCACCGTCGGACCGACCGCGGATGGCAGCGCGTGGGTGCTGGTCTTCCACGACGTCACCGAGACGAAGCGGCTCGAGCGGGTGCGTACCGACTTCGTCGCGAACGTCTCCCACGAGCTCCGCACGCCGCTCACGGCCATCAAGGGCTTCGCCGAGACCCTCGGGTCGAGCGGCTTCGAGGACCGCGCGCGGGCCGCTCATTTCGTCGCGATCATCGACCGGCAGGCGGAACGCCTGAGCCGTTTGATCGACGACCTGCTCGTCCTGAGCGACCTCGAGCTCGGCAAGATGCCGGTCCGCGTGCGCCCGGTCACGCTGGCGCCGATCGTACGCGAGGTCGCCGACCTTCTCTCCGAGCCGGCGCGTCGCGGCGGCGTCGACCTGAAGATCGACGTCGCGCCCGAGCTGCACGTACGAGGCGATCCGGATCGCCTCACGCAGGTCGTCTCGAACCTGCTCGACAACGCGATCAAGTACACCCCCGAAGGAGGGCGGGTGAGGGTCTCCGGTCGGCGCGTCGCGGATCTGCCGCTCGTCGAGCTCGCGGTCGAGGATACCGGTGCAGGCATCCCAGCGGAGGACCTGCCGCGGCTCGCGGAGCGATTCTACCGGGTGGACAAGGCGCGCGTCCGCGAGCGCGGCGGCACCGGCCTCGGGCTGTCGATCGTCAAGCACATCGTGCAGGCGCACGGCGGCACGTTGCGCTTCGAGAGTCGCGTCGGCGTCGGCACCACGGTCACCGTTCGGCTGCCCTCGGGCGATGCGTCCGCACCCGGTGGGGAAACGGGCCCCGTCGCAGCCTGACGCCGGGGTGCGCCCGGCGCCGCGATCGGTTGCCCCTGGCGGGCTCGGCCGGTAGGGCTGATCGCGTCGGGCCGCAGCGCGGCGCTCCCCGGTGGGCGCGCGGGCGGCCGTCGGGGAGGCGATGGACGCGGCGGTGCGGAGAGCGGCTGGTTCGAGGGCGCCGGCTGGGCCGGGACGCGGTGCGCCGCGCCGCGGGTCCAGCACGGCCGCGCGCCGCCGCCGTGCCCGCAAGCGGCCTTTCCCCGGCTGGTCGTACCGGCTCGTCGAGCACGCCGTGAGCGCGTCGCTGGTCGCGGCGGCGGGGCTCGTGCTCCTCGGACGGCTCGCGGAGGACGGCGAAGCCTGGCGCTTCGCGCTCGGCATCGCAGGCTTTGCGCTCGGTGGAGCGATGCTGGTGGTGCCGCTGGAGCGCGCTCGGCAGCGCGTGCCGCGCGTCTGGCGACACGTGCTCAACGTCGTGCTGGTCGCCGCGGCTGTGGCCGTGGTCTGGCAGGGGAATCCCGCCGGATCGCTGCACGCGCTCCGCGAGCTGCTCGCCGGCGAGCGGGCGACGCAGGTGCGCGTGATCCGGCATCAGGTTTACGCGGCCTACCGGCGCATGGACCTCGACGGGCAGCGCAAGATCCTCGAGCGTGCCGAGGTCTTCGCGCCGACCATCGAGCAGGCGGCCGCCGCGTTCGGCATCGACGCCGAGCTGATGGTGGGGATCGCCGCCGCGGAGTCGAGCTTCTATCCGCGCGACAGCCGCGACGGTGGCAAGGGCCTGTTCCAGATCACCGCGGTCCCGGCCGCCGCTTCGGCCGCGGCCCGCGAGAAGCTCGGCGTCACGGCGCTCGACGCGTGGAACCAGCGCCACAACGCGTACGTCGCCGCGGCGACGCTCGATCTCTACCGCAAGCAGATGAAGGACGACCTGTTCCTGACCCTGCTCGCCTACAACATCGGCCCGCACAACGGTGGCCTCCGAACGATCATGGACACGTACGGTGCACGAAACTTCGCACAGGTTCAGCCGTATCTGCAGCCGGCGCCGCGCGACTACCCGATCCGCGTCCTGTCGAGCGCGCTGTCGTACCGTGTGTGGCGTAAGACCGGGCGCCTGCCGCGTTTCGAGGAGGGAGGCACGGCACGCGAGATCCAGCGGCTCGGGGTACCCGGCCTCGACGACGGCCGGCTCGCCTACGAGGTTCCACCCGAGAGCACCGACGCGCGCCGCTGAGCGCGCCGGACGAGCAGGGCGGCCACCACCGTCGCGCACGAGAGGTCGAGCGCGGCCTGGTGGGGCACGCCGATGCCGAAGCTGGTTTCGCGCAAGGGCTCGACGAGCGCGCGCAGCAGCGCGAGGACCAGTACGGACACGAGCGCTCCATTTCCGGGTGTCGTGCTACCTCGCGCGACGAGCGCTCCCGCGCCGAAGGCGGCGAACCCCACGGCCGCGAGATAGAGCTGCAGCGGATGCACCGACAGCGAGGCTGCGGCACCATCCAGAACGTGGCCTTGTGCGACGTGGCTCCAGTAGGCGGGGCTCGATGACGGGAACGCCACGCACCACGCGTGCGTGCAGGGCGTTCCGAAGCAGCAGCCGTCGGCGAAGCAGCCGAGGCGCCCGATCGCGACCGAGAGCCCGCCGAGGGGGACCACCACGTCGCACAGCTCGGCGCGGCCCATGCGGCCGCCAGCCGCGCGAGGTCCGAGAGCGACGAGAACTGCCGCCGCCGCGAGAAGCCCGCCACCGATTCGCATCCCCGCGCCGTCGTCGACGGGCAGGAGAAGCGCGCGAACCCAGCCGTCGGCGAGGATGTCGGGTGACAGCAGAAGGAAGTGGAGCCGGGCTCCGAGAACGGCCGTGACGACGGCGAGCGCGAGCAGCAGGAGGACGCGACGCGCAGCCACGGCACCGGCGCGGCGCCCGACCGCGAGGGTGCCGCAGAGCACCCAGACGAGCCCTGCGGCAGCCCACGCGGCGACGTACAGATGGTGATGGGCAAGCATCCTAGAAGATGCTGAAGAAGGAGAAGCCGAAGTCGAGGTCGACGTCGACGTCCACGTCGACCTGGACGTTGATGTCGGGGATGTCGCGCGGACCCATGATGCTGGTCGCGATCAGCATTCCGCCAGGCCTCGACGCCGTCACCATGCCCAGCACCCAAGGGAACTCGCTGCCCCGTCCGAGGGGCGGGCTCGCGACGTTCACCGACGGTGACTGCGCGATGTGCCAGGTCGAGGGGCATCCCTGGTTCGGGTTGCAGATGCCCCATCGCGTGTACTGAACCGTCCCGTCGGGATGGTCGCGCAGCCAGAAGTTCGGCGTGTCCTCGTCGACGTCGAGGGCGATCGCCGGGTCGTCGCCGTCGTCCGGACCGTCCGCTGCGGTCACGTGGACCTGCCTCGCGCCGCTGACGCGAGCCTCGACGTAGGCGAAGCCGCCCTCGTAGCCCGGCCAGGCCATGTTGAACGCCTCGAGGAAGGGCTCGTTCGACTCTTGCGACCACTGGCCGTTGGCCGGATTCTGGCTGATCAGACGAAGGCCGGTGTAGACGCCGTCGAGCCCGCCCGGCTGGCTCGGGAGCGTCGCGATCAGCTGCAGGGAGTACTGCGTGTCGATGTTGCGGAAGTGGAAGCGTCCAGCGGAATCGGCGCGCGTCCGCGCGATGGTCGTCCAGCGACACTGGTTGATGCAGTGCGAGTAGGGTGATCCCGATGGGCATTCCGGCGGGCAGATCTTGCGCCGCCCCAGATGCTGCTGGTAGGCGCGCAGCTCGACGAGGCCGTTGGGCGTCGCGCACGCGCCGCGCACCTCGCGCAGGTCGTTGCCGCGCAGCTTCGCGGACTTGAAGATCGGGATCCCGGACGTGCCGCAGCCGCACGTGGCCTGCGCGTCCGGCGCGGGCCACGCCGCGATCACGAAGGTCGCGAGCGCGACCGCGAGGAACCCGCGAGCGGAGAACGGCGAGCTCGGGCCTCTCATGTTCAGGCCTCCTTTCTCGCCGCGATGGCGGCGTCGGCGAGTGACAGGGCGGCGGCCGCGTCGCGGCGCGCGTCGCGGTCGAAGGTGGCGACGAGGAAGCTCGCGAGTGAGCCCATCGGCTCCTTGCGCGACGCGTAGATCAGCGCCAGCCGGGCCACCAGAGCGCGGGGCGGCAGGCGCAGGTCGCGCAAGCTCAGCGGTGTACCGTCGCCGGGGGAGGGAGGGCCGGCCGCGAGTGTCGCGACGTTGCGGAAGGTCCGGCGAGCCGCGGCGGGAGCTCCCATCTCGAGCTGTGTGAGGCCGATCGCGAGCTCCGCGTCATCGGCGAAGCTCGTGCCGCGCGCAAGACGGCGCAGCGCGCGCAGCTTGCGGAGCGCCCGCTTGTGATCGCCGCGTGCGTCGTGGGCGCGAGCGAGCGACAGCAGCGCGCCGATGCGCAGCACCGGGTCGCGGGCGTTTCTCGCGAGCGCCCCGAGCTCATCGGGAACTTCCGTGACGGTGCTCGCACCGATCAGCCGCGCCCACCCGGTGCCGAGCCGCGCGAGCTCGACCGCATGGACCTCGTTGCTGCGTGCCTCCACGAGCCCGAAGTGGCGCAGGGCGCGCGGCGCATCGAGCCGCGCGACCGCGAGCCAGCCGCGTGCAACCAGCACCTGGGCGGAGGCGTCGCCGTCCGGGAAGTCGCGCTCGGCGACGGCGAGCGCGGCATCGGCCGCGGCGGCGTCGCCGCGCGCGAGCTCGACGTCGGCGAGGAGCAAGGCCGCTTCGAGCCCACGCCGGGTGCGCGGCTCGGCGCTGCGCACGGCGCGCAGCGCGGCCGCGGCTTCGTCGCGGCGTCCCTCGGCGAGTGCGTAGCGCGCACGGCGCAGCAGCACGCCGGCCGAAGGGGTGTCGGCCCTGGCGGCTTCCACGGCGGTCCCGAGGATCGTCAAGCAAAGCAGCAGAGCCGCGCGTCCGGACTGCGACGCGCGTCTCCTTCTCCTGACGCGGTGCTGCATCGGCTTCTCCCTGCCGGCCGCGCAGAGGCGGGCGGCGTGCTTCGTGCCGCGCGAGGGAGGCGGCAGCGTGGCGACCCCACGGGGCGGGGGGCCCGTCACGGAGACAGCAGGCGTCGTGCCGGACGTCGGAGGCTGGCGCGGCCGCGACGGGCGGCCGCGGCGCGTAGCGCGCTGGCGCAGCCGCGAACGTCCCGCTGCAGCAACCTGCAACGACGAGTGCGAGACGTCGACGCGCCGATGCGTCCCCTGCGCTTGCGCCCCGGCGCGCCAGCAGCGACAGAGAGCGAGCCGATGGAGCCAGCAGCGAACGAGCGCAGTGACGTGGCGGAACGCCTCCCCGCGGAGGACGTTCGTACCGCGCTCGTGCGGTCGCTCGGACGCTTCGCCGTCGTCGACCTCGAGACCACCGGCCTCGACACGGAGACGGCGCGCATCGTCGAGGTGGGTGCGGTGCTCGTCGCGCCGGGCGAGGACCCTGTGACCTTCGAGCGGCTGGTGGATCCGGGGGTTCCGGTGCCGCCGCTCACGGAGATGCTGACCGGCATCCGGGACGCGGACGTGCGCGGCGCGCCGTCGTGGTCCGAGGTCGGTGCGGAGCTCGCGACGCTGCTCCGCGGCGCGACGATCGTCGCACACAACGCGGCCTTCGAGGAGGCGTTCCTCGCCTCGATCCTCGAGCCGGGGACGCGGTTTCTCGATACCCTCGAGCTCGCCTGCGTGCTGCGGCCGGAGCTCTCCGGTCACAGCCTCGAGAACCTGGCGCGGGAGCTGCTCGGGAGGACCGAGCGCCACCGTGCGCTCGACGACGCGCTCGACACGCTCGGCGTGCTCGCCGAGCTCGCCGCGGGGGTCGCGTCCGGACAGCACGCCGAGCTCGCGGCGCTGGTCGCGCGGGTGGACTGGGGATGGGGCGCACTCTTCGCGCGTACCTCGTTCGGGGCTCTCGACGCGCCGCGCGGCGCAACCTCGATCTGCCTGCCCCCTGCCAGACGGAGCAAGATCCCCGCGGAGTGGTACTCCCCCGACTTCGTGGCGACGCTGCTCGCCGACGAGGAGCGCTGGCGACGGCACGTGCCGGGCTACCGGTCCCGCGAGGGGCAGATCGAGCTCGCGCGAGCGCTCCTCGTCGCGATGCGCGAGGACCGCGCGGTCGCGGCGGAGGCGGGCACCGGCATCGGCAAGACGCTCGCGTACGCTCTGGTCGCGTTGCTGCACTCGCTGCACGCCGGCGAGCGTGTCGTCGTGAGCTCGGCGAACCGTACTCTGCAGGAGCGAGTCGTGGAGGAGGAGCTGCCGCGAATCGCGGCGGTTCTCGGGCTGCCCGAGCAGCCCGCGCTGGTGCTGAAGGGCCGCGCGAACTACGGCTCGGCGGCACGCGCGGAGGAGCTCGCGCGCCGGCCGGGCGACTTCGGCTTCGCCGCCATGTCGCCGGCGGCCCGCCTCTACTTGACGTCGTACTTCGTGCGCTGCCCCGAGCGAGACCTGCAGGCCTTCGGCGGCTGGCTCCTCGCACAGGACGGTGGCCTGCGCGGGATCCGCGACGTGCTGGCGTGCTCTTCCGATTGCGACGAGCGCGCATGCCGCGCGGTGTCCGGCGGGCCGTGCGCGTACCTGCGGCGCACCGATGCGCTCGGAGAGGCGACGGTGGTGTCGATCAACCACTCGCTGCTCCTCACCTGGCCGGGGCGCTACGGGCCGATCGACCGCCTGGTCGTCGACGAGGCGCACGAGCTGGCGCACGAGGGGGACCGGGCGTTTCGCGAGGAGGTCGGCTCGCGGGAGCTACGGCAGTGGCTCGGTCAGGTGTCCGGAGCGGGCCGCGGGGGCTTGCTCTGGGCACTCGGGATGGTCGCGGGCCAGGAGGTCGCGCTGCGCCGAGCGCTCGAGCGCGCGCGGCGGTGCGAGCAGGCGGTGGAAGCGTGCGGCCGGGCGTTGCTGCCTGTCTGCGGGCAGGGGGAGACGCTGGTGCCGCGGCCGGACGCGACGGCGAAGCATCCGCAGTGGGCGAATGCGGCGCGCGCCGCCTGCGATCTCGCCGAGAGCCTGGTCGGCCTCGGCGAGGAGATCGAGCGCCTGGTCGGCGCGTACCGCGTCGCTCACGAAGCGGAGCGCGGCGGCGCCGACGACGTGGTCGCGGTGCGCGCGGCGAGCGTCGCCGCGACGCTCGGGAGCGCAGGGCGCGGGCTGATCGCCGACCTCTTCGAGCAGACGCGCGAGGGGACGGTCTACTCGGCACAGAGCCGGCTCGCGCGCGACGTGTGTGACTGGAGCGTGCGCGCGACGCCGCTCAAGGTCGCGGAGCTGATCCACGCGAAGCTCCTCGAGCCGGCGCGCTCGGTGGTGGCGGTGTCGGCGACGCTCGGGGTTGGCGGCAATCCCCGACCGACGCTCGAGAAGCTCGGCTGGCACCTGCTGCCGGAGGAACGCCGGCTTCCCGAGCTGGTGATCCCGTCGCCGTTCGACTTCCCGGCGCGTTCGGTGCTCGCGTTCGCGCGCGGCGGGACCTATCGTGCGCGCGGCTTCGCCGACGATTGCGCGCAGGCCATCGCCAGCATCGCCCGCCTGCTCGGCGGGCGAACGCTCGCTCTCTTCACCAGCCGCAACCGCCTTCAGGACGTCGCCGAGCGGCTCGAGCTGCTGCTCGACGGCGAGGGGATCGCGCTCCTCGTGCAGCGCCGTGCAGGCGGTGCGGCGCGCCTGGTCGAGCAGTTCGCGGCGAGCCGGCGCAGCGTGCTGCTCGGCACGCGCAGCCTCTGGCAGGGCATCGACGTACCGGGCGAGGCGCTGTCGTGCGTCGTGATCGACAAGCTGCCGTTCCCGCCGCCGAACGACCCGCTGCAGCAGGGACGCGGACGGCTGATCCGTGAGGCGGGTGGCGACGACTTTCGCTCCCTCTCGCTCGAGCCGGCCGTGGTGTCGTTCAAGCAGATGTTCGGGCGGCTGATCCGCACCGAGAGCGACCGTGGCTTCGTGGTCGTGCTCGGCGCCGATCCGACGAAGTCCTACGTCGAGGACTTCGTCCGATCGCTGCCGGGCCCGCCGCGCGTGCTGACCGGCTCGATGCCCGACATCCTTGCCGCGATGCGCGCGTTCTTCCACCGCGACGCGGCGAGCACCGCTTCACCGTAGACGAGGAATCCGCATCGCTACGAACCCCGCGCGCGCAGCGCGCGGCCGCGTCAGCGAGCGCGGGGAGTGGGGCCCCGTCGGGCTTTGCCCGAGGGGCGGGGGTTTGCGGGACCCTCGGCCGAGAGCCTTCATCACCCCGTGGCGCGTCGCGGCGCTAGCCCCAGCTGAGTCAGCTTTTTCCGCAAAGTATTCCGGTTGATGCCGAGGATCTGCGCTGCGCGCACCTGGTTCCCGTTGGTGCGCTCCAGGGTCGCCTCGAGCAGCGGGCGCTCGAACTCCATCAGCAGCGTGGCATAGACGTCCACGGGATCGCGCTCGCCGTGCGCCTCGAACTGGTTGCGGGTGCGGCGGCGCACGACCTCGGCGAGCGAGTCGCCGTTGGTCTGCGGCGCCGTGGTCTCGGCGAGCGCGAAGTCGGCGGGCATCAAGGTGCGTCCGGGCGCGAGGACTGCGGCGCGCACCAGCGAGTTCTCGAGCTCACGGACGTTGCCCGGCCAGCTGTACTGCATCAGCATCGCTTCGGCGGCGGGTGCGATGCCGGTCATCTCGGTGCCGAGGTCGCGGTTGATCTTGGCGATGAAGAAGCGGATCAGCTCGGGAATGTCGCTCTTGCGCTCGCGCAGCGGTGGCACGTGGATGGGGACGACGTTCAGCCGGAAGTAGAGGTCCTCGCGGAAGCGCCCGGCGCGCACCGCGCGCGCCAGCTCCTGGTTGGTCGCGGCGACGATGCGCACGTCGGTGCGCAGGCTCTCGCGTCCACCGACGCGCGAGAACTCGCGCTCCTGCAGGACGCGCAGCAGCTTCGCCTGCAGCTCGAGCGGCATGTCGGCGACCTCGTCGAGGAACAGCGAGCCCCCGGCCGCCTGCTCGAACTTGCCGGCGCGGCGCTCGACCGCGCCGGTGAAGGCACCGCGCTCGAAGCCGAACAGCTCGCTCTCGAGCAGCTCGCGCGGGATCGCGGAGCAGTTGAGCGCGACGAACGGACCCTGCCAGCGCGGCGAGTGGTAATGGATCGCCTTCGCGATCAGCTCCTTGCCGGTGCCGCTCTCGCCCTCGATCAGCACGGTGGCGTCGTTCTTCGCGACGCGGCCCAGGAGCTTGTAGATGTTCTGCATCGCCGACGAGCGGCCGATGATGTCGACGCCGACCTCGTAGCGCTTGCGCAGCTCGCCCTTGAGGACGCTGACCTCGCTCGACAGTTGTCGCGTCTCGAGGACGCGCTGCACGAGCATGCGCACCACGTCGAGATCGAAGGGCTTGGTGAGGTAGTCGTAGGCGCCGCGCTTCATCGCCTCGACGGCGTTCGCCATGGTCGTCTGCGCGGTCATGACGACCAGCGTCGCCTGACAGCCTGCCTCGCGCGCCTTGCTGACCACGTCGAGGCCGTTGATGTCTGGCATGCGGATGTCGAGGAAGGCGACGTCGGTCGCGCCCCGGGTCAGGATCGCGAGGGCGTCGCTGCCGGTCGCGGCCTCGCTCACCTGGTGGCCATCGGCGGTCAGTGCCTCCGAGAGCACCCAGCGAATGGAGCGCTCGTCGTCGGCGACGAGGATTCTTGCGGTTCCGTTCTCAGACATGATGGTTGCCCCGGTCGACTGGCAGTGTGACGGTGAAGATCGAGCCGGAGCCCGGCTCGGTCTTCACCCGCAGGACGCCGCCGTGCTCGGTGATGATCCTCTGACTGATCGCGAGCCCGAGCCCGGTGCCGCCGTCCTTGGTGGTGAAGAACGGCGAGAAGATGCGTCCGAGGTTCTCGGGTTCGATGCCCGGACCTTGATCGCTCACGTCGAGCGAGAGGAACTGCTCGCGGCCGTTCGCTCCCGCGACGTAGTAGGACGTCTCCATGCGGGTGGTGACGGTGATGGTTCCGCCGGGCGGCGACACCTCGACGGCGTTGCGGACGAGGTTGAGCAGCACCTGCGTCAGGCGGCCCGAGTCCCCGAGGACGTCGGGGAGGCTCGGGTCGAATGCGCGGACGAAGCTCAATCGCCCGCCCCGACCCGCGCCCTCGATCGCGAGCACGCGATCGATCAGCTCGTGGATGTTGACCCCACGCCGCTCGAGGCGGGGCGGGCCGGTGAGATCGAGGAGCTGTGCCATCAAGCTGTTCAGCCGGTCGATCTCGCCGAGGATGATCTGCGTGCACTCACGCATGCGGTGCTCGTCGGGATGCGTGACCGAAAGGAGCTGGGCCGCACCGCGCATCCCGGAGAGCGGGTTCTTGATCTCGTGCGCGAGGCCAGCGAGCAGGATCTCGAGCTGCCCGAGACGGTCGGCCTCGCGCGAGCGCGACTCGAGCTCGCGCTGGTAGCTCAGGTCGTGCAGGGTCACGAGGCTTCCGACCTCGTGGCCCTCGTCGTCGACCAGGAGGGTCGCGGCGGCCCGGACGGGCCGGGTTCCGCCGTGACGGCCGGCGAGCGCCGCGTCGCCGCGGACGTTGCGCACTCCAGAGGCGCGCGTCGCCTCCAGGAGCTCCAGCAGCCAGGGATTGCCCGCGAAGAGGCGAGTGGCGGGAAGACCGACCGACTGCACGGCGGACAGCCCGGTGAGCTGGGCTGCGCCCTCGTTCATGAACTCCAGGCGCTTGTCGCCGTTCATGACGATCAGCCCGTCATCGAGACTCTCGAGGACGTTGAGCCACTGCTCGCCAAGGTAGCGTGAGTCTGCCCGTCTCATACGCACGTGCCTAATACGTAAGCAGGATGCGCCGAGTTGGCGATGGTAGGACCGAAAGTTTCAGCATCTTTGCGTTCGCTCGGGCTTCGCGTAGCAAGCGTGCAGCCGTTGCCTCTGCGAGGGCAGACGCCTTGACCCACCTTGCCGGGGAAGGGAAACCTCTCGGGTGATCTCCATCGCAGAGGCCATCGAGAGCGTTCTGTCGGCCGTGGTCCCGGCCCCGATCGAGGAGGTCGGGCTCGCAGCGGCACGGGGCCGGGTGCTGGCGGAGGAGGTCCGGGCGACCTTCGACATCCCGCCGTTTGCGAACTCGCAGATGGACGGCTTCGCCGTCCGGGCCGCCGACCTGGTCGGCGCCGATGCCGACCGCCCGGGGACGCTCCGCGTGGTGGGGACGATCGCCGCCGGCAGTGCGGGGGATCTCCGGGTCGGACCGGGCGAGGCGGTTCGCATCATGACCGGCGCGCCGATCCCGGCGGGAGCCGACGCCGTGGTGAAGGTCGAGGACTCGACCGCCGAGGGGGCGATCGTCGCGCTGCGCCACGCGCCCCGTCCGGAGGAGTTCGTGCGTCCGGCGGGCGAGGACGTCCGGAGCGGTGAGCTGGTACTGGGTCCCGGGCGTCTGCTGCGACCGGCCGACCTCGGCCTGCTGGCCTCGCTCGGCAAGCCGACCGTGAAGGTACGGGTACGGCCGCGGGTCGGCGTCCTCGCGACCGGCGACGAGCTCGCGTCGCTCGGCCAGCCGCTGCGGCCCGGCCAGATCTACAACTCCAACGCCTGGGCGCTCGCCGCCGCGGCGGAGGAGGTGGGAGCCGACGCCGTCGTGATCGGGAGCGTGCGCGACGAGCCAGACGCGTTGCGTGCGGCGTTCGCATCGACCCGCGGCTTCGACGTCGTGCTCTCGACCGGCGGCGTGTCGGTCGGCGACTTCGACTACGTGAAGCAGATCATGGACGACATCGGCCTCGAGCGGCGCTTCTGGCAGGTGGCGCAGAAACCCGGCAAGCCGATCACCTTCGCCGCGCGCGAGGGACAGCTCTACTTCGGGCTGCCGGGGAACCCGGTCTCGTCGCTGGTGTGCTTCGTCCTGTACGTCGCGCCGGCGCTGCGGCGAGCGCTCGGCCTCGCGGAGGTGTTCGCGCGCAGCGCGCAGGTCGAGCTCGTGGAAGGGGTGCGGACGGCGCGTGGCCTCTGCGAGCTGGTGCGCTGCACCGTGCGCGAGCAGGGCGGGCGCCTCCTCGCAGCACCGACCGGCACGCAGAGCTCCGGTGTGCTGCGCTCGCTGTCCCTCGCCGACTGCCTCGCGATCAGCCCGCCGGGACGAGACCAGCTCGCCGCCGGCTCGACCGCCGATGCGCTGCTCGTCGGGCCGCACGCGGGATTCTCCGCCCGCCACCCGTTCGCGTGAGCGCGACCGAGCGCTCCTAGGTCTCGTCCGCTCCGGCGTCGCCGTCGCCCGAGCCGTCGCTGGCTTCACCGAGCGCTTCGTCGCCCGCACCGGACTCGAGCTGGTCGACCATCTCGTCGAACTCGGGTCCGGAAAGGTCCTCGCCCGCCTCCCGACCCATGCGGCGCATCCAGCGCGCGACGCTCCGAGGGTCGTTCTCGTCGAGGCCCGCGAGCTGCGACGGGTCGCTCAGCGCGTCGAGCCGGCTCTCGTCCGATCGTGCGACCGCGAAGCGCGACGGAACGCGGTCGAGCGCGCGGCTGCCGCAGCGGTCGCACACCGGCTCCGGAACCTCGCTCACGCGCAGCGTCAGCACCTGCACGCGGCGCCGACACGGTGCGCAGCGGTACTCGTAGATCGGCATGGTTACTTGACGGGCCGGTTGCCGAAGCCCTGATCCGAGTAGGTGAGCAGCACCTTCTTCCCGTTGACGACGGTCTCGACCACGACCTCGCGGCCCCACAGCCGATGGAGGTGCTGCAGGGTGCGCTCGGCGTACTCGAGCAGCAGGTCGCGGCCGTCGTGGTCGTGCACCAGGTAGAGCGTGCGGTTGCCGCCGTAGTCGGCGTCGGTGATCTTGATCACGGGGATCGTCCCCGTGCCCACGCTCCTCAGCAGCGTCTCCTTGACGTCGCGCCACATCTCGCGATCGGCGACCTTCGTGACCACGTAGTCCTCGTTGCGCTGCTCGTACTGGAACAGGTCCATCGACCGCATCAGAGGCTCGCTCAGGTAGCGCCGCAGGAAGGAGACGTCGCGGTCGGCGCTGCGCGTGGCGAACATCGCCTCGCGACCGCTCTGCTTCGGTGCGCCGTGCTCGCGGATCTCGTCCGGGGTCGGCGCGTCGTGCTGCCGCACGATCTCGTCCCACACCTTGAGCCCGACGTGGTACGGGTTGAGGCCGCCGGGATGCGGTCGAACCACCTGGTTGTGGCGCACCAGGAACTCGAGGTGCAGCTCCGGCGGCAGCTCGAGAGCGTTCAGGATCTCTCGGTGCCAGTACGACGCCCAGCCCTCGTTCATGATCTTGGTCTCGATCTGCGGGAGGAAGTAGCAGGCTTCCTCGTGCACGATCGTCAGCAGGTCGCGCTCCCAGTCGGCGAGATAGGGGTTGAAGTCGCGGATGAACAGCAGGAGGTCCTCTTCGGGTGCCGCCGGGACGCGTCGCAGGTCCGGCGCCTGATACTCGACGGGACGGTGGATCTTCTGGAACGGGTCCTTGCGCGGCTGCGCGGCCTCGAACAGACGCTCGCGCTCCTCGGCCTGCGAGAGCTTGCGGACCGCGCGGTTGCGCCGCATCTCGAGCGACAGCGCGTGCGCCGCATCGAGGATCCACTCGACCTTCTCGTAGCCGATCGAGGGATCTTCGATGTACGACCGCACGCGCTGGGCGTGCGCCTTGAAGGTGCCGATCGTGAACTCGGCGCGGGTCTGCTTGAAGTTGAAGTTGTTCTTGAAGAAGTCGTTGTGCCCGTAGACGTGCGCGATGGTGAGGATCTGCAGGCACAGCGTGTTGTCGCGCATCAGGTAGGCGAGGGCCGGGTTCGAGTTGATCACCATCTCGTACGGCAGCCCGGAGACGCCGTAGTCGTACATGGTCTTCAGCTTCTCGAACGACTTGCCGTACGACCAGTGCGGGTAGTGCGACGGCATGCCGGAGTACGCCATGTACCCGAGCATGTCGTGGTGGTCGCAGATCTCGAACTCCTGCGGGTACACGTCGAGGCCGAACGCGGCCGCCTTCTCGCGGATCCGCTCGTCCCAGCGCTCGAGGTCGGCGATCTCGTAGTCGGGCATTGATTGCTTCCGGGGCGCCTCAGGAAGGCGCGGCGCCCGCGTCGGCGAGCTTCGCGCGGTCCTTCGACAGGAAGGCGCGGAACGAGGGCCAGATGTCCTCCTTGCGCTCGATCACCACGGTCTGGAAGTTGTCGGCGTCGAGGCGACGGAAGAGGTTCAGCATCGAGCTCTCGTAGTAGCGCGAGCCGAGCGGCTTGATCTCGCCGTAGCCGAAGAGGTTCGCGACGTCGGCGAGCTGGCGCGCGGTGCGCAGGGCCGCAGGGTTGTCGGAGTCGAAGTTGTCGCCGTCGGAGCAGTGGAACACGTACACGTTCCACAGCGAGGGATGGTAGCGCTCCTCGATGATCTCGAGGGCCTTCACGTAGCCGGACGAGATGAACGTTCCGCCCGACTCGGCCTTGTGGAAGAACTCGTCCTCGGTCACCTCGCGCGCCTCGGTGTGGTGCGCGATGAAGACCAGCTCGACCGAGCGGTACTTGGTCGCGATGAACTGGTAGAGAAGAAAGAAGTAGCTCCGAGCGAGGTACTTCTTCATCGTGTCCATCGAGCCGGACGTGTCCATGATGCACATCACGACCGCGTTCGACTCGTTGCGCACGTCGGTGACGACGTGGCGATACGTCAGGTCCTCGGTGTGGAAGGGCTGGCGGCGCTTCTCGCCGTCGCTCGGTGCGGTCTGCGACTCGCGCAGTGCGTCGGGTGCAACCCGACCGTGGCGCTGCGTCGCGAGGATGCGGCGCACGCGCTCGCGGGCCGTCCGCCGCTTGTCGAGGCGGATCCGGATCCCGACCTGCCGGTAGCCCTTGCGCTTGGCCATCCGCTCGGCGGGGATCTTGCGCAGCGCCCTGCGCTCGAGATCGGGTAGCTCGAGATCCTCGAACATGATCTCGATCAGTTCCTCGAGCGTGACGTCGGTCTCGTAGAAGTCCTGGCCCGGCTTGTCGCCCGCCTTGTCCCCGGCGCCCGGACCTTCCTGTTGCCCCTTGCCCACGACCTGTCCGGGCTGGGTGTCTCCTTCGCCCTGACCGACGCCCGGTGCGTTGTCGCCGTAGACGAAGCGGTACTCGCGGATGCCGCGGATCGGGACCTTGATGATCTTGTCGCGGCTCTTCCCGATGATCGATTCCTCGGCGACGATGTCGGCGATGTTGTCGCGGATCGACTCGCGCACCTTCTCGCGGTGGCGTAGCCGGTCGCCCGCGCTGCGATCGCTGCGCTCGGCCTCGGAATGGCGGAACGGTCGGAAGATCGCGCCCGGCACTCAGTCCTTCCAGAGGTTGTTGGCGGCGTACTTGAGCACGACGTCGACGCAGCTCTCGCAGTAGCCGTGGTCCAGGAGGTTCGAGACCATCGCGTTGTACTTCTGCGTCTGGTCCTCGTCGCGCGTGCGCGCCTTGGTGATGATGCGCGAGATGTCGCGGACGGACGTCATGAGCTTCTTCTCGATCGCCTCCTTGAGCGGCTCGTAGCTCTGGTAGGAGATCCTCTCGCCGCGCCGGGACGTCGCCCAGAGGTAGGCGATGACCTCCTGCCGGAAGCCCTCGGCCGCAGAGCCGATGATCGCGATCTGCTCCTCGATCGACTTGAGGAAACCCTCGTCGGCGTGCAGCTCCTCCTTCGTGTTGCGGTCCTTCACCCGCGTCTTGTTCACGAAGGCCTCGGCGTGGTCGAGGTAGTTCTGGAACAACGACTCCGCCTGCTCCTGGTAAGAGTAGACGAAAGCCTTGGTGATCTCCTTCTCGAGGATCTCCAGGTACTCCTTGTGCAGCACGTCCTGCAGGAACTCGAGCAGGCGCTTTCGGTCGTCGTCGGCGAAGTCGGCTTCCTTCACCATCGTGATCAGCGACTCGCGGACGTTGATCGGGTTGATGCAGTTGCCGTCGACGTTGTCCGACAGCGCGTTGTCGAGCGCCTTCATGATGAAGCGGGTCGAGATCCCGTTCATTCCCTCGCGCTTGGTCTCGTCGCGCAGCTCGCGGACGTCGATCTTCTTGGTCTTGCCCTTCTCGACGACTTCCTCGCCGTTGTAGAGCTTGAGCTTGGTCATCACGTCGCACTTCGCGGTCGGCTCGAGACGCGACAGGATCGCGAACATCGACGCCATCTCGAGGGTGTGTGGTGCGACGTGTGCGCGGAAGTCCGAGTGGCGGATGATCTTCTGGTAGATCTTCACCTCCTCGGAGAGCCGCAGGTTGTACGGAACCTTGACCACCACGATGCGGTCGAGGATCGCCTCGTTGGTGTGATCGGCCTTGAACTTCTGCCACTCGGCCTCGTTCGAGTGCGCGATGATGACCGTGTCGACGTAGACCATCCCGTGCCGGCCGGGGGCGGGGATCACCTTCTCCTGGGTCGCGGTGATCATCGCGTGCAGGTACTCGGTCTCGTTCTTGAAGACCTCGATGAACTCGACGACGCCGCGGTTGCCGACGTTCAGTGCGCCGTTCAGATCGAGGACGCGGGGGTCCCCTTCCGAGTAGACGTCGAGCTTCGAGATGTCCTCGCTGCCGATCAGGACCGAGGTGTCCTGGTTGTTCGGATCGACGGGAGGGACCACGCCGACGCCGACGCGCGCGCGCTTGGAGAAGTGCTTCAGCTCGACGGGGGCGTCCTCGTACTTGCCCTGGAACTCGCTGTCGAGGCGGAAGCGCGTCACCGGCGAGACGTCGCCCTCGATGTGCACGCCGAGCATCTTCTCGAACTCCTTGCGGAGGTGCTTCGGGATGAGCTGCAGCGGCTCCTCGTTCATCGTCGAGCCGGCGATCGCGTAGAACGGCTCGGACTCCTCGAGGCCGCGCTGCAGGCGCTCGACGAGCGAGCTCTTGCCCGAGCCGACCGGGCCCATCAGATACAGGACCTGACGGCTCTCCTCGCCCTTGAGCGACGCGGAGTGGAAGTAGCGGACGATCTGCGACACCGTCTTCTCGATGCCGAAGAACTCGTCGCGAAAGAAATTGTAGACCTTGAGGGGCTCGTCTTTGTAGAGCCGCTTGGCGCCGGCGTCATCGGTGGACTGGATGTCCTCGCTGCCGGCTCGGATGATCAGATCGTAGAGTCTCGCGTGCGCGAGCTTGGGGATGGTCGGGTCTTCACGGACCTTTTCGAGGTAATCCAGGAAGCTTCCCTTCCACGTCTTGCTCTCGTGGGCGGCACGATCCTCCTGGATGATCCTCGCAAACGTGTCCTTGCTAGCCATAGGGACGCCTCCTGGCGGAAGGCCTACGGCGACGAGGCCGCACAGACCTGCCGTTCGCGTCGCACCGACGGTTCAGATGACCGATCGTCGATGGTGCCTCGATCTTCACTCGATGCAAATTATACGCGCGTCGCCGTGGAGTCACAAGCAATCGCTGCACTTGCGTGCGCGAGTCGCTTGATGTTCGAGGTCGTGTCGCGCGACACGCGGCCGCCCGTGCGGTCGTGGACGCGCGGCGCGCCGGAAGGACGGAGCGGACGCGGTGCGGACGTGCCGGCTTCTCGGGGGCGAAGAGAGAGCACGAGGACGTCGTCGAGCTGCGGCGTCCAGATGAAGCCCATCGCACAGCGCAGGGCGCTCGCGCGGAGTGCGCGGCGCCGGTTGGAGCAGGGCAGAAAGGCTTGAGAGTGAACATCCAGAGCTGCGTTGCGTTGGTGACCGGTGGGGCGTCGGGCCTCGGTCAAGCAACGGTCGAGAACATCGTCTCCGCGGGCGGTCGCGCGATGATCCTCGATCGCGAGGGGTCGCAGGGGCCGGAGCTGGCGAGGACGCTCGGCGATCGGGTGCGCTTCGTCGCCGCGGACGTGACCAGCCAGGATCAGGTACAGGCGGCCGTCGTGGCGACCGTCGAGGCGTTCGGCACGATCAACGCCGCGATCAACTGCGCCGGAGTGGGCGTTGCCGCGAAGACGGTGAGCAAGCGTGGTCCGTTCCCGCTCGAGCTGTTCAGCAAGTGCATCGAGGTGAACCTGATCGGCACGTTCAACGTGATCCGTCTGGCGGCGGACGCGATGGCGAAGAACGAGCCGAACCAGGACGGCGAGCGCGGCGTGATCGTCAACACGGCGTCGGTCGCGGCGTTCGAGGGGCAGATCGGACAGGCGGCGTACTCGGCCTCGAAGGGCGGCGTCGTGGGCATGACCCTGCCGATCGCGCGCGACCTCGCGCAGTACGGCATCCGCGTATGCACCATCGCGCCCGGTCTCTTCAACACGCCGATGCTCGCGATGATGCCCGAGGAGGGACGCAAGAAGCTCGGCGCGCAGGTGCCGTTTCCGCCGCGCCTGGGCGAGCCGCCCGAGTTCGGCGCGCTGGTCCACGCGATCATCGTCAATCCGATGCTCAACGGCGAGACGATCCGGCTCGACGGCGCGATCCGGATGCAGCCGAGTTGAGAAGAGGCGCGCTGCGGCGACCGCTCCTGGTGCTGCCCTTCCTGCTGGGCTGCTCGCCGCAGCCGCTGCCGGACGCAGGGAGCCCCGGAGCGGTCGCGTACGCCACGCAGTGCGGACTGTGCCACCCGGCCCATCAGCCCTCCCTGCTCACCGCCGAGATGTGGAAGGTCCAGGTGGGTCGGATGGCGGAGATGCGCGCGCGGCGCGGCATGGCGCCGCTGTCGGCCGGTGAAGAGAAGCTGATCCTCGACTACTTGACGTCGCACGCGGGCTGAAGGCGCGGCGAGGGGGAAAGAGCATGGACATCAAGCGGATCTCGGACGCGGCCGACCGCGTGCGTACCGATCTCCTCGCGGTACCGATGGTGGCGGGTGCCCCGACGTCTCGAGAGCTCGGCGAGCTCGACGCGGCGACGGGCGGCAAGCTGCTGCGCGAGATCCGCAAGCGCTCGGCGGACCCGTCGAAGCAGGGTGCGGTGAGTCTGTACCAGACGCACGGCGAGCTGCGCGCCGACGTGATCGCGGTGATCGGCGTCGGGCGGATCGAGTCGGGGCGCGACCTCGCACCCGACGCGTGGCGACGCCTCGGGGGACAGGCGGTCGACGCCGCGCGCGGCGTGCGGGCGCGGACCCTCGCGGTGTCGATCGGCTCCGCGCGTTCCGGTGCTCCTGCGGTCGCCGCGGTGGGCGCGACCGTCGAGGGCGCGCTGCTCGCGGCGTACCAGATCGAGGGGTTCAAGACAGCGCGGCCGGCGTTTCGCGTCGAGCGCTGCACGATCGTCGCGGGGCCGACGTCTCGCGACGCGGCCCGCGTGGCAGACCGGGCCTCGACGCTCGCGGTGGCGACGTGCTTCGCGCGCGACCTGATCAACGGGCCGGCCGAGCAGGTGACGCCCGATCACCTCGGGCGCACCGCGAAGCGCTTGGCGCGCGAGGGCGGGCTCACCGCTCACGTCTACGGGCCCGAGGACCTGAAGCGCCTCAAGATGGGCGCGATCCTCGCGGTCGGTCGCGGCAGCCGCAACGAGCCGCGCCTGATCGAGCTGATCCACCGGCCCGGGAGCCGTGCCTCCTCGGGGGGGCCGGTCGCGATCGTCGGCAAGGGAATCACCTTCGATTCTGGGGGGCTCTCGCTCAAGCCGCCCGGCAGCATGGAGATCCAGAAGCGCGACATGGCGGGTGGTGCAGCGGTTCTCGGCGCGATGCAGGCGATCGCCGCGCTCGATCTCGGCATCGAGGTGCGGGGCTACGTCGCGTCGGCCGAGAACATGCCCGACGGCCGCGCCTACCGCCCGGGGGACGTGCTGCGGACCTTCACCGGCAAGACCGTCGAGGTCCTCAACACGGACGCCGAGGGTCGTCTGGTCCTCGCCGACGCGCTCGGCTACGCGGCGGCCGGCGGCTTCGGCCGTCGCGTCAAGCCGCGCTGGATCGTGGACCTCGCGACGTTGACCGGCGCGGTGACGACGGCGCTCGGCCGGAGCATCGCCGGCGTGATGGGGACCGACGCGGAGCTGGTGCGACGCCTGATCGACGTCGGCCGCGACACGGGCGAGCCCATCTGGGAGCTGCCGCTGGTCGACGAGTACATGGCAGGTCTCGACAGCCCGATTGCCGACCTGAAGAACACCGGCGACGGGACGGCGGGAACGATCTACGGAGGCCTGTTCCTGCGTGAGTTCGTCGGCGGCCTGCCATGGGCCCACCTCGACATCGCGGCGGTCGCGTTCGCGGACAAGCCGCGGGCCTACGTACCGCGGGGCGCGGTCGGCTGGGGCGTGCGGACGCTGGTCGGGCTCGTCGAGCGCGCGGCGAGCGAGGGCTGACTCAGGCGGCGCGCAGCGCGAGGAGGTCGTCGATCGACTTCGGCACCGCGTGCGAGAGCACGCGGTGCCCGCCGTCGGTCACCAGGACGTCGTCCTCGATGCGCACCCCGATCCCGCGATACTCGTCCGGGATGCCGGGCAGCGTGCTCGCGAAGTAGAGGCCCGGCTCGACCGTCAAGACCATGCCGGGCTCGAGCGGCCGCGGTGCGCCCTCGTGCTTGTAGGTGCCGACGTCGTGCACGTCCATGCCGAGCCAGTGGCTCGTCCGGTGCATGTAGTAGAGCCGGTAGGTGCCGTCGTGGATCACCTGGGCCGGCGTTCCGGTGAGGAGCCCGAGCGAGAGGAGTCCGTCCACGAGCACCTCGAGCGCGCGCGCGTGGACGTCCTCGAGCGTGACGCCCGGGCGCACCGCCTCGATCGCCGCGAGCTGCGATCGCAGGACCAGATCGTAGATCCGGCGCTGGGCAGGTGCGAAGTCTCGACCGATCGGGAAGGTGCGCGTGATGTCCGCGCAGTAGCACCCGAGCTCGTCGCCGGCGTCGATCAACAGCAGCTCGCCGTCGCGCAGCGGGCAGTCGTTGGTCGTGTAGTGCAGGACGGTCGCGTTGTCCCCGCCCGCGACGATCGACGGGTACGCCCAGCCGGACGCGCCGCTGCGGCGGAAGACGTACTCGACGAGCGCCTCGATCTCGTGCTCGTACATCCCGGGGCGCGCCTCGCGCATGGCCGCGCGGTGCGCCTCGCCGGCGATGTCGATCGCGCGCTGCATCCACGCGATCTCCTCCGGAGACTTGAACAGCCGCAGGTCGTGCACCAGGGGGCCGGTATCGTGCAGAGAGGTCGGGAGGTCGTTCGCGGTGCGCGGACGCTGCGCCCAGGCGGTGCGCGCGATCTCGAGCAGCCGCACGTTGAAGGGCTCGTCGTGACCGAGGTGATAGTGGAGCGCGCCGCCGCGAGCGACGATCGGCGTGAGACGCTGCGCGAGCTCTTGCATCGGATACGCGGCGTCGGCGCCATACGTCGCGACCGCACCGTCGACGCCGGCACGCTTCCCGGTCCAGGTCTCGCGCTCGGGGTCGCGCGGCTGAACGAAGAGCACCGTGCGCTCGCGCTCTGCGGTTCCGTCGAGGACGAGGACCGCGTCGGCCTCGGGGAAGCCGGTCAAGTAATGGACGTCCGAGTCCGGCCGGTAGCGGTACTCGACGTCGTTCGCGTGGACACGCAGGCTCGGGGCGCGAAAGACGGCGACGCCGGAACCGATGCGGTCGAGGACGCGCGCGCGTCGTGCCGCCCGATCGAAGGCGGGAAGGTCGTCGTGCGACGTGTCGTTCATGGGATCTGGTCGAGCGGGCTACGGCCGCGGCGGCGGACGACGGGCGGTCCGGCGATGGCGATGAGACGGGCGCGCAGCTCGTCGGGCGTCTCCTCGGCGAGCGTCACCACGACACAGTCCCCGCGGCGCAGGTCGCCGATCGCGCGGTCGGTCGAGCCGCGCCGGATGATGGTCTCGGGGCCGTAGGAGAAGGTGATCTTACGGCCGGCGTCGACGATCGTGACCATGCCGCCCGCCTCGTCGATGGTCCAGACGTTGCCGGCGAGCCGCGTCGACGCCGCGGCGGCGTCGGGCCCGGTCGCGAGAGCTGCGAGCAGCAGGAGGACCGTGTTCGCGCCGCGGCGGGCCCTGGGGTGCATCGTGGTCAGGCTAGCGGCGGGCGCTCCGCGAGACAAGGAACGCGGCCTCCCGGCGCGCTGGTTCGAGCGCTCCGCCGCGGCTGTAAATCCGTTCGGAGTGCGCTAAGAGCAGCCCGACATGATGGACATGGTCACGTTCTTCGATCTGATCCAGCAGGGGTACTATGCCACCTATCCGCTCCTGCTGTGCTCGGTGGTCGCGCTGGCGATCGCCGGCGAGCGGCTCTGGGCGCTGCGCCGCCTGGACGCGCGCATGGCCGCGGTCGGCAAGCAGATCGGATTCTTCCTGCGCCGCGGCGACGTCGAGGGTGCGCGCGACATGGTCGAGCGCGATGCCAGCGACCTGCCGCTCGGCCGCATCTACCTCGAGCTGCTGCCGCGCGTCGCAGACACGCCGGTCGAGGACCTGCTGTCGATCGCGGAGGGACACCGCGTCGAGCAGGCCCAGATCCTGCGCCGCAACGTCTGGCTGATCGGCACGATCGGCAGTGCGGCGCCCTTCATCGGCCTCTTCGGTACCGTGGTCGGCATCATGCGCGCGTTCCACCACATGGCGCAGACCGGCACGGGCGGGTTCGCCGTGGTCGCCTCGGGCATCTCGGAAGCGCTGGTCGCGACCGCGCTCGGCCTCGGCGTCGCGATCATCGCGGTCGCGCTCTACAACTACTTCCAGGTCCGCCTGAACGACCTCGGCACGACGATGCGGGTCGGCATCACGCGCTTCATCGACGGCGTTTGCGCCTTCCGGGGGGATCGTGGCACTCGGCAGGTTGCCTGAGGGCGATCACGGCGACGGCGAGAGCATCGTCGCCGAGATCAACATCACCCCGCTCACCGACATCTTCCTCGTGCTGCTGATCATCTTCATGATCACCAGCTCGGCGATGGTCGAGTCGGGCCCGAAGGTGGACCTGCCCGAGGCAGGCGTCACGTCGAGCGAGACCAAGGGCATCGTCGTCACGGTCGACGCGCAGGAGAACATCTTCGTCAACGGCACCGCGACTCCGCGCGAGCAGCTCGCCGCCGGTCTCAGGGAGGCCGTCGAGGCCAGCGACGTGAAGCGGGTCGTGCTCCAGGGCGACAAGGGCGTGCTGCTCGGCGACGTGGTCTACATCCTCGACGAGGCACGCAACGCGGGAGCCTCCGAGGTGGCGATCGCGGCGACGCGTCGCGAGTAGGCCGGCGCGTCGTGTCCCGCACGGAACTGCTGCTCGCGCCGGAGTCCCTCGAGGCGCTGATCGCCGGGCTGGGGGATCTGCAGCTCGCCCTGGGGCCGCAGGCGGCGCCCGGGCTCGACGCGGTGCGAGGGCGACTGTCGGGGGCGCTGGCGGCCCGGAAGGACGGCAACGTCGAGCGGGCAGTGGGCGAGATCACGGCGGCGATGCGTCTCCTCGCCGAGCTTGCGGACGGGCTCGATCCCCAGGAGGGGGCGATGATGCGAGCCATCGCGGGGCAGTTCGAGCAGGCGTTGCGTCGCGGCGACGCGGCGCACGCGGCGGAATCGGTCGACGCGATGCGCAAACGCTCCGGGGCGGTGAAGAAGCGCGGGGACGAGTTCAAGCTTTGACCCGATCTCCGGAGCCGCTATGGTCGGCGCCGGAAGAGACGAGCGTGCGCCGGCTGCGCACGCGACGAAAGCGACGCGACCATGGCGAAGGCGAGTGATCGAAAGGGCGTCCGCACCGACGAGCGCGACTGCTGCCGCGCCGAGCGTGCGAAGCAGCTGGACAGCATCCGGCTCAACTACCAGAGCTTCCCGGTGATCCGCTCGATCCCGTGTCCGACGTGCAAGATGATCCTCAAGATACGGGTCTTCGAGCGCCCGGTTGCGGACGCGACCGCCTGAGCGTCTCGCCGGCCACGCCGGAGCCATGACTCGAGGTTGCGACGACGGTGTGCCACCGGACGTCGCGGCGCACACGCTTCACGACGCGATCCTCTTCCAGCTCGTGCTGCGCGGCGCGCTCGGCGTGGCCGCGTTGAGTGCGGCGACCGCGGAGTCTGCGGAGGCCGTGCAGGCCGCCCTCGCGGCGTCGATGGGCGAGGGACTGCTCGCGCCCGAGCGGCGCGCCGGCCGGGAGCTCGTCGCGCTCACGAGCGCGGGGCGCGCGTGCGCGGCGAGCGTGATCGCCGCGGAGCGGGCTGCGCTGCGGCCGGCGGTCGCATCGCTCGACGCGGAATTCGCCGGACTCAACCGGCGCGTCAAGCAGATTCTGCATCGCTGGCAGGTACGCGTCGATCGCACGACCGAGGTTCTCAACGACCATCGCGACGCCGCCTACGACGCTGCGGTGCTGGCCGAGTTGCGCGCGACCCATCGTGCGGCCGAGCCCGTGCTCGAGCGCCTCGAGGTGCTGCGACCTCGCTACGCGAGCCTTCGGGCACGCCTCGGCGCAGCGCTCGTGCGAGCGGCGGCGGGCGAGCGCGGTGCGATCGCGGGAGTCACCGTGGACAGCTTCCACGCCGCCTGGTGGGAGCTCCACGCGGACCTGCTGGCGATCCTCGGCCGCGCGCGTGACGCCGACGAGGTCTGACGTCTCCGGGGGCTTCGCCCACCAGGTGGGATCGGGAGCCGGTCGCGGCCCCCTCCGACGCGACCGCGATGCGCTTCGTCAGCCGAGGGCTCGGCTGCGTGGGAAGTCGCGGCGGTGCGCTTCGCGCTCGGCGGCGGTCGCGCGCGACGCTGCGCCGAGCACGTGCGCTGCGAACACCAGCGTGAGCGGCGCGAACACGAGGAGCCCGACGACGGCGAGCAGCTGCTCGCCGAGCCATACGCTGACGACGAGCCCGATCACGACGAGTGCCAGGTAGAAGAGCGGCTCGACGAGCCCGCCCAGCGGCAGGTGCGCCTGCCCGGCGCGCAGCAGCGGCGTCGGCTCGACGAGCAGCGGCTCGACGCGCTGGAAGAGGAAGATCGTGACCAGTGCGACCAGCAGCGTGCCGGCGAGCGCGGTGAGCGGCACGCCGAAGTAGACGCCGCCCGCCGGGTAGGCGAGCAGGGCGCCGAGGAACCAGCGGTCGCCGCGAAGCTCGAGCGGATCGAGCAGCGCGCCGAGCGTCGCGACCAGTACCGCCCCGGTGACCAGCACGCGCGGCGAGCGCCGGATCGCGATCGTGTCCAGCACCTGCAGGTCGCCGCGCCGCGCCTCGAGCGGCGAGTAGAGCAGCACCGCGATCTGAAAGCTCGTCCAGCAGACGGCGGCGAAGAAGATGGAGGTCCAGAGCGGTACCGCGCCGACCCAGAGCTCCTCGCCGCGGGTCGTCGCGACGAACTCGAGGAGACCGAAAGGCATCCCGCTGCGCGTCGAGGACAGCTCGGCCGCGAGCGAGACGGCGGTCGCGACGGCACCGAACGTGAGCGTCCGTACCCACCCGACCTTCGTCACCGAGCCCAGCAGGTACCAGACGAGGAACAGGAGGACGTACGGACGCAGCAGAAAGGTACCCGCGACGAGCGCCGAGAATTGCCGCACGGTCGGCTCTACAAACGGACGCCACCGGAGCTGTCAAACCGTGTTCGCGCTGGCCGCGCCCGACCGCATGGGGCGCGCGGGCATGCGGACGGTTGCATGCGTCCAGCCTACATGGCACCAGCGCGCCATGGCCATGGACGAACAGGTGCGCGAGGCGCTCGAGGCCGACGTCCGCATGACCCAGGAGCGCTTCTGCTTCGCGATGGAGGCGCGGCTGTCGTCGATCGAGCCCGACTCGCTCGAGCGCTACTTCGCCGTCCTCTCCAAGCTCGTGCTGAAGCTCGAGGATCCCGAGCGGTCGCTCGGTCAGATCGTCAACGAGATGATGGCCGAGTCCGCGAGCATCATCATGCAGGAGATGCAGAGCCGGCGCTGAGCGGCCGCCTCGACGCGCGAGGCCCGTCTGGGCCGCGCGCGCGCGCCTTGCTAGGAAGGTCTTGCGATGGCATCGACGTTCGCACCGCGGCTCGTCAACGGACCGTTTGGGGATCCCGGGCTCTTCGTGGAGCTGCGCTGGCAGGGCAACGCGGTGCTGTTCGACCTCGGACGCAACGACGGTCTGCCGGCGGCCGATCTCCTCAAGGTGACGCACGTGTTCGTGTCGCACACCCACATGGACCACTTCATCGGCTTCGATCGGGTCCTGAGGCTGTTCCTGAATCGCGACAAGTGTCTCCAGCTGTTCGGTCCCGAGGGGATCGTCGATTGCGTCGCCGGCAAGCTCTCCGGTTACGTCTGGAACCTGACCGACGGCTACCCCTTCGCCTTCGACGTGACCGAGGTGACCGCGACCGGTGCGCGGCGCGCGGTGTTCCGTGCCAGCACGGGCTTCCGTCGCGAGGACGCAGAGCTGCGGCCGCTGCAGGTGGCGCACGTGCAGGCGCCTGGCGGCACGCCCGTCCTGGTGGACGAGGGCCACTATCGCGTGCAGGCGGCGATTACCGACCACCGGATCCCGTGTCTGGCGTTCGCGATCGACGAGCCGACGCACCTGAACGTCGACGGCGACGCGCTCGCAAAGGCGGGCTTCGGACCCGGGCGCTGGCTCGCCGAGCTGAAGCAGGCACTGCGCAGCGGAGCACCGGACGACACGCGACTCACGGTCGCGCGTGCCGACCGGAGCACGCTCGAGGTCGAGCTCGGCGCCCTGCGTCCGCTCGTGCGCGCGACGCAGGGGCAGAAGTTCGGCTACATCGTCGACACGCGCTTCCTGCCGGAGAACCTCGCCGTGCTGCTGCCGGTGATGCACGGCGCGGACGTCCTGTTCTGCGAGTCGCCGTTCCTCGACGAGGACCGCGACCAGGCCGCGCTGCGCTATCACCTCACAGCGGCCGAGGCCGGCACGATCGCGCGCCTCGCGCGCGCGCGGCGCCTCAAGGTGTTCCACTACTCGCCGCGCTACCAGGGACGCGGTGACCTGCTGCGGCAGGAGGCGGAGGCCGCCTTCCGCGGCCGGCTCGATCCGGGGGTGCTCGCGGAGCTCGGCGCCGCGGTCGCCTGAAGGACGCGGCGGGCGAGCGGCGATGCTGAGCCCGGAGGTACGCAGCTTCCTCGAGCGAGCCCGCCGCGCGCATCTCGCGACCGCGAGCGCGGACGCGGTGCCGCACGTCGTGCCGGTCTGCTTCGCGGTGCTCGACGAGGCGACGCTCGCGTTCGCGATCGACGACAAGCCGAAGGCCCCGGGGCGCAGCCTCAAGCGGTTGCGCAACCTGAAGGTGAACCCGCGCTTCGCGCTCGTGGTCGACGTCTGGGACGAGGACTGGAGCCGGCTCGGCTACGTCCTGGTGTCCGGACGCGGCGCCGAGATCGCCGACCCGCCGCGGCGCGCGTTCTCGGTGCGAGCGCTGCGCGCGCGCTATCCGCAGTACGTCGCGATGGGGCTCGGCGCAGGGCACCCGGTGGTCGCGCTCGCGATCGACCGCGTGCACGTCTGGGGACGCCTCGCCCCCTGATGCAGGGCGACGCTCAGCGCGAGCGGCGGCCACGCGCGTCGCGCGCTGTTCGCCACGCGCGCAAGCGCTCCGCGATCGCTCCCTCGTCCCCCTGATCGGTCGGCTCGTAGTACCGCTGCTCGCGCAGTCCCTCGGGGAGGTACTCCTCGGCGACGAAGTGCGCCGGTGCGTCGTGCGGGTAGCGGTAGTCCTTGCCGTAGCCGAGCGAGCGCATGAGGCCCGTCGGCGCGTTGCGCAGGTGGAGCGGCACGGGGAGGGTGCCGGTGCGCCGGACGTCGTCGGTCACGCGGTTCAGGGCCGCGTAGCTCGCGTTCGATTTCGGTGCGGTCGCGAGGTAGGTCGCGCCCTGGGCGAGGGGGATGCGCCCCTCGGGAAGACCGACGAAGTGCACCGCGTCCCGGACGGCGAGCGCGACCTGCAGAGCGCGTGGGTCTGCGTTGCCGACGTCCTCGGACGCGAAGATCACCATGCGGCGTGCGATGAAGAGCGGGTCTTCGCCGGCCTCGAGCATGCGGACGAGATAGTACAGCGCTCCGTCCGGATCGCTGCCACGCATGCTCTTGATGAACGCGGAGACGACGTTGTAGTGCTCCTCGCCCTGCCGGTCGTAGCGCAGCGCGCGCCGCTGCGCGGCCTCGCCGAGCACCTCGACGGTGATCTCCTGCTCGGGCGCGCGCGCGGCGATCTCGGCCGCTACCTCGAGTGTGCCGAGCGCGATGCGCGCATCGCCCTGCGCGTGTGCGACGAGCATTGCCCGCGCGTCGTCCGCGAGACGAACCCCGGTCGTGCCGAGGCCGCGCTCGCGATCGACGAGCGCGCGATCGACGAGCGATCCGACCGCCTCCGGGTCGAGCGACTCGAGGGTCAGCACGCGCGAGCGCGACAGCAAGGGGGCGATCACCTCGAACGACGGATTCTCGGTCGTCGCGCCGATCAAGACGATGGTGCCGCGCTCGACGTGCGGCAGCAGCGCATCCTGCTGTGCCTTGTTGAAGCGGTGGATCTCGTCGATGAAGACCACCGTGGGTCGTCCGCTCGCCGCGAGCTCCTGCTCGGCGCGATCGACGATCGCGCGTAGCTCCTTGACGCCCGAGAGCACCGCCGACATCTGGGCGAACGGCAGACCGAGCGACTCGGCGAGCAGCCGGGAGAGCGTGGTCTTGCCGGTGCCGGGCGGACCCCAGAGGAGGAGCGAGTGGAGCTTCTTGCCGCGCAGCATCGACTCGACGAGACGTCCGGGTGCGACGAGATGCCGCTGGCCCACGTATTCCTCGAGCGTGCGCGGACGCATCCGCTCGGCGAGCGGGGTTGCGGCCGTCGGGCGCGCCGCGCCGGGCGCGTGCTCCGCCGGTCGTGCGGAACCCCGTTCGTCGGACTTCATTCGAGAGAAAAGATCGGGCTCGCTCATGGCTCGGCTCCGAGTGTGGCGCTCGCGGCAGGCGAAAGCGAGCGACGGACCTGCAGGTTGCAGATGCGAGCCGGCGGGACACTGCGGTGCCCCGCGACAGTCCGCGCCGGCGGTTCGACACGCCCGTCGGCGACATGCTAACGGCGGCGCGTTGAGTGCGGCAGGCTCCATGGTCGGTCTCGTGTTGAAGCGCCGCGCTCCGCACGCGCGCGACGTCGCGCGCGGCCTCATGGGCTGGATCGACGAGCACGGACATCGTGCCCTCGCCGAGCCAGAGGACGCGGCGTGGCTCGGCGCGGTCGCGAGCGACAAGTCGGGCATGTTCGCGCGCGCCGAGGTGATCGTCGTGCTGGGCGGCGATGGCACCCTCCTCGCGACCGCGCGCCTCGCCGGCGAGCGCGAGGTGCCGATCGTCGGAGTCAATCTCGGCAGTCTCGGCTTTCTCACCGAGATCACGATCGACGACCTCACCGCGACGGTCGGGCGCACCCTGGAGGGCGAGGCGACGATCGACCGGCGGCGCATGCTGCGCGCCACCGTGCGCCGCGCCAGCGGCGAGTCCGAGGTGTACCAGGCGCTGAACGACGCCGTGCTGAGCCGCGGCTCGCTCGGGCGCGTGATCGACATCGAGACGCACGTCGACGGAAAGTTCCTCGCGCTTTTCAAGGCCGACGGCGTCATCATCGCCACGCCGACGGGCTCGACCGCGTACTCCCTCGCCGCAGGCGGGCCCCTCGTGCATCCGTCGGTTCGCGTGGTCATCCTGTCGCCGATCTGCCCGCACAAGCTGAGCGTGCGGCCGATCGTGATCGACGACGGCTCGGTGCTGGAGTTCCAGCTGCGCTCGCCGGGGGAGGAGCTGCTGCTGACGCTCGACGGCCAGCAGAC
>Ga0268299_1001417_pt1 | contig 42626 bp, 37 predicted proteins | sample NOBtaG_FD_193484 | JGI IMG/M metagenome (GOLD analysis project Ga0268299, IMG submission 193484) | Activated sludge microbial communities from bioreactor in Nijmegen, Gelderland, Netherland - NOB reactor | ecosystem: Engineered > Bioreactor > Aerobic > Activated sludge | place: Netherlands... | reverse complement strand
CGCGGATCTGCCGGATCATCAACAACCAGTAAAGCCCGTCAGCTATTCTGTCGTCAAACACGGGTTGATCGGATTGACCCGATACCTCGCCACCTATTGGGCGGAACAAGGAGTTCGGGTCAATGCCCTGTCCCCGGGAGGTGTTTATACCGGGCAGGACAAGGAGTTCGTGGCTCGTCTGACTCACCTGATTCCCCTTGGACGGATGGCCAGGCAGGATGAGTACAAGGCGGCAGTCGTGTTTCTCGTGTCGGACGCGTCGTCCTATATGACGGGCATGAATATGGTTATGGATGGAGGACGTACTGTATGGTGACCACAATTCGAGTGCTTGCATTGGACATCGATGGGGTACTAACGGATGGCACGGCGTCCCTATCCGAGTCCGGTGATGAGGACAAACGGTTTTGCTTTCAGGATCTTGACGCGGTGACGCAAGCCGCACGTGCCGGTCTGACGGTCGCCTTCGTGACCGGCGAAGATACGCCATCCGTCGATCGATTGATGCGTCGTTTCAATTGCGATCTGGTGAGGCGGGGAGTGAAAGAGAAATTGCTCGCGTTGGAGGGGCTCGCGCGCGAGTTGAACGTCCGGCTTGATGAGTTCTGTTATGTCGGCGACGGGGACCGTGATGCCTCAGCGCTGCGGCACGTCGGGTTGGGGCTCGCCCCCCTGAACGCAACACGTTCGGCCAAAGCCGCCGCCCATCGCATCCTGTCGAAATCCGGCGGCGCGGGGGCCGTCGCGGAAGCGTTTGGCCTGATACGCCAGATCCACATGTTCGAGGAAAACGCGAGTGTCCTGGAAAAGGACATGTACGCGATCGTCAAGAATAGCCTCGAAGCACATCAGCGTCTCCTGGAGTTGTCGTTGCCGACGCTCGTGAAAATCATGCAGGCCTTCGTGCGGACCATCCGTTCGGGCAACAAGATTCTTCTGTTCGGAAACGGCGGCAGCGCCGCCGATGCCCAGCATGTGGCCGGTGAATTGGTCGGCCGATTCCTACGTGAGAGCGAGCCCTGGCCGGTCATCGCTCTTACCACTGATACCTCGATTCTCACCGCGGTCGGCAACGATTGGGAGTTCGCCGATGTGTTTGCCAGGCAGGTCCGTGCCTTGGCCAAACCGGGAGATCTCGTGGCAGGCATCAGCACAAGCGGCCGATCGCCCAATGTTATACGTGGTTTGCAAGCGGGGCGGGCGAAAGGGGCCGCAACGATCGGATTTACCGGGGCCAGCGGGGGGAGCCTTGCAGAGCATGCCGACCTCTGTTTCCGTGCACCGGCTGATTCGACGCCGCGCATACAAGAATTGCATCTGCTCGCCTGGCATACGATCTGCGAGATGGTCGAGCGGGAACTCCTGCGAACGACCGAAATTTGACGATTTACCCAATAAGTCTGTTCTCATGAGCATCATTATCGGTTGCGACAGTTTCTTGGCCTTACGTAACGTACGGACCGGCGAGCTCGGACGCTGGCTGGCCGGAACGAAGATACAGGTCTGGGTGGATCCGAACAAGCTGCCTGGTTCCCTGGCCGCCCAGCCGGAAGGGACAGTCATAGAGGCTCTTGAGGAATTCGAAGTTCGGCATGACCCCGCACTGGACCGGCTGCACTCCTCCGTGGGTTTTGTGCGGAAGTGTTATCAGGATCCGTCCACGATGTGGGCCGACTTCCTGTTCAGTTGTTATCGTCACAACGACACAAAGCCGTTGCGCCGGGCCGCCAGCATCAGCCGGGCGGCCGGTAGGTTCGGGCGGTTCTGGCTTGCAGGACGATGTGGCCTAGCCGAACGCGGGCGTGCGGAATTCTCTCAGGCCCTGCGCCAACATCCCATTACCGAGGTCTATCGGCAACGGCTACGGAAGGCAGGAGCCACCGTCGTCGCGAGTTTTTCCCCCGAGGGGATGCGGGAGATGGCCCTGATCGAGGCTGCCAATTCTCTCGGTCTTCCCACTCTCGTCATGATCCGCTCCCGCGACAATCTGCAACACAAGATTCCCTATCTCCCGTTTGCCGATCTCTATCTGGTGTGGTCGCAAGTGGCGCGAGAATGTCTGTTGACCATGTATCCGGAAACATCCCCTGGTCAGGTTCATGTCACAGGCGCACCGCAATTCGACCATCATCTCGATCCATCGCTTCGTCTGACAAGGGAGGAGCTATTCTCTCTGATCGGACTCGATCCAAACCGCCCCCTCATTCTCTATACCATGGCCACGCCCACAGTGATCCCTCATGAGGTTGCGATTGCGCAGCACCTGGCTGATGCCGCGCATGCAGGCCGGTTTGCACAGGGAGCGCAGTTGCTCGTCCGCGGCCATCCCAGAATGTTCGGGTCAAACCTCAGACTCCTGGAGAGGGAGTACCCGGAGGCTCGCAGCTATCCACGCCCTACCGAGGTGGAATATGGAGGGGTGGAACATGAAGCCCATCTCGTGCGGCATATTCTCGACGAGGAACGAATGCATCTCTCTCTTCTGGCGAATCAGGACGTGCAAGTGAACGTCTGTGGAACCATGACGATCGATTCGGCCATTTTCGACAAGCCGACGGTCAATGTGTACTACGATCAGCTTCCTGGCATCCCGGAGGCGCTGTCGGTACGACGCTTCTACAAACGCTCTGATACAAAACAGATGATGTCCTATGGCAGCTCACAATTGGCCGATGATGGAGAGCACTGTATCGACCTGATCAATCGTTACCTGGAGCATCCATCGTTGGAGTCCGAGGGGCGCCGTCGCGCCCGGGTCGAAGATTGCGGCCCGCTGGACGGTCAGGCTGGTAGGCGCACGGCCGAATTTCTGAAACAGCTGAGCAAGCACCAAGCACCCTCCACGCGAGCGTATGACTACACAACAGAATCTCGATCAACGGTATCTTGAGTTTGCGGCGAACACGCGTCGGGTCTTCGAGCGGTTTCCCCAACTCGAGCCCTTGCGCTACTTTATCTTCCGGGAGTTACTGGTTCAGCCCAGACCCTTTGGCTGGCGGGAGTCCGCGAAGCAGTGGCTCCGGCCTCTCATTCGTCGTGGGTGTACAACGGGCGTCCTCCGGCCGTGCGACATTTTGATCTGGATTGAGGGAACTCGTGAAGTGATTCGCGAATCGTTATTGCCCGTGTTTCATGAGCTCACCTCACGCGGCGAGAACGTCCGGCTTGTCTCGATGAACGGTCCCGCTGATCTGCCTTCTTCTTCCGTGACCCTTCGGTTCCCGAGTGTGTTCTTCCTTCCCGATTGGACGAAACAGGCCTGGGAGGCGCTCTGTCAGGCAGAGAAGTATCTGGCGAAACCGACGCTGACCCGCTCGTTCTTCAGCGCATGTGCCGATGTACAGGGCCTCTTGAACGAAGTGGGTCAGATTCTTGACGCCACCAAACCTCGGGTGGTCGTCACGGCCTCCACGCAACTGATTGGCGGAGCCGCGCTGTTGGTCTCCGCACAGGCCAAACAGATGCGTACAGTTTTGTTACAACATGGTGTGCTGCAGCCTTTCTATATTCCGATGCTGGCCGATCGGATGTGCACCTGGGGACGGTCCTCTAGTGAAACGCTTACCAGTTTGGGTACGGATCGCCGACGGTTGGAGGCACTCGGGAGCCCGAGACACGATGCTATGCGACCGGCCCCCGGCGGCCAGGCAAAGCGGGAGCTGCTCAAGAGTCTGTCGCTTGAAGACAGGCCAACCATTACCTTCTTCTCCAACGGCAACGATTTGTCTCGAAACGGATCGGCTCCGGGCGAATGCGTGCGATGGCTCGAGGCTGCAGCGGAACGATATCGGGATCGGATCAACATCATCGTACGCCTTCATCCCAACGAGGACGGATCGCTCTATCGTCCAAACTCGTGTCTGGTGGTTACCAAAGATTGTCCTGAATTCGCGCTTCTCTTGGACGGCAGCGATTGTGTGGCGTCTCTGTGTTCTACCGCCATGCTGGATGCCTTGCTGTATCACAAGCCGGTCTGGCACTTTCACGCCGATGGTTGGCCGGAGTTGGCCACGAATTGGCAAGAGGGCCTGGCGCAACGAATCGGTTCAGCAAATCAGCTTTGTGCCATGATCGAGCAGGCGCTCCAGGGGAAGGTCCTGCCGGACCGCTCACACCATCTGGCCGAAACGGTGTTTGTGAATCACGGCCGTGCGACACAGGCGGTCGCCGATTTTCTCGTGGCCCAGGCTGATACCTGCGCCGCCATGTGATCGAGTGACTCCGTGACTCCTGGAAAAGACTTCCGATGAATCAAGGATTGATCAGAGTCCTGCGGGGTCCGTACACGACATTCCGGCTGTTCCTGGACCGCATCTGTATTCCCGTCTGGCTTCGCTGGCTTGGGGTGACCTGTGGCCAGGGGTGCTCCTTCATTGGGCGGCCTATTATCACCTTGGCCCCGGGTGGAGCCATTGCGCTGGGAGAGGGGGTGCGTGTCTTCAGCCGCGCGAATAGCAATCCTGCCGGACTGCCTCATCCGACGATTCTTGCCGCACTGACGCCGGAAAGCGCCATTACCATCGGAAAAAACACTGCCATTTCTGGCGCATCGATCGCCGCGCGGGTGAAGATCACGATCGGCCGTCACGTCATGATCGGGGCGGGCGCCTGTATTTGGGATACCGATTTCCATCCCGTCGATCCCTACCAGCGGCATCAACACCCGACGCATGCGGCACGGTGCGCTCCGGTCATGATCCATGATGACGTGTTTATCGGCGCGCGTGCGATGATTTTAAAGGGTGTGACCGTGGGGTGGGGGGCGGTCATCGGCGCAGGCGCAGTGGTCACCAGGGACGTCGGGGCCTGTCAGATTGTGGCCGGCAATCCGGCCGTGGTCGTAGGGTCATCGCTTTCTAAGAATGAACGGGTAAGGGAAGATTCATGAAGATCGTTGTAACCGGCTCAAGCGGGCTCATTGTTCATTCGTCCGATGTGGCGCGGTTCATCCATCACTTCATAGAGAAGCCCGGTGCGGCGAGGTGTACAACCTCGGTGGCGGGCGGAACAACTCTTGTTCGATCCTAGAGGCGTTCGAGATGGTCGAACAGATCACGGGGAAATCCATGACCCATGAGTACATCGACAGGAACCGGGAAGCAGACCACATCTGCTACATCTCGGACCTCTCCAAGATTCAAACGCATTACCCATCGTGGGCCCTCACGATGACAGTACCGACGATCCTGAAAGAAATCTGTTCCTCCTGGGAACAACGACTGGATACCGGCCTTTCCGTGCCCTTACTTTCCGAGAGATGACCGTATCCTGTCTGTATGGGACGGTTTGACTCTCTTTCTGGATAAGGGGAGCCATATGGAGGCCCAGGACACCACGTACGTTAACAACGAGGCCGCATCGAGAAGCGGTGAGCAGATCGACTTCTCGTTCGGGAAAAATTGGCTGGCTTACGTCTCGGGGCTCGAGGAACGACACATTACAGCCGCCCAACGTTCGTTTGTCGAATCCACCGGACTGACAAGCCTCTCCGGGTACAGCTTTCTCGATGCCGGGTGCGGCAGCGGACTCTCCAGTCTCGTGGCTTCCCGTCTCAACGCGGAGAAGGTCGTTTCGTTCGATATTGACCCCAATTCCGTGGCATGCACCGAACAACTGCGATCGCGATTCGCGCGGGATGCCGGCAGATGGGAAGTTCATACGCACTCCCTGCTTGACCGTGACCTATCATTGAAGATCGCGCCGGCGAATATTGTCTGTTGTTGGGGAGTCGCGCATCACACGGGAAGTATGTGGGAAGCTATTGATCATGTCGCGGGATGCGTCGCAGAAGACGGCAGGTTGATTCTGGCGATTTATAATTGCACAAACCATTCCGGCACATGGCTGACCATCAAACGCATCTATAACTGGGCGCCGGCGCCGATTAAGAAATTGTTGCTCCTTGGATTTCATGCCAAGACCTTTACCAGTCTGATGTTGCACGGCCAGAATCCGCGTCGTTTTCTCCGGCACTATGTCAAAAAGCGGGGCATGAGTTATTTTCGTGATGTTGAAGATTGGCTGGGCGGCCTGCCGTATGAGTATGCTTCGGTCGATGAGGTATGCTCGTTCTTGGCTCCAAAGGGCTTCGATGTGATACGGGTCAACCATGCCGCCTCACACGGCTGCAATGAGTTTGTGTTTCAAAAGCCAAGCGCACAGGGCTGGAGGTGAGCGGGATGGGCAAGGTGCTGCTGATCTCGTGGGGTGTCCCTCCGGAGACAACAGGGTCGGCGATCATCGTCGGAAATTTGGCGAAACAGTTCACCCATGAGGAGATGGTCGTCGTCGGGGAAAAACCTTCCGAACGGCCTTCGGTGTGCTGGAAGGAAGACTGGCCTGAAATCGTCTACGTCGCCCAAGGGTGGCCGCCCGCGAGACGAGGGGCAAGGTGGTGGCGGCGATGTCAGCTCCCGGTGTTATTGTTCCGGAGTCTGTATCTCGCCAGGAAACACCGGTGTACCAACATCCTGGTTGTGTTTCCAAACGAAGAGTTTCTGCTGGTCGGGTATCTCACGGCAAAACTGATCAAAGCGCATCTCTATCCTTATTTCCATAATACCTTGGTGGAGCAATGCGCCTTACACAGTGTCCATCATCGAATCGCGCAATGGCTGCAATCACGCGTTTTCGACGAAGCGGCTCACATTTTCTTGATGAGTGAAGGCATGGTCGAGCTCTATCGTGAACGGTATCCGAAGGTGCGTTGCTCAGCGTTGCTTCATTCTTTTAATGAAGACATTCCCGAGTTTGTTCCGCCGCCTGAGCCGGGGTCACCGGTTCGATTCGTGATGTCCGGCAACATTAACGCCTCCTGCACGGATGCGGCGACTCGCGTTTCGTCCGCCATCGCGCGGATCGATAGTCGGCTGACCATACTGTCCGGATCTCCGAAACAGTATCTGGATGGGCTCGGGATACTTCGCGAGGGGGTTCACTACGAAACGGTGTCGCGAGATCTTGTTCTCAGTCGTCTCAGTGAGGCAGATATCGTAATCCTCGCTCACGGCTTTAAGGGAAGCTTGTCCGAAGAAGAGTACCGCACGATTTTCCCGACGAAGACGATCGAGTACCTCATCTGTGGACGTCCGATATTGGCCCATACTCCCCCCGATTGTTACTTGACGCGATTTCTGCGCAGGCATCAATGCGCGCTGGTCGTCGATACTGCCGACGAAGAGGCCATTCTCACTGCCGTTCGACGCCTGCGCGAAGAGGCCGACCTGCGGGCCTCGCTCGTCCGGAACGCCCTGCAGACCGCAAGCCTATTCCATGCACCGGTTGTGGCGGCGAGTCTGCGCACTATTCTCGAGAAAAACGACAGAGGGTTGTTCCATTGACGACTACGTCAACCACCGCAGTGCAGAGCAACGTCTGGAGCGGCGCTCCCACCTCAGGTCTTGAACAAGGTCTGATTTTTCTCGCCATTGTCGCGTTGCCCACGGAGAACCATTTCCTCTTCATTCCCGGCTTCAGCCTTCAATTTATACTGTTCGGAATCATTGCCGTCTATGTGGCGTGGAATCGATTTCCTGAACTGCTGAGGACAGTCGGACATCCGGCATTGATAGCCGCGTACCTCTTTTTGACGGTCGGTTTCCTGCTGGAATGGACGCACGCTCATCACAGTTACGATGAGTTGCTTCGTGTGGCTCAAATGGTCATCGGGGCGATTTTGCTGGCCACTCTTTGCAGGGACATCCCGGCCCTCAGGATGGCCTGTTTTGGATATCTGGCGGCTGGATTGTGGTTATCGATCCTGTTGTTCCTGACCTCCTACGGCGCGCTCAACGCGGCGACGGCGACCGATTTTCAGCAAGCTTCACAGCTTCGTGCTGCGGCCTTCGAAGATAACCCATTACAAGCCAATTTAAATAACATGGCGTTCGGCGCAGCGCAGGCCTCCGTTATCGCACTGTCATGGGGACTGGTCACGCGCGCGACGCTCCCTCGTGGTTTCTTTACCGCCAGCGGACTAATTTGCCTGGTGGGCGCCTTCCTGCCTCTCTCACGGAGCGGCGTCGCAATTGCCATCGCTTCCTGCGCGACGGTGATGTATGCCTTCGGCCTCAGGCATGGGAAGGGGATACTCATCGCAGTCCTCCTCGTAGGGGCTGTGCTGATGTGGGTTCCCCAGGCGGTCTGGTCTCGCATGTCCTTCACGTTTGAGAAGCACGAAGGAAAGACGGAAGGGCGAGCCCTTGTATACGGGGCGGCCATCGATCATTTCCCGGAATATTTTCTGACAGGTGTCGGCGCAGGAAACTTTTGGACACATTGGGGCCGGCGCACTGAATTTGCCAGCGATAGCGGACGGGTCAGCGGGGCTCATAACTGTTTCATGCAGGTGACCCTGTACTGGGGTATCTTGGGGCTCATGACGTTCCTATTGATATTCTGGCAGACCTATCGTTGCCTGCCCCGCCATTCCAATCGAGAAGCGGCTGCGTTAGCCCTCGTTGGGATCGGCGTCTCCATCATGCTGTTTTCCATGGTGAGCCATAACATTTATGCGAAAGAATTTACGCTGGCCTTGGGCTTGCTGGTTGGTGCTCACCGCTGGATATGGCCGCAAGGCATTGTCTATCCGTCATTCGGCATAGTGCACCGAACTCCTCACTACAGAATCTCCTAGGGTTTCAACCACCACCGCGCCTTACCGATAGGGGCACGGGTGATTTCTTCCGTGCCGCCGTGGACATGTCACATGGCCCGGCGCGTGCACGCAGCGACGGGAAGAACTGCGTGGGACGCTCAGTCTAGTACCTGTGTGCGGGGATCGCATTCGATACTTCCGATCTGACCCAGGGTCATGGTTGTCCTGAAAACACGGAGTTCCTCATCATGATGTTGCTGCGCCAATCGACCCACCGAATGACGGTCCAATACCACCCTCGTGTCGGGTTCCTGTACGTGCCCAATTTGAAGGCCCGTATTCCGAACGAATTGGGAGGATACTTCGTCAGGACGAATTCGCTCGGCTTCCGGTCGGAGATCGAGTTCTCCAAACCACGCAATGGTCGCCGCCGCATCCTGTTCTTCGGCGATTCCTATACGGCCGGGGACGGGTGTGACAATCATCAACGTTTCCCGGAACGCCTCGGCGACGAACTGGATGTCGAGGTATATAACTATGGAATGTCGGGATCCGGCACGGATCAGCAACTGTTGATTTTTGAAGAGTTTGCCCGTGGAGTTGAAGCGGATCTGATCGTGCTCGGCATTACCGTGGAAAATATCCAACGGATCACGGTCGCCCACCGAGAGTCCATCGACCGTGTGACGGGGAAACGCGTACTCGTGCCGAAGCCCTACTTCATGCTGGACGGAAATCACCTGCGACTGAACCAGGTACCAGTCCCATTGGACCGACCGGACGTCGACAGCGCTCAGGCGACCGCCGTTGATCGAAACGGCCGCGCCAGATGGATTGATCAGTCTATTGAGCTCTATCGCAGTTTGCCATGGTTGAAACGCGCCGGAGAGTCTGTCCAGGCTCGGCTTCAAAAAGTGCGGGGGCATTTTCTCAGACAGATCGGATTTCAGCCGTACCAAGGATACACATCGGCAAGGCACGATGGATGGAAGTTGATGCGGGCCATCATCGAGCGTTTTCACGCGAACACGTCTTCCATCCCTCTCCTGGTCGTCCCCATTCCAACGTATTTCTTCTACCTCCACGGCTTGAAGCCGCTGTATCAAGATCTGTTCAACAGTCTGGAGGCGCCGGATCGAGGGCTGCACGTGACCGATGTGACTACACGGCTGGTTTCATTGCCTGAGGAAACACGAGCGCGTCTCAGCTTTCGTCACGACAGCCATTTTTCACCATTCGGCCATGAGCAGGTTGCACACCTGCTGAAGGAAGACATTCTGGCGCGCGGACTCCTGCCTCAACCGGCCAAGCACAATCCTGTGAGCCGGCCTCTCCACACGGCGCCGGTCAGAAAGCCGACATACATTCTGGGACTGTCTTGCTTCTACCACAACTCCGCCGCTGCGCTGATCAAGGACGGCGAGATCATCGCCGCCGCGGACGAAGAACGCTTCAGCCGCATTAAGAACGATCGTGGTTTTCCGCATCTCGCGGCCAACTATTGTTTGGAGGAAGGCGGAATCCATCAGAGCGACCTTTCGGCGGTCGTGTATTACGACAATGCCTCCCTCACGTTCGAGCGCATACTGCATACATTGCTGGCCGTCGCACCGAAAGGGGAAGAAGCCTGGTTACGCGCAATCCCCTCCTGGGCTCGATACAAGCTTCATCTGCCGCAACTGATCCGCCGCTATCTCCGCTACGAGGGACTGATTCTGAATGAGATGCACCACCGTTCTCACGCAGCCAGCGCCTTCTATCCTTCGCCCTTCAAGCGCGCGGCGCTCCTGGTGGTGGATGGGGTTGGGGAGTGGGCGACTGCCTCGATCGGTGTCGGGACGGAGACCGGCCTTCAGATCCTGAAGCAGATGTGTTTCCCCCATTCCCTGGGCCTCTTGTATTCCGCGTTCACGCAGTTTACCGGTTTCAAGGTCAACGAGGGTGAATACAAAATGATGGGGCTCGCCCCCTATGGTGAACCCAAGTACGTCGCGACGATCCTCAAACACTTGGTGGATTTGAAGGAAGATGGCTCACTGGAGTTGAACCTGGAATACTTCGCTTTCCTATCAGAACCGACCATGACGCGGCCACGGTTCGGCGATCTGTTCGGTGGCCCCGGGCGGAAGCCGGAGTCAGTGATTACTCAGCGGGAGATGGACATAGCCCGTTCGATTCAGGTGGTCACCGAGGAAGCAATCCTCCGCATGGCCAGGCATGCCCATACACTCACAGGTGAAAAGTACCTCTGTATGGCCGGAGGGGTTGCACTGAATTGTGTTGCCAACGGTCGCCTTATACGAGAAGGACCGTTTGAGGATATCTGGATCCAACCGGCAGCCGGTGATGCCGGCGCGGCATTAGGGGCCGCTCTTGACGCCTATCATAATTATTTCGACCGGCGGCCTTCGTCCATCGGCAAAACGCGTTCACCGCAAGCCGGCTCTTACTGGGGGCCAGAATTTTCCGACCAGGAGATTCAAGGGTTTCTGGATACGCACGGGTTTCCGTACCGCACCCTGTCCTGCAGCGAGCGCGCGGACACGGTAGCTGGTCTCTTGGAAGCGGGAAAAGTGGTCGGGCACTTCTCGGGCAGAATGGAGTTTGGTCCCCGTTCCCTGGGTGCCCGCTCTATTTTGGGCGACGCCCGCAATCAAGACATGCAGGTGACCCTGAATCTCAAGATCAAATACCGGGAGTCCTTCCGTCCCTTTGCCCCGACGGTTCTGGCCGAAAAAGCCGGGGAGTATTTTGACCTGGACGGGGAGAGCCCCTACATGTTGTTGGTAGCCCCCGTGAAGGAAGGTCGACGTAGGCCATTTCAGCGCGAGGCCGGAAATAACAACCTGCTCTCGATCGTCAGGCAAACCAGAAGCGACATTCCTGCCGTCACGCACGTGGACTACTCGGCCCGTGTTCAGACGATCCGACGGGAGGATCATCCGCTCTATTACGAAGTGATCGAAAGCTTCGAGCGACGGACCGGTTATGCGGTCATTGTGAATACCTCCTTCAACGTGCGTGGCGAACCTGTCGTGTGCACACCCTATGACGCCTACCGCTGCTTCATGCGAACCGAAATGGACGTATTGGTTCTCGGCAACTGTTTGCTCATGAAGTGCGAGCAACCCGGATGGCCGGAAACGAAGGGGCATTTGGAAAAGGAGGAGAGTCCCTTGCATCAAACCAGTCCTGATGGGTTCATGAAAGGGCTTCGGCAGATCTACCAACGACAGTTTTCACCGATCGCTCTCGCATCGTCGGGGAAGCGTTTTATCCGGATTTCGACGGTGTGGACGCGAGGGGCCACCAATTGGTCTGAGGTCGCCGCAGACCAGTCGCCGAAGGCGATCTTCTCCATTCCTGCGGGGATGGACTCGCCCAATCCCAACGCTGAAATCATGGCTCGAGCAATCACCGAATCCTGGACACCGGGGCCGCTCACCGATGCCCTGCAGCCGGTTCTTGTCAGCCTGCTCAAGCTCGGGCAGGAGTTCGCGACGACGGACACTCTCGAAGAGGACGTATCGGATTCCGTGTATGTGATGTTCTGATCGGATGTTTTGCTCGCCGGCATGCCGGTTCGTGAAGGATACGTAGCGGATTTCACATTCTCGCTTCGCACTCAGGCCATTTTCAATCACATGTTTACCAAGACGATCTTATGCATCCACGAATCCTCTACCTCATAGGCCAGCTACGGCTGGGCGGATACGAGCGGCAGCTCTATTATCTACTCCAGGCCATTGATCGTCATCGGTACAGGCCTGCCGTGGCGGTGTGGAATGCCGCGCAGGGCACTGCCTTTGCCGAAAAAATCAAGGCCCTGGGGGTTCCCCTCTATACATTTTCTGAGCACCTTGCCGTCCATGAAAAAATGATGGCGCTGCGCCGGTTGGTGAAGGCGCTCGCTCCGGAAGTCGTGCATTCGTACAGTTTCTATACGAATTTTCCAGCCTGGTGGTGCACTCTCGGCACCGATATGATTTCCATTGGTTCCATCCGGAATAATTTCCTGAGTGATCGCCAGCAAGCCGGCAATATCTTGGGACGTTTAAGCGCGCGCTGGCCATCAATTCAGATCTGTAACAGTCTTGCGGCGAAGCAAGCGGTGGCTGAGGCGGCGGGGCCGTTCAAACCTTCGCGATTGAGTGTGGTGCCTAATGGTCTGGATATTCAACATTTCAAGGCGACGTCAGACCTTCCTCGAACGCCGCAGTTACTTGCTGTGGGCAGGCTCTATCCTCAAAAGCGTTGGGACCGGCTCGTGGATGCCGTTGCCGAGGTTCATAAAAGAGGTCTCTCCTTCCGCGTCCGGCACGCCGGTGAAGGGCCGTTGCGCCAGGCGTTGGAAGATCAAGCCAAGCGCTTGGGGGTGCATCACTTGATCGAATTTTTGGGCGTCCGTCAAGACATTCCGACCCTGCTGGCGCAGTCGACCTTCCTGGTCCACACGGCTGACGAAGAGGGGTGTCCAAATGTCGTCATGGAAGCGATGGCCTGCGCTCGCGCCGTCGTCGCCACTGATGCAGGCCATTGCCCGGCTCTCGTGGAACATGGAAAGACCGGATTCGTCGTCAAGAGGGGAGACGATCACAATCTGGCGGACTGCATTGCGACGTTGATCGAGCATCCTGATTTGGCCCTCAGCATGGGGCAGACCGGACGCGTGAAGATTGAGCAAGAGTTTGGGCTCAACCAACTGGTCGATCGTACGGTCCGCACGTACGCAGAGGCCGGCTGGAAAGGTTAGGTGTAGCCTCATCCAGGTTGGCTGCAGACCCCCCATTGGATAACTCCGAAGCGATCAAGGTAGAGAGCGAGCGAAGATGTGTGGAATTGCCGGATGGTTAGGGTCCGTTACCGATGGGCAGCAGTCCGCCACGCGGATGGCGCGGGCGCTGAGGCACCGCGGACCGGACAGCCAGGGGATTCGATCCTGGCCGGACGCGACGCTCGTCCATACGCGACTCAGTATCATCGATCTGTCTTCGACCGGCGCTCAGCCGATTGCGAATCAAGACGAAACGGTGTGGGCTGTCTTCAACGGTGAAATCTACAATCATCGTGAGCTTCGCCGTGAACTCGAGTCCCGAGGACATGTCTTCAGAGGGCGATCGGATTCTGAAGTTCTGCCGCATCTGTTCCAGGAAGAAGGTCCGGGGTTCGTCTCCCGGCTGCGCGGGATGTTCTCTCTGGCGATTTTCGATACGCGGGCAAAAACATTGCTCCTGGCGCGGGATCGATTCGGCATCAAACCACTCTTTTATGCGCAGGCTCCGCACCGGCTGGCCTTCGCCAGCGAGATCAATGCACTCCTCACCTTGCCGGGGGTCGATGACCGGCCTGACCAGCAAGCCCTGTACGATTTCGCCGCCCTCCTGTACATTCCCGCGCCGGAGACCTTCTACAGGGGCATTCGTGCTCTCCAGCCCGGTGAGGTGTTGGAGGGCCGGCTGAACCCCGACGGCGTATCATGGAAAACGCGCACCTTTCATCAGTGGGCCATCAATCCCGATCCGGCCATCACTGCGACGCAAGCCGTTGATCGCACAGATGCCTTGCTGACGGCCGCCGTTCAGCGGCAGATGGAAAGCGACGTGCCGCTCGGCGCGCTGCTCAGCGGCGGAATCGACTCGTCCCTCGTCAGCGCCGCCGCTCAAGAAGCGGCAAACAGGTCCCTGCACACCTTCAACGTACGCTTCTCCGAACAGGAGTACGACGAGACCTGGGCCGCCGTGGCGGTCGCGCAACATATCGGCAGTGACCATACCACCCTGGACATGGATGAGGTGCGAGGAACCTGGGATCATGTCACCGGCCTTCTGCAGCACGCCGGCCAGCCCTTTGCGGACACCTCGCTGTTTGCGGCTCATGCCGTGTGCCGGCTGATGCGACAACATGTGACGGTGGCGCTGTCCGGAGACGGAGGGGATGAAGCATTCGGGGGCTATAACACGTTTTGGCAGATCGCCAGAATCGCGCGATTGCAACTGTTGCCGGCGCCCCTGTTGCATGCGGCATCCCTTCTATTCACGCCCGCGGCCGGATTGGGGCTGGTTCCGCACAGGTTGCTGCACCGGCTGCGCGAGTTCGAGAATGCCGATGATATCTCCGTGATGCAGAATCTCTTTTCCTGGATCCGTGAAGACGAGCACCGCCGTCTCTGTCTCGATGAGGGGAAACTGCTTCCCATCCGGCGATTTTTCGAACCGAAGCTGGACATCCGCTTTCCCCGAGGTGCGTCTCGCCTCGAGCGATTGTCCGCCGCCGCCACAGAAACAAATCTCCGGCTGGTGCTCCCCAACGATTTCCTCTTCAAGGTCGATACGGCCAGTATGAAGGAAAGTTTGGAAGTTCGAGTGCCGATGTTGGACGAGGACCTCTTCGCGTTCGGGCTCACCCTTCCGCATCGCCTCAAGGTGAGCGGCAGGACATGCAAGCTGGTCTTGCGCGGCGTGGCCGACCGGCGCCTCCCGCCGGCTGTGGCTCGGAAACCAAAGTGGGGCTTCTCCATTCCCATCGACACCTGGGTCGATGCGTCCTTCAAGGTGCGCGTGAGGGAGACACTTCTCGGCCGGACGAGTCGGCTGCCTGACGTGTTTCGTCCAGAGGCCTATCGCCCCATCATCGAAGCATTCTGCAGCGGACAGCTCCATCCCGACATCTCACGGCAGGGTCTGTACCAAAGGGTCGTCATGCTCCTATCCGTCCACCTTGCGTTAAGCAGCAAGTCTCATCCAACAGCGCTCGACTAACGCGGTGCCGGGCGGGCTCGGCACAGGGTGTGTTTGCTCAGAATTGTTACGGATGCGGCCTAAGACGAGTGCGGCAATTAATCCAGACTGAGTAGGCTGTGCCTGGCCCCAGTCCTTTCCCTATTAATGCGGGCGTGCTCGAACGCATCCCGCCGAACCGATAGAGCTTTTCCCTTAGAACATGGGAAAGGGATACGTGCGATGCGTGCTGTTTGCTTGATGTATCACGACATCATTGATTCCAATGCGTTTGAGGGAAGCGGATTTTCCGACGATTTCGCCAATCGATACACTGTTGAACGAGCGGAGTTCCAAGCTCACATGGCTGCCTTGAGCAAGCAGTTGCCGGGAGGACCTTCGCTGGTTCCAGATGTCCTTCGCGCCTGGCCCGGAACTCCTTCCGTGATGTTGACCTTCGACGATGGAGGGCTGAGCGCCTATACTACGGTCATGGATATATTGGAGCAATACGGATGGAAAGCTCATTTCTTTGTCGCGACGGACTTGATCGGAAAACCACAGTTCATGGCGCGGGAGCACATTCGGACATTGAGAAAGAGAGGGCATGTGATCGGTAGCCATTCCTGCTCCCATCCGTCGATGATGTCCGCGCAAGGTCACGACAGGATACTCAGAGAGTGGACCGACAGCGTGAAATGCCTCTCGGATATTCTCGGCGAGGAGGTGACCACGGCGTCCATTCCAGGCGGCTATTATTCTCAAGAAGTCGCGGAAGCGGCTTCCTCTGCCGGCATTGACGCCATTTTTACCAGCGAACCTACCGGCCGTAGCCATATGGTCGGAAGCGCCAGGGTCTTCGGACGTTATGTGATCCGGCGTGGAACGACCCCTGAACGACAGGCCCGACTTATCCAAGGCCGTTACCTGATTCGAACAAGCGAACATGTATCCTGGATGATGAGGAAACTCGCCAAGATAGTCGGCGGAAAAAAATACCTCAAGCTGAGAGCACTGGCCGTACAACGTTTACAGCGGTAGCGGGTATTTGCTGGGTAATGTTTCCTTGAGCGACACCGACAAGGCTCCGTCTCACCCCATGCGTGTGTTAATGGTCATCGCGCCCACGCCCGGCACCGATTTGCCGACCGTCTGGGCCAAGCGCCAGATCGATTCGCTGAACGCTCTCGGCGTCATCGTCGATACCTATGTCTTTCACAACCGACGTTCCTTCTTGGGACTGATCAGAGGCGGGCTGGAGCTTCGGCGAAAGGCTCGCGATTTTGATGCCGATCTTGTGCATGTCCATTTTGGAGCGGCCCAAGCGGTTGCAGGAGTGCTCTGCGCGGGGAAGCCTGTGATTCTTTCGTTCTGTGGAAGTGATCTCCTTGGCAACTACGATGAGAAGGGACGTAGAACCTGGTCGGGCATCCTGTCCGGTGTTCTTTCTCGCCTGGGAGCACTCGGCTGTCGTCGGGCGATCGCAAAGAGCGAGGAACTCAAACAGGCCCTTTGGCTGACGCTATTGCGGCAGAAGTGCGCAGTGATTCCAAACGGAGTCGATCTTGATGTATTTCGGCCCATCCCCCAGGGAGAGGCACGTTCGCTGCTGGGATGGGATCATGCGGATCCGGTGGTCCTGTTCATGGATCGAAAGGGCGCGTGGGTCAAGGATCCGGAGCTTGCGCATGCCGCCTATAGGGAGGCACAAAAGACGGTGCCTACGCTAAGGATGTACGTCTTGGAACATGAGCCTGCTGAACGCATGCCGCTATTTTTCTGCGCGGCTGATGCGCTGTTACTGACATCCCGGCATGAAGGATCCAACAACACAGTCAAAGAGGCCCTCGCATGTAATCTCCCGGTCGTCGCCACCGCCTGCGGCGATACGTCGGAGAGACTACAGGGTGTGCATTTGTCCTACGTCTGCTCACGCGACGCATGTGAGCTCGGCGAACGACTCGCCACCATCGTGACCGCGCGCGAGAGAAGTAACGGCCGCCAGAATGTTCACGACCTGGCAATCGATCGCATCGCTCTTCGGATAAAAATGCTGTATGAAGCGGCCTTAGTTGGCCGTCAAGACCGGGGAACGCTGAAGGTACACTGCGAGTGATTTTCCGCCTCGTCTCCCTCATCCGAGGTCCGTTGAGAGGCTGCTGAGCCGTAGACGGCTTCTGTGCTGTGGGAGAGGAACGGTTGAGTAGCCGGCGTACTTTTGGAATGTGCTGCACCCATGAACAACGTATCACCAATCGGTATTGCATCGACGAGTTGTACGCTGGACGGGTATGCTTCGGCGCTGGCGAGGAGCGGAAGCCGGCTGCTGCCTGGATTGCCTGGCACTTTCTGGATCAGGTACGAGTCGTACGCCATAGTACGAGTTCCAACTTTTGCGCTGATGCCACCTTCCCGGGATGAGCTACACCAGGTCCTACAAGACAGTCGGTCTGCCGTGGCAAGTTATCTGCTTGAACCGGACGAGTCCCATCCGGCGAATGCCCACCTGTACATTTGCAATAACAAATCCTACTGTCTTGAAAATCTCAGCGCCGCGGGCCGGCGGGATGCAAGACGGGCCGGCAGGAGCCTTCGGATAGAATTTATGGATTGGCCGACGGTGATGGCTCACGGCTTCACGGCCTTCAGCGAGACCCGCACTCGCGTGGGACTATCAGATGGTACGGTCGAGCAATTCCAGAACCGGTTTCACCAGTTCTCGCTCAATCCCTTTCACTGTGCCGTCGGGGCCTGGCAAGACAATTCCCTGGTGGCATTTATGACTCTGGTCGTCGTTGACGATTGGGTCGAGATCGAAGGCAGCTTCTCGGCCGATAACTCTCGAGCCTCGTGCCCGAACGATGGTTTGGCCCACTTCGTTCTCAGTCATTTTCTGATCAAGCGTCGCTTCAATACGGTCAGTTACGGCCTCAGCTCCATTCAGGACGCACATCAAGCAATAGGGCTGCACAGCTATAAAAAGAAAGTCGGCTTCGATGCCAAGCCGGTGCACAGAGCATTTGTCCTGCATCCACTCCTGCGTCCATTCAGCAATCCGCTGATGTTACGTGGGGCGAGAATGGTCACTAAAATGTTGCCGCAGAATCGAATGATAAAAAAAGCCAGTGGCATGTTGCTGACGCTGCTGGAGAATAGTCCCACTTCCTTAATGTCGTAAATGTCGTAGGAAACGGCGCCATGAATGTCTCGACACCTGATCGTTGTCTTTTATGTCACAAGACCAAACAGATACGGCCCGCCGGGTTTCGGCAGGGCTACAAGCAAGTCGGACGGGATCCGCTCTCCCTCTCCTGGTGGGAATGTGGCGCCTGCTCGGGTTGGTTTGTGAGCCCGGTCCCGACGCCGGAGGAGATCGAAGGGCACTGCAATCGCGCCAACTACAACGATCCCTCTCAGGCCAGGGCGATTGCACAAGGGAAAGACCTGCTCCAGCGGAGAGTCTTGTCTCAATTGGCCAGTTGGGTCAGGCCAGGCCCGCTGCTGGACGTCGGCTGTAGTTTCGGAGAGTTTTTGTTGGCGGCTCGGGCAGAGGGCTGGGCGCCGAGCGGCTTCGAGCCCTACGGACCGGCGGCCAGGGAGGCCGCGCAGAAGGGATTTGACGTTCGTTGCGAATGGGTTCTTGAAAAAGCAGGCTTCCCTGATAAATATTTCTCGGCTGTGACCGCCATAGACAGCTTCTGTTTTGCCTGGGACCCCTATCGAACGCTTCAGCTATTCCATAGCCTTCTTCAACCAGGTGGAGTCCTTGCCATGCGGGTCACCAACAAGCATGCCATACTCAACCTGGCTCGCTTCCTCTCTTTGTCGGGGGAGAGGAGGGATGCACGGTTGACCGCTATCCTCAAGGGTCAGTTTCACTCCATCGGCGCCAACTCTCTAGGGGAGATCTTGCGAGGGATCGGGTTCGACCAACTTGAGGTCGAGCCGTTTGCCACGACGGCTCAGTGGAACACGCTCAGCCTGGGAACCCGGACTGCCTATTCCGTGGCGCAGGGGTTGTACAAGGGGACGTTCGGGAGAGTCAATTTGTCACCGGGAGTCCTCATCTTTGCTCAAAAAGAATCCTAAGGTCTCACGCAGTCTGGTGCCCTTCACCCGTCCTATCATGATTCGAAACATTCTTGTCCTAACGATACCGTCTTGCGTCGTGGCTATCCTATTTTTGGAACTCACGGCGACCTTTTTTGTGCCGGCAGCGCAGTTTCCGTCCTATTACTACGATCCGGCCGATCACATCCTCAGATTTTCGACGACAGACCTTCGTGACGGTATCTTCACCATGGGAACGATGGCCCAACAGCGTGCCCGATGGCATATCAACAATATGGGATGGAACAGCGCGATCGACTTTGAAGAAATTAAGCGTAAGCCACGCATCGCCATTATCGGCGATTCTTATGTCGAAGCGCTACAGGTCAACGTAGAGACTTCTCTTGCCGGTCGCTTGAGGGAGCTTGTCTCTCCGCAAATGGAGGTCTATGCCTTCGGCATCTCCGGCGCGGCCCTCAGCCAGTATCTTCAGATGGCACGTTATGCTCGCAAGCATTTTGACCCCGATATACTGGTGATCAATGTGGTTCATAACGATTTCGACGAATCGCTCTGTTCGATTAAACGCCAGTCTGGCATGCTGTGCTTGGCAGACGAAGGGCAGGAAGTGAGAGAAGCTGCAATTGAACCGTATCAGCCGAACCAGGTCTTTCGTACGGCACGATGGAGTAGCGTGGTTCGTTATGCCGTTACAAATTTGAAAATCATCAGTCGAGTGCAAGGGTTGTTTTCAGGCAGACGAAACAAGCCAACATATAATGCCAACATTGACGTCGAACAGGTGAATGCCCGCAAGGCCCATATCCAGAAGGCGACGGAGTATGTGCTCGGGGCCTTGCAACGTGAGAACGGTGAAAAACCGGTCATCTTCATGATGGATGCGCCACGCCGGGACATTTATGCAGGCACATTGGAAGACAGCGACGTGTTCTGGCTTAACCGCCTTCTCAAAACCACGTGCGAGACGGTCGGGTTCCACTTCATTGACTTGACGCATGAGTTTTCGAGAGAGTTCGCAGCGAATCGCGTCCATTTCGAATCGGAGTTTGATTGGCATTGGAACGAGACCGGTCACTTCGCTGCCGCGCATGAGCTTCACAGGGCCTTAGTCGCACTTAGGCTGATATAGGCCATTTGTAATGATGACATGATGTTGAGCGGCAGTTGTCTCGAATGTTGAGAGCTCCGGAGTCGACCGTACTGGTCGGCTCCGGAGCTGAAGTTCCCGATAGGAGTTCTCCCGACCACGCGTGGTCGGCATCCAGCTACGGCGTGCTCGATGAGAGCAGAGGCCAGCCGCCCACGGTGTTCGGATCGCTGATCCAGCGACCAGTGCCGTTGCGAACGTCGGCGACGATGCGGGTATCGACCATATCCCGTGGCTGTGCGCCAGATCGGCTGAGAACATCTTCGTAGGCTTGCAAGGCACTCGTTGTGGTCATCTGCGGATGGGAATAGCGCACCGATTGCACTGGCACCCCGCCATTGTCGCTCCAAATGATATCTGTTTCAGGTGCGGTCCCTGTCCGCCTGGAGCGCCCCACGTTATCCTTGACGTAGATGCCAGACTGCGGACTGTATGGCATCTGGCCGATCGTGCGGATGACGTGATAGCCTAGGTTGAAGCCACCGTTGTACTCCGCGCTACTCAGTCCGTCCTTCCAATAGTTACCTACGAAATTAATGTGGACCGGCCAGTAATACGGTGCAATCTGTGCGCTCGACCCGCTGGAGTTGTAGTCGACGTTATTCACGAAGTCGATCTCGCCCCCGGTAGCGTTTGGAAACCGTAGAAAGTTATGGGCATTGAGCACGCGCAGGACGGAGAGCGTTTCCTTATTGCCGGTGCCGACTAGGATGCCTTTCGAGGAGCAGTTCGAGCACCCCGGCCCACTGATGAGCCCTTCGCTGATGATCGAATCCTGAATCGTGACATCTTTGGTGCCGTTAATGACGGCGATGCTGTCGTCTGTGGTCCAAGAAACAGAGATGTGGTCTGCGATGTGGTCATGCGTCCCTGTCCCGTCCTCGCGGCTCATGTAGGTGATGCCGTTGGCGTTGACCCCGCGCTGCGTATAGGGAGCGGCGCCGGGACGGATACGGAGGTGCCGAATGATTGTGTGGTTGGCCCGTACCGTGATACCGCCGTCTTTGATGGCCAGCGGGTACGCCGAGCCGTCAATCGTGAGGGAGTCGTTGCGCACCAGGATGTCGTAGGTGCCCAGGCTGACGGTTCCCGCCACCATGATTCGACAGGTCCGCGGTCCACTCATCACTTGTGCGCATTCCCGCAGACTGCCAGGGCCGGAGTCGTTCAGGTTCGTGACATCAATGACGACACCGCTGCGGCCACCTTGGCTGCATCGTCCAAAACCTTCGGCACCGTCGAAGGCAAGCGGAAGGCCATTCGGACAAGGACCGGTATTGGTTGACGGCGTGGGGGGGACGGATGCTGTGCTTGATGGAGCAGCGTTGGTTGGGGCAGCCGTCACGGTCGCAGCAGCCGTCGGTGAGGTTGATGGAGAGCTTGTCCCAGAGGAGACCGTCATCGGATTGCTTTTTGCTGCCATGGAATAGGCGTTGTCGAGCAGATAGCGAAATTCATACAGCTGCGGCGCAGTGCTACTCGGCACGGTAAAGGTCAAGACACCGCTGGTCCCGCTCGGAACGTAACGCCAGGTCACAAAGGTATTGCCGGCCGAAGGCTTGCTGACCAAAAAGAGCCCAATCCAGTCCTTGGCCGAATGCGTGCCAGGGGCTTTCCAGGAAACGACCGCAGTGCCACCGGGGGCAACGGTTACGGGGGTGGCGAGGACTGCATAGACTGCGGATGAGGGCGCAGGGGCTGACTGGGTGGGACTTGAAGCTTCCGCCGTGGGGGAAATAGCCGGGGCTGGCGGCGGCGGAGGAGGTGGTGTCGCGGTAGAGGAGGAAGGAGTTACTGTGCCTGCCTGTGAAACCGTGATGGCATTGCTGGTGGCCGATTTAGTGAAACCGTTATTGAGGAGATACCGAAATTCGTAGGTGTGCGGAGTCATGACGTTTGGTAGATTGAACGTCATCAGGCCGTTGGGCCCACCTGGAACATACTTATACGTCACGATCGTGTTCCCGGCACTCGGTTGACCAACAAGAAAAAGACCAATCCAATCCTGCGAAGAGTGGGTGCTTGGAGCCGTCCAGGCAACCGTCACGGATCCTCCGGAGACTGCGCTTGCTGGAGACGCGATGACGGTGAATCCATTTGGCGAGATGTTTTGCGCCCGACTGTGCGCCGGAGAATACAGGGCAAAGAGGAACGGAGTGAGAATCGCAGCGGTGGATATTTTGAACAGCTTCACCATCGGGTTCCTCCTGGGGAAATCGAGTTTCGTGGATTCCCCAAGGGTGACGTCGCACCCTCGGACAACATCTGGGATGCAGACCTGGACACTGCCAGTTATATGCCAATTCCACCATCAATGATTTCAATGAGTTAGTAGGAATCATCTGAGACTGGACTGTATGGATTTGCTCACAAGGAACAGCATGGCAGGGCTAAGCTATTGTCATTGTAGGCTTTCTGTCGCTCCCCAATGTGTACACACAAAGTGTGTGTCCATACAGTGGTGGTGAGTCCCGGGTGGGGAGGGGCCTGCAGGTTCATCTGTCAACTTATGAGAACCAGGGCGTGGGCTTTGTAACTGTGGGGAACTACCAAGGGCTGCGATCAGCAACCCTTAGGTTGCTGATCGCAGCAGAGGGGATCACTTTTCCGTCCCCTCGACAAAAACGGCTCAGGACTGAGTCAGTCTTTGGTTACGGGGTGCCTCCCGAAAGGCTTGGCCAACCACCTACTTGCAATGGGCTGGAGATGATTGCGCCCGTTCCGTTCCGGACATCGGCTACGACGCGGGCGTCGACCGAGTCCCGTGGCTGCGCTCCAGACCGGCTGAGCACATCTTCGTAGGCTTGCAAGGCGCTCGTCGTCGTCATCTGTGGGTAGGGGTAGCGCACCGCTTGCACTGCCACCCCGCCATTGTCGCTCCAGATAATATCTGTTTCCGGCGCAGTCCCTGTCCACCTTGAGCGCCCTACGTTGTCCTTGACATAGATGCCGGACTGAGGACTATAGGCAAAGCTGCCCACCGTGCGGATAACCTTGTAGCCGAGGTTGAACGGCACGGCCGATGGGCCGTCTTTCCAGTAGTTGCCGACGAAATTGATATGGACGGGGCTGTGGAATGGCACCACCTGCGCGCTGGAGCCATTGCCGTTGTAGTCCACGTTATTGACGAAGTCGATGTCTCCGGAGCTGGCATTCGGGAAGCGGATGAAGTTGTGCGCGTTCAGCGTTCGCAGGACTGATACCCGCTTCGCGTTGTTGCCGATGAGAAGCCCCCGGCTGCCGCATCCCTCGCAACTCAGTCCTTCGGACATGATGCTGTCTTGAATCGTGACATTGTCAGTTCCGTAGAATACCGCCATGAGATCGTCCGTGCCCCAAGACACCGAGCAGTGGTCGACGATGATATCCGTCGTCCCCGTACCGTTTTCACGAGACATTAATGTGATACCGTTCGCATTCGAGCCGCGCTGCTGTAAGGATGCCGGGCCCGGACGTACCCGCAGATGGCGAATAATCACATGACTGGCCCGCACGGTGATCCCGCCATCCTTCAGCGTCACCGGCGCGGCGCTTCCGTCAATGGTCAGGTAATCGTTGCGAACGAGGATGTCCCAGGTTCCTAGACTAATGATCCCTGGCACTGTGGTTCGGCAGATGCGCGGGCCGGTTTCAACCTCGGCACATTGTCTGAGACTGCCGGGCCCATTGTTGTTCAGGTTCGTCACATCGATGGTGCGCCCCCCACGGCCGCCTTGCGCACAGCGGCCGAAGCCTTCGGCGCCTTCGAAGGCGAGCGGAGCCCCATTGGCACAGGAGCCGCCTGTCGAGGTGGCCGGCGGCGGGGGTGGTGGCGGTGGCGGCGTTGTTGAAGGCGGCGGGGGGGGCGGTGAGGTTGCCGAGGAAGTGGCGCTGGATGTGACGGTAACTGCATTGCTCCTGGCTGCTTCAGTAAAGCCATCATTGAGCAGGTAGCGAAATTCGTATGTCTGCGAAACAGTGGTGTTAGGAGCCGTGAAGGTTAGGACACCGCTGGTGCCGCTCGGAACGTAGCGATACGTCACTATGTTGTTACCGGCCGTCGGTTTTCCTACCAGGAATAATCCCACCCAATCTTTCGCCGTATGCGTGCTCGGCGCTCGCCAGACCACGGACGTAAGCCCACCTGGCGGAATGGTGACGGGGGAGGCAAGAATGGAATAACTGGTGCTCGTGCCGCTCGTTGATGAAGACGGAGGCGGGGGTGGTGTCGTGGACGGCGGTGGCGTTGCGGTACCGGTCTTTGAGACAGTGATAACATTACTCGTCGCCGTGGTGGTAAAGGTGTTGCTGAGAAAGTATCGAAATTCGTAGTTCTGCGCAGTTGTAACGTTTGGAACAGTGAATGACAGAATACCGCTAGTTCCGCTGGGAACATATTTATACGCCACGACAGTGTTCCCGGCACTCGGATAACCCGCAAGAAACAGACCGATCCAGTCCTGCGAGGAGTGGGTGCTTGGAGCCGTCCAGGTCACTGCCACGGCTCCTCCTGAGATCGATGCCGTCGGTGTTGCCATGATCGAAAATCCTGCTGTCGAGACAGTCTGTGCCGAAGTCAGTAACGGAGAATTCAGTGTGAAGAAGAGGGGAATGAGAATCGCTGAGGTCAATAATTTGATCATTTTGTTCCTTTCCGAGAGGGCATCGGAATTTCCCTGATCCCTCAAGGGCGGCGTGGCACCCTCTCACAACATTGACACGCAGGTTCTGGAAAGCGCCGATCACCTGCCAGTCGCATCATCGATTTTTTTCAATTGGGCAGCACGGCTCAGGCAAGTCTGGACTGTATGGACGTCCTACTAAGGAACAGCGTGCCGCGGGTAAGTCTTCGTCACTCTGAAGTCTCCTTACCGTCTTCAATATGCTATGAGGGGCTGGGTTACCATTCTTCGATGTTGCGTTCAAACGAAATCACCAGTCGTCGGCAGGCACAACATGAACGACTGGAAAGTTGTCGAAGTGGGTACGTGTCCGGATAGCAAGTACGTTTATTCACATGCCACCTGAGAAGTCAACAGAAAATTGTCCGATCGAGGTCTCGGTGATCGTCCCTTGCCGAAACGAGGAGGACACGATCGCCGATTGCGTGAACTCGATCCTTCGGCAAGAACCGGTGGCCGGTGGAATGGAGTTGATCGTTGCAGACGGACTCTCGACAGACAAAACTCGCGAGGTCCTCACGCAAATGACCCAGGCCGACGCCCGCGTCAGGCTCATAGACAATCCAGGGCGTATAGTGTCGAGTGGACTGAACGCCGCTTTGGAGGCCGCACGAGGCGCCATCATCATACGTATGGACGCACACACGCTCTATGCTCCCGACTATATCCGGCAATGCATCATTGCGCTGCGGGAAACGGGCGCAGAGAACGTCGGAGGTCCGGCGTTGACGAGCGGAGAAGGTTATTTCCAGACGGCCATTTCGGCCGCGTATCACTCACCGTTCGCCGTGGGTGGAGCACGATTTCACAATCCGGATTACGAAGGTTTTGTCGATACCGTTCCCTACGGCTGTTGGCCACGCAGGGTTTTCTCGGAGATCGGTCTCTTTGATGAAGAGTTGGTCCGCAACCAAGACGACGAGTTCAACCTTCGGCTCATTCGCTCAGGCGGGAAGATTTGGCAATCGCCGCGCATCAAGAGTTGGTACCGTCCACGAGGGTCACTTCGGGACCTGTTCCGGCAGTACTGCCAGTATGGATACTGGAAAGTTCGTGTCATCCAAAAGCATCGACTTCCGGCCTCGATCCGGCACGTGATTCCTGGTGTATTTCTGTTATCCCTAGCGGGATTGCTGCTTCTCTCCTGGTGGTGGCGTCCCGCGATCTGGGTGTTGGCCACGGTGGCCGCTCTTTATGCAGCCGGCACTCTCGGAGCGTCCTTCGTTACGGCTGCGAAGCGCGGGTGGACACTCCTTCCCATTCTCCCCGTGGTGTTTGCCACCTACCATGTCAGCTACGGGCTAGGTTTCCTGCGCGGCCTGTGGGATTTTCTGGTCATCCGCAAGCGACCGCAACAATCATGGGCCACACTCTCGCGGGGATCTGCGGCACGATAAGCGGATTCCGGCGACGAAAGGATGTGGACAGATGACGCACACTTTTGAAAAAGTCGACCTGCCCTTTCCCTCCTGGGGAAAAATCCTGAGCACGTTCGAAGATCGGACGATCTTCCAGTCGCCGGCCTGGCTCGCATTCGTCACCAAGACGCAGCGGGCTGAGCCTATTTTTGCCTGCCTCCGTGACGGAACCCGGCCGTTGGGCTATTTCAGCGGACTGATCGTGAAACGGTTCGGCCTCAAGATTCTCGGCAGCCCGCTGCCCGGTTGGACGACTTCATACATGGGCATGAATCTCTTGCCGGGCGTCTCGCGGCGTTCCGCGCTGGAAGCCCTCCAGCGATTGGCGTTCGAGCGTTTGGGGTGCGTCCACATCGAAATGATGGATCGCAATCTGAGGATCGAGGATGCCGACGGACTCGGCTTTGAGTATCGAGCGTTCGGAGGGTTTGAAGTCGATCTGACTCAGAACCTCGAACAGCTGTTTTCCAACATGGCGAGTGCCTGCCGGCGCTGTATCCGGCGAGCGGAAAAGAGCGGGGTCACCATTGAGGAGGCGCACGATGCTGCCTTTGCCGGGGAGTATTATGCGCAGCTTCAAGAGGTCTTTCAAAAACGATCGTTAGTGCCGACATATGGTGTGGAACGGGTGCGGGAATTGATCACCTGTTTGTCGGACACGGGCCAGTTGCTCCTCTTACGCGCGCGTGATCCTCAGGGTAAATGCATCGCCACGGGGATTTTCCCGGCAATGAACACCACCATGTTCTTCTGGGGAGGGGCTAGTTGGAGGGAATCGTTGGGTTATCGACCGAATGAAGCGATTCAATGGTACGCCATGCAGTATTGGAAGGCGAGAGGCATCCGACGGTATGACATGGGAGGAGGTGGTGAATACAAACGGAAGTTTGGAGGCTGTGAGATCATGGTGCCCTGGTTGCGTAAGTCAAAGTATCCGGCATTGGCGTCTCTCCGCAACCTGACAAAACAGGTGGTCGGTTGGCGCCAACGGATTGCCGGTCGAGTAGAGGGCACTGCGAGTTGGTCTCGGTCACCTATCAAACTCTCTCGATCTGCACACAATCAGGGAAATCGGTGATTGTGACCCGTCCGACCGAAGGATCGATTTTGTGGATCGCGTTTGCTTACATTCATTCAGTTCGCCAACTTCATCCACCTCTGAATATGGAGCACAGTATGAAACTGGCTAGTATTTTCCCTGTCATTGTGATGTGCGCGTTTTTGGCGGCCTTCCAGACATCGGATGCACAAGCTACTCCAACCCATCTCTCTGCCAGTAAGTTGGTGGTTTCGAAGATAGCCATGTCTACCTGGCCAGCCACGCACCAGGCAACCTGGGATTTCTGGTCCATCCTGAGGCAATATCTCCACAAGAATTCCTATGGGACCTACGGGACCAAGAGTGTTCCTGTGCCGGGTACGATCCTGCCCTTCGGAATCGGCTTCGCCGGACTCATGGCGTGGGGAAGCATCAGAGCGTATGTCCGCAAGCAGCGTAAGCGTTGACAATAACGCCACCCGGAACCACAGGCATTTGTGGCTCCGGGTGACCAGTGAATGCCCCGTCCGAAGACTCTGGAGTGCGCCTTCGTTCAGGCACGTTCATGGATCGCCTCCTGTCGATATGGGAGTGTTGATCCTGTCGAGCTAAATTAGAACGGGGTGACCCTGTGCATGAAAATTATTTGCCAAGACATGATGGAGATATTGTCAAGAGTTGTGGATTAGGGTGATCAAGCGGCGACCCTTCCAGTGTTCTTCTCTGATCGTTGCTCCGTCCGTTCCACCGACTGTCCATCCTTGAAGACGACGCCCGCGCGGACGAGTGGGAGGAGGTCGTGCGCATCGATCCGACGCCAGGTGCGTTGCGCCGTCTCCAACAGCTTGAACGCCATCGCCAGTCCTGCGGTGCGCGAGCCAGCTCCCTTGGTCACTCGCGTGCGGTGCTTCACCGTGGCGAAGGTGGACTCAATCGGGTTGGTGCTCCGGAGATGCTTCCAGTGCGCCGCCGGGAAGTCGAAGTGGGTCAGGAGCCGGGCGACATCGGTGACCAGGGACTTCACGGCTTTGGGATACTTCGCGTCATAGTCCTGGGCAAATCGGTGTAGGGCGGTCTCGCAGGTCGCTCGGCTCTCCGCATACATCATCTCGTGCAAGGCCCGTTTGGCCTGGGACTGGAGCCGCGTCGGGAGCTTGTCCAGCACGTTGGCAATGCGGTGCACCCAGCAGCGTTGCTCCCGCGTCTCCGGCCAGACCTCGCGGATCGCGGCCCAGAAGCCAAGCGCCCCGTCGCCGATCGCCAAGGCCGGGGCTGGCATGCCGCGGGTCTTGAGGTCCCGCAGCACGGCGAGCCAACTCTCCGTGCTCTCGCGATAGCCGTCCTCGATGGCGATCACCTCCTTGGTCCCATCGGGGCGGACCCCGACGACGACTAAGGCGGCTAAGCGATCGTCTTCCAGCCGAATGTTGAAATGGACCCCGTCCACCCAGACATAGATGAAGTCGCGATCAGCAAGGGAGCGGCGACGCCACTGGTCATACTCGGTCCGCCAGGTGGCCGTCAGGCGGGTGATCGCCGCGGGCGAGAGCCCCGCCGCATCTTTCCCCAGCAGCACCGGCAGGGCTTCCCGGAAGTCCCCGGTGGACAGGCCATGCAGATAGAGCAGCGGCAACACCGCGCTCACGTTCCCAGAACGGCGCACATACGGCGGGAGGATCGCACTGGTGAACTTCTGCCGCGCGCCGTGCAGCACGCGCTGATCATTGACACGCGGGGCCGCAATCGTGACCGTCCCGGCTCCCACGGTGAGGCGACGGGGGCGCGCCGGCCCGTTGCGGACCACCAAGGCATGGCCGCGGGGGTCGCGTGCGTCGCGGTGCTGCTGCCGGTACTCCTCCACTTCGATCTCCAAGGCGGCCAGAATCATGCGGCGAGCCCCTTCCCGCGCCAGCTCGTCCAGCGCCGTGGCCACCACCTGTTCACTCTCTTGCGCGTCCGCCTTCGTTCGGACTATCGTCATCATTGGCGTGCCTTTCCCCGGCCTGCCAGCCGGTGTCTTTGGGTGTTGTTCACCCGGAAAGGTACGCCACCTTCTCACCCTCGTTCCACAACTTCTGACTATATCTCGACATGATGTTTGGCGAGATGGATCGATGGATCGTTGTACGCATGTTGACACAAATGGCTAAAGGCATCTTTACCTCTGTTCCTACGTCGGCAGGACAGAGCGACAAGAGATGTCTGCTCAGATGGTCGACGGTGGCGACGATCACCATACTTGCCTGGGGGGCGATGTTCTGGTTGTTCTGGCCTACCGTTCGAACTCTGATCGCGTCGTGGATGGTATCCAGGACGTTCACTCATGGTTTCTTGGTTTTGCCTGCAACGGTGTATCTCCTCTGGTTCTATCGCCAACATCTGACAGGGATTGTGCCGACTCCGAATTTAAGCGGCCTAGCGGTATTTTCTCTGCTGGTCTGCGGGTGGTTCATCAGTCATCAGGCGGGTAGCAGCCTGTGGGAGCAAGTTTCATTAGTTGGTATGTTGCCGGCTCTGGTTTGGGTCATTGCTGGTACATGCGCCTTGCGGGTTCTCTCGTTCCCGTTAGGACTGCTGACGTTCGCCTTACCAATCGGTACCGCCATTGAAGTGTGGCTGCAAGACTTCACGACCACGTTTCTGGAGGTGACGTTGAACGCCGTTGGAGTTCCCTTACTCCGCGAGGGGTACTTTCTTCACATCCCTTCGGGCCGGTGGGAGGTGGCCACGGACTGCGCAGGTCTTCGATATGTTCTTCCAGGACTTGCGCTGGGCTACATGTATGCGGCGATGATGTATCGCCAGGCGTTGCGGCGTGTGGCGTTTCTCATTCTGTGCGGCCTGTTCTTGATTCTGGCCAACGGAGTGAGGGCCTTCGGTATCATTTTCTTCGACTTTGTGGGATTGGCTGAAGGCACGGATCATCGGGTGTTCAGCTATCTCGTATACGGGATCACGATCGTGTTTCTGGCGTGGGTGGGGACGACGTGGGGTGACGACACAACGGAAGATGCGACTCACGGAGAATCGCCTCAGGTTGATTCAGCGTGACCTGCTCGCAGGGATGGAACACAAGTGGTTTCTCTACGCAGCATGGGAGGTTCGGCGTTGAGCCTGGCGTGATGCAGAGCCTTGTCCCGGTCGAGCCGCTGGGTGATTGATCTCGGAGTATGACAGGGCGGAGGGGGAGTGCTGTTTGGAGTCTATCTCACATACTTGCTGTTCTTTGCGTTGACGCCGTTTACGTTTCATATTCATTCGTCGGAGTCACTTCTCACTCAGGTCCGGAACACATTCGGGGGACTCGATGATTTATCGAGTGTGATGCCGTGGGATGTGTGGACCAACCTCTTTCTGTTCGTGCCATTCGGTTTCTTGTTTCCGTCGCTGCCCGTCGTCGTCACGCGGCCGTTGGCGACGAGGTTGGTGCTAGGCACCTTGTCGGCCTGCTCGATGAGCGCGGGGATTGAATGCTTGCAGGCGCTGCTTCCCCGCCATCCCTCGGTCAGCGACATTGTATTGAATACCCTGGGGGCGTTCGCCGGAGGGGTGGGTTACGCCGTTCACCGTTTGCGTCGCAGGCCTCGGCAAACCGATCATCACGTTTTCAGATCTGGAACGTCGTCGGTGCTTCCGCTTGTCAGTTACGCCTTGGCTTTGGGCCTTCTCTTTGGCGTCCCGTTTCCCCTCGCCGAGGATTTTTCCGAGTGGACCTCTGAATTCGATCTCTACCTCGGAGGCCAAGATGTTACAGAGAGGTCCTGGAGCGGAGAGATCTACCGCATCTCTCTCTACAACCGCGTGCTTCACCAAGCGGAGGTCAGAACGAACTTCTCTGCCGGTCCACATCGGGGATCGGGCTTGCCGCAGGTCGAGGAGGGACAGCGCTTCAGCTATGATTTTTCTCGCACCGTTCGCGCCTCGGGAACCGGCATCGACGGTCCCGCAGTGCCGATCCACCTTGGGATCAAGGATTCGTCGAGGATCGAGTGGCTGATTCCGAACGGCCTGGCGGTTCGAGACACTCGGGTAAGTCTCTTCTCGCGGCCGGTCGCCAGCCCTTCCGCAGGCCGGTTTTTCGCACACCGTCGCTTTTCCGTAGAGGCCTGGGTTGTGCCTTTCGATCCGCAGGACTGGGGGGCTGTACGTCTTGTCTCTTATTCGACCAAACCTGAGCGTGGGGCCTTCTCGCTCACCGAGTGGAAACAGGAGGTTACGCTGTCCTTGGGACCTTTTCATGAAGGAAGGGGCTGGACCGTCCCGGTGGCAGGCTCCATGGACCAGGTATCGGGAACAGTCCCGCGGCACGTTGTGGTCAGCTACGATGATGGCTTGGAAACGTCGTACGTGAATGGGATCGAAGTGGAACGTAGGTGGCGACGCTTCAAGAATGCCTCGATTGACAGGCTCATCGGCCTGTTAGGACAGCAGTTCGCCTGGCCTTTGTTTTCTGCTTTCACATTCCCGCTCGGATACTTCGCGTCTAGAGCAAGCGCAAGGCCGCTCATCCCGATCCACCCAAGATGGGTGTCATGGGCCGTTCTCACAGGAAGTCTTGTGTTTTTTCAAATCGTTCGCAGTCTGGCCCTCAATGCTCCGATTGAAACCTCCCTTCTGCTCGTCGGAGCAGGTACCGTATCGGTTGCAATGGTGATCGCGCCCCATCTGGGCGATCACCTCAATCCTCGCTGACAGCGTATCTTGTGCCGGCCGCACCTCGGTGCATCACTCGCTCCGGGTGATCATCATGCCCACACATTCGGAAGGATCCACCATGACACAATTCTTACCGTTTCACCTCCCTGATATCGGGGAGGAGGAAATCGATGCCGTCGTCTCAGTTCTGCGGTCCGGTTGGTTGACCACGGGAGCAAGGGCCAAGCAGTTCGAGCAGGATTTTGCGGCCATGCTGGGGGCCCGTTATGCTGTTGCGGTCAATTCCTGCACCGCTGCGCTCCACCTTGCCCTTGAAGCCATCGGAATCGAGGAGGGCGATGAGGTTATTCTTCCCACGATGACCTTTACGGCAACAGCCGAGGTCGTGACCTATTTCAAAGCCAAGCCTGTCTTGGTGGACTGCCTTCCGGATACGTTGAATATCGATCCCGACCAGATCGAGCGAGCCATCACGTCGAAAACGAAAGCCATTATCCCGGTGCATTTCGCAGGACATCCCTGTGACATGGACCGTATCTCTGATATTGCGAACCGATACGGGCTCCGTGTCATCGAAGATGCCGCCCATGCGCTCCCGGCCCGCTACCGAGGAAGACTCATCGGCACCCTCAGCGACTGTACCTGCTTTTCCTTCTATGCCACGAAGAACATCACCACCGGTGAAGGCGGCATGATTACGACCGACAATCCCGAGTGGGCGGAACGAATCCGGACCATGAGCCTCCATGGGCTCAGTCGTGATGCGTGGAAGCGCTACGACGGTCACGGTTCATGGTTTTATGAAGTCCTCTCACCGGGCTTCAAATACAATCTCACCGATATTGCCGCAGCCCTGGGCATCGCACAGCTCCACAAATCCGATCGTCTCTGGAAGACACGGGAACGGTATGCGGGTCTCTACGACGAAGGATTTCGGGATCTGCCTGAAATCGTGCTCCCCACCGCGGCGGCTCATGTCCAACACGCGTGGCACTTGTATGTCATTCGGCTGGACTCCGAGCGGTCGGGGATCGGACGAGACCGGTTGATTGAGCATCTGGGGAAGGAGCACATCGGTTGTAGCGTCCATTTTATCCCGCTGCATCTTCACCCGTACTACCGCGACACCTGGGGGTATACCTCCGAGCAATTCCCGGTCGCCACAGCGGCCTACCAGCAGATCGTGTCGCTGCCGCTCTATCCCAAGATGACCGAAACCGATATCCAACGTGTCATTTCAGTCGTTCGCACACTTATTCAAGGTTCCCGACGATGATGAAACGAGCCATTGATCTCTTCGTTGCCGCGATCGGCCTTTTGGCGCCATCGCCGCTGTTCCTGCTGATTGCCCTTCTGGTCAAGCTGGACTCTTCCGGGCCGGTCTTCTTTGGGCAGGTTCGGATCGGTAGGCGGTTTCGTCCGTTTCGAATCTATAAGTTTCGTACGATGACCAGAGACGCCTCGTCGAATGGAGGCCAGCTGACGATTGGAGAGGATGCTCGCATCACTCGTGTCGGTCGGGTGTTACGTCGGCACAAGATCGATGAGTTGCCTCAGCTGCTGAACATCCTGCTGGGCGACATGAGCCTGGTGGGTCCTAGGCCGGAAGTTCCGCAGTATGTCGAATTGTTTAAGACCGACTACAGTGAAATTTTATCTGTGCGTCCTGGGCTCACCGATCTGGCCTCGGTTAAGTATGTCGACGAAGCGACGATTCTGGCCGGGGCACGTGATCCGGAAGAGGAGTATCGAACCGTCATTCTTCCTGAGAAAATCCGCCTGGCTAAGCTGTATGTCCGCCATGCCTCATTACGATTTGATGTGGCTATTATCGCGCAAACCATCTTCCGACTGACTGGCCTGCCTCTCGTCCTGTGCGAGATACCTGAACTTCAATCCTCGCATGAACACTCATTTGGAGAGGCCGGATCCAGAGCGATCGCCTGGTTGCTTCGATGGCGGCGACCCCTGATCGTCGTGGTGGACCTTGCCCTCATCGTCTGCGCCAACTATCTGGCGTTTTTGTTACGCTTCGACGGAAGCCTCTCGGAGTCTGAGGCACAACTATTTGTTCAGGTCCTTCCCTGGCTGGTAGCCATAAGGGGAGGCGCGTTTATGTTGTTTAGTCTCAACGAAGGGCTCTGGCGATACACGGGGATATGGGATTTGCAACGGATTGTCAGTGGCGTCGTCCTCAGCACCTTGGCCGTCTACGGCCTCGTCTATTGGGGGCTCGGGTTGACCGCGTACCCTCGTTCGATTCTGATCATCGACAGCGTATTGTTAATCGGGCTTGTCACCGGGATCCGGTTGCCGTCTCGATTACTGGGGGAAAAACTCGTTTATCGCCATAAGAAGAACGTACTCATTGTCGGCGCGGGGCACTCCGGCGAGCGGATTGTGCGGGAAATGAAAACGAACAGTTCCTCTCGGTATCAACCGGTGGGCCTCATCGACGATAATGTGTCCCTCCTCAACAAGCGGATTCATGGAGTCAAAGTGCTTGGAACCCGCAGGGACCTGCCTCGACTGCTCGCCGAGAAGCAAGTCGTGGAGGTTGTTCTGGCCTTGTCGAACGCCAAGCCGGCGCTTCTGAGAGAAATCATCTCGGCTCTTGAGCCGTTCAAAGTCTCGATCAAGACCCTGCCGAATTTGTCCGATCTTCTCGCTGATCGAAGCGCAGAGAGCCAGATGCGAAGCGTGTCTATGAGCGATCTGCTGCCACGGGCTGCTGTGAACTCACAGGCCGATGCGATGAGGCACATGATTCAGGGAAAGCGCGTGTTGATTACGGGAGCCGGCGGCTCCATTGGATCGGAATTGTCGCGACAAGTCGCCGCCCTGAGCCCGGAAGCGCTTATCCTCTATGAGCGCCATGAAAACAGTCTCTACTTGATTGCCAAGGAGTTGGATGATCAGGGGTTTGGTTCTTTTGTCCATCCGGTCCTCGGCGATGTGACGGATGTCTCTCGACTCTCTTCCACGGTTACCAAATACCGGCCGACCATTTTCTTCCATGCCGCCGCACACAAGCATGTCCCGCTCGTTGAACTGAATCCGGCGGAAGCCCTCAAGAATAACTGTATGGGGACACGAATGGCTGCGGAGGTGGCCGCCCGGTTCGGTGTGGAGCGATTCGTCCTTATTTCCACGGACAAAGCTGTGAACCCATCGAGTGTCATGGGCGCCACCAAGCGCGTGGCGGAACTCATCGTCCAAGGGATCGCCCGGCAGAGCAAGACGCGTTTCATCACCGTCAGGTTTGGGAACGTCCTCGGGAGTAACGGGAGCGTCCTCTTGCGATTCCAGGAACAAATTCGGACGGGCGGTCCTGTCACGGTCACCGATCCAGGAGTGCGGCGGTACTTCATGCTCATTCCCGAAGCCGTGCACCTGGTATTACAGGCCGCCTCAGTAGGGGAGCAAGGTGCGACGTATATTTTGAACATGGGAGAACAGATCAGCGTCTTAGACCTTGCAAGGAACTTGATCCGGCTGTCTGGATTCGTGCCTGGCCAGGAAATTCCGATCCAATTCATTGGGTTACGCCCGGGGGAAAAGCTCTCTGAAGAACTTGTCGGAGACGGGGAAGCCACCGAGCCGTCCCCGATCGAGAACATCCTCAGAATTCGCCGCATGGCTCCGATTGATTTCGACAATCTGCAGAATAAGGTGACGGCTTTGGAAGCAGCCGCCCGCCTGAACCACACCACGTGGGCCATCGATCGGTTACGGGAACTGGTTCCAGAGTTCCACTCTCCCGGGGAACTGGAGAGAGTGCCTATTTCGGCTATGCCCGCGGTGATGGAGGATCTCGGTGTTGCCCGGAAGACGGACTCACTGGTGGAGTCCGGTGCAACTCCTTCAGTATAATCGTTCGGTGAACGCTTGTTGATATGCGCCCGATGCTTTGATCCTGGTAGGCATGGCGAGTGACAAATTGGACAAGGCAACTGGATCAAGCCGTTGGAGTTTGAGATGACCACATTCGATGCCGAAAGACAGATCGAGCAGCCCCATTCGGGCCTTCCCCGCGATTTTTTGAGTGTCGCGAGACATCAGAAATGGGTCATCGTCGCGTGCATCCTCTTATCCGTCGTCGCCGCTGCGACATATTGTCTCATCGCCACGAAGCTATACCGCTCAGAGACCATGATTCTCGTCGAGGATCAGAAGATCCCCGAAAATTACGTGAAGGGAGTAGACGAGGGAAATCTCGAACAGCGCATCTTCGTGATTCAAAAGCAGGTACGCAGCCGGGCGGTACTGACCGACATTGTGAACGAATTCCACTTGTATCCGGACCTTATGGAGAAGGAAGGGCCCGAGGCGGCCGTCTCGGCGCTGGCCAACGGGATTATGGTGGAAATGGTCGGCAAGGGCCCACGCGGCAATTTTGTGGGTCGTAGCAGTCTTGACGCCTTTACGGTCTCTTTTATCCATGAGAGTCCTCGGACTGCCATGGAAGTGACCGCACGTGTGGCGACGAGGTTTATCGAGCAAAATTTGAAAACTCGCGAACAGACCGCCGAGGGCACGACGGAGTTTTTTGATGAGGAGGTTCTCAGAGCGAAGGCGGAACTTGAACGGAAGGAGAACGAGATCAGTCAGTTCAAGTCGCTGCACGTGGGAAAGCTCCCTCAACAGATCGAGTCGAACCTGCGTGCCCTCGACCGGCTGCAAGGCGACCTGAAGGCCAGCACTGAAAGCTCACAGCGACTGTCGGACCGGCTGGCGCTGGTCGAGAATGCGATTCGAGATTATCAACGCTCCGGCACCCCAAACCTCTCTCTCGTCCCCGGATCCGTAGAGCCGGATCCGCTCTTTCGTCGATTGAAGGAATTGCGGGAGAAGCTCGTCAAGTTACAGGCTGAATTCTGGGATACCTACCCGGACGTCGTTTTGACAAGAGATGAGATGCAAGACGTTCAGCGAAAACTCACGGAAGTATACGGTCCTGATATCCTTAAACCCGGTGAAAAACCGATCGATCCGTACCTGCAGGATTTGAGGAGGCAGCAGACAGAAGCCAAAAGCGAATGGGAGTTGCAGAACAGACGGCAACTGGGGCTGCAGACTGAGAAGCGGGAGCTTGAGCGACGGATCGAGAAGGCGCCGCAAATCGAACAGGACTTGTTGATCCTGGAGCGTGACTACGACAACATGAAGACCAACTACCGGTCGCTTCTGGAGAAGCGCCTCAATGCCAGGGTGGCGGAAAACCTTGAGAAGCGGCAGAAAGGCGCTCAATTTCGCATTCTTGACCCGGCGAGTTTTCCGAGAGTGCCTGAGTCTCCCAATGAACGCCGGATTATGGTTTTTGGGCTCCTCTTTGGATGTGCGCTTGGGGCAGGACTCGCCTTGATCCGGGAGCTCTCGACCCCTCAATTCCGTCGTCCTGAGGATATTGAGCATATATTGGGACCGCAGCTACTTGCGGTAATTCCGGACTTCGCCATTGAATATAACCGCTTGAGGTGGCAGCGGTACTTTCCGACCGCTCGTTCAGCGGCTATTGTGCCTGCAGAACAGGGTGCCGTTGTGGGAGACCTCGCGCTGATTCCCTCGGCTCACCTGAATCCGCGAAGCCCCCAGCCATGGAATGACGATTTTATTGTGAAATGGATGCCGCACTCTCTTGTGGCAGAGCAATATCGTGTCGCCGCGACGCGGCTCGCGTTGCAGAAGAGTAACGGAGATTCGACCATTGTAGCTGTCACCAGCGCCGTCAAAGGAGAGGGAAAAACAACGACAGTGATCAATCTCGGCTATACGCTTGCGCGGGATTTAGGTCTGCGCACGCTCTTGCTGGATTGCGATTTCGCCGTTCCGATGCCGGACCGCTACGTTGATACCGTTGCCAAGTGGGGGTTGGCTGATTGTCTTACAAGGGACATTCCTCTCGAGAGTTGTTTTTCGGAGTTTGCTGATGTCCCTTGTCGGGTGATGCCGGTCGGGAATTCTGAGGTGTCTATAAACGAATTGTTGAAAACGGAACGCCTGCCGAGCATCCTTGCCCAATTGCGTGAACGGTTCGATATCATTCTTGTCAACACACCACCTATTTTCCCTTTGGCGACCATGAATGTCCTTACTAATTACATCGATCATCTGGTGCTCGTTGTGCGCGCCAATTCAACTCCTCATCAGGTCGTCAGGCGCGCGCTGAAATCCCTCGGCACGCATGTGCCGTTTCAGGTGTTGCTCAACCGGGTAGGGAGCGATGCCTTGCCTTCCTATGTCTATGGTCACTCCTACACGCGAGCGAAAGTCCAGTCGACGTAACAGTGCCGCCAACACCCTGGCATCCGGACGAGAGAATGTGAGTATGGGATGCGGAGCGTCCGTTTTGGCCCAATCTGCAGAATTGTTCGCCCCCCAGAAGTCTGTTTGAGTAATCCAGCCTTGAGCATCTTGCTCCGGGTCGCCTCTTGTCTCCTGGCTCCACCTGGCGCGGAAGCAGTACGTCGCTGAAGACCTCTGTCCCTTCGCATCGGCTCCAATGGTTCTGCTCCCATACGCCTCGCACGACCGGCTGTCGGGAAGGCCCGGTCTCCTTAGGCTCGGATCCTGCTCGTTTACGTGAGTGCTCAGGTTGTGAGAAGAATGGCTCGGCTCAAGTGCCGACTGACACTCAGATCTAATCACGATGGGCAGGGATGATTTGACGACTACGGGAACAGTTCCTGCGATCGACCTGCGCGTTCGATTCTAAGCCAGCCCCGGATTCGCTGAGACGTCTGCACAGACTTGGCCTCTATGACCGGCATGGCGAACCAGATATCGCATCGAGTACATATTGGTCTATGAATGTGGCCGTATTGTGGCAAGGAGGATGTACCATGAGCACCGAAAGCTTGATCGTTAGGACGTTGGAAGGCGAGGAGTGGGGCTTTATCAAACGGTTGATCATGGATTCGGTCACCAGGCAAATCAGACATGCGGACGTTGTCCTCGCGGACACAGGAAAAATCGTCAGAGTACCTTGGGAAAGTTTTGAATTCCAAAACGAGGACATCAGGCTTAGTGCCGATTTTGGTGAGTCGCGCCCAAGCTCACTGGAATCTGAAGTGGAAATGGCCCACACGATGGCGATGGACTTATGGCCGTGAGTTCGCCGCTCCTTCTCAGATCGGCGCGAGATCTGAGAACTCAGCCGATTCGCCCTCCTCTGGCACATGTGGAATCTCTTCTCTTGACGTAAAGATACCCATTCACATGTGAATATTGTGTTGCTGCAGAGGGATGCGTCCCGTTGACTCATGTGTGGCAGTGCGCATGGAGCTGATCGACGCAGCATTGATGCACGAACCCTTCAATCACCCTTCGGCTCTGGTACACCATAATCCACGGTGCGCGCGTTCCGATAGAGTGACATGGAATAGAGGAGCAGCCATGCCGCCCTCCCGTCTTAGTGTTACCGTATTGACGAGCATTGTTAAGGATCTGAACGCCGGTGTGACTGTGAAAACTGTCTGCCGCCGGTATCATGTTTCGCCACAGACGGTCTATCGCTGGCGGAAAAAACTCAGCGCCCAAGGAACTAGTTCCCTCGAACGCCTGCACCACCTGGAGAGTGAAAATCGTAAATTGAAGCGAAAGGTCGCCGAACTGTCGCTGGACTACAATACGCTCAGGATAGCACTCATTACCCAAGCCAAAACCGAATGCTAACCAGCATTATTCAGCACCTCCGTGATGAAGATGTGAAGACAGCAGGGGAGCCGATATGCCCGGATGCCGAAATCTCATAACCAGGCTTGTAGCGGCAGCGTGCTCGCAGTTGCCGTATGAGGGACCAGGTTGCTTGTCGGGTAATCCGACTGAATATCGAAAGGCGACCCGATCAGTTCAACATTTGGGCAAGAGACTGTGCGCGCGACATCGGCTGATGCAGTTTCGTTTGCGCTAGAACACTTCATTCGTCAGTACCCGCAGAGATCCTCCTCTCCGATTCCAGCCCCAGCGCCTCTTTCCTTCGTCACCTCTTTTTCCTCTTTCGCTCCGCTCCGCCAGAAAAACATAGAGATCAAGAAGAGAGTGTGGCTTTCACAGACCAGCTTTTGCCCGTTGTCTATAATTTGGGCTGCTCTGTCCCCGGAATACATTCCTGCGCATGAGTTCGCCGCCATGGAAGTGGGATACCTGTCTCCATTTCTGAAGCACGGCCTTGTCGTCGAAGGTGAGAAGATATTGTTCACACCACATTCCGGGTGCGGTCAGACGGTTCCCGGACTGTTGCTCGCGCCATTCATAGACCCACACGGTGGCTCCGCCCTCATCCTGTCGAACAGTCTTGGGAGCGCCTAGTTTCTCCCGCACCTGGGCTTGAGTGGCCCACCCCTTGGCGGAATCCAGATAGATTGCTTCCCGGTTCTGAAAATGGCTGCATGCCGTGATCAACATGGAAATGATGACGAGGCTGAGCGACCGACTGATCTGTATCATGTTGCCCCCCGATTCGACTGGGATCTGTGTTTTTCCACCGGCGTGTCTGGCAGGGGATTGTACACGGATAGCGGAGGCGCATCTCCTTCGGGGAAGATTTCCTGCATCGTCCCCGGTCTCCGCGAGCCCAGGAACTTTGAGGTGGCAGACGATTCGTGGTGGTGCGTGAAGTTACACGCTATCTGAAGAAGGCGAGCGGGGAGAAGGCGCAACTTGGGCGTGAGATCAGATCACGAGCTGATTAAATAGGGGAGAAATGCGGAGCAATCAGACGGCTTTTTTAACCAGGCCGGAGCGCAGGCAGCGGGTGCACACCCGGATGCGTAGGGCCGACCCGTTCACGAGCGCTTTCACGCGTTGCAAGTTGGGATTGAAGACGCGCTTCGTCCTGTTGTTCGCGTGGCTCACGTTGTTACCGGTTTGGTGTTTCTTCCCACAGAGATCACAAGCAAATGCCACGGCCCTACTCCTTTGTTGCGGCGTCCTTCAACGACTAGTACGTAAACGGAGCGGAATGCTACCATAGCCCCACGGGCTAAGACAAGCGGTCGGGGTGAATTCTCCTCTGTGGATACCCTCCTTCCTGTGCAAGGCCCTTCATCGTCACGGAGGTCTCCCATGGATGTGGTCACGCTCGTCGGGTTGCTTGCCGGCACCCTTACTACGATTGCCTTTATCCCCCAGCTCCAGCAGACCTGGCGCACTCGCTCCGCGCAGGACGTGTCCTTGGGCATGTTACTCACCTTTGTGACCGGAGTGTTTCTTTGGCTGGTCTACGGACTGCTGCTCGGCGCCCTTCCCATCATCCTCGCGAACCTTGTCACGCTGGTCCTCACACTCGCCATTCTCATCCTCAAACTTCGTTACCGCTCCTAGTGGGTTTCTTGCGCCTCCGGTTCCGGCGGTTCGTCTGTGGACGTTCCGCTGAGGCCTTCGCTCGCGGTTCCTCTTGACAAGATCAGCCCTCCTCTCCTAGAGTTTGCCTCGTTTCAAGACACCTTGGGTCAAGGGAAGAGGGTGAGAAACCCTCGCGGTCCCGCCGCTGTAAATGGGGACGAAACCCGCAGGCGCCACTGTCTGGGGAAGCCGTCGGTTATCGGTAGTCAGCCTTCAGTCAAAACCTGATGGCTGAGAGCCGGGAGCTGATCGCTTTGAAGATGGGAAGGCGCGGGGAGTAGGATGAACCATGAGCCAGAAGACCTGCCTGAGGGAGACCCTTTATTCCCTCGTGGGCTGGGGAATAGGCGAGGATGATATTGCGGGTGCAATCCTCAGGGTTCCACGTTGGCCCTGGGGATTTTTTTATTTGCGCGCCGCTCGAATCATCCCCAGTCGCCGGTTCGCAGCCGCATGCATCGGCGTGGTCGCGTCTGTGCTGCTGGCCTGCCTTGCCTTCGCATTCGGAGAGACTCAGGACGATCAGACGGTGATGAAACGTCGTCAGCAGGGCATCCTCACGGGCATGCCGTTCATGGCCAACATTACCCCGCGCACGTTCATCGACGATGCGGGCAGGAAACTCTATGTCGCTAAGGCGCCCACGCGAGTCGTGTCCTTGGCGCCGAGTATCACGGAGATGTTATTTGCGTTGGGGCTGGACGAACAGATCGTCGGGGTCACGGACTTTTGCAATTTCCCGGTCGCAGCCAAGGCCAAATCCAAGGTCGGGTACGCCAATCCCAATCTTGAATCCCTCGTGGCCCTCCGGCCGGAATTGATCGTCGCGCCGCGGGAGTTCCACCGCGCGAACGTGCTGGCCAAGCTGGAGGAATTGAAGATCCCGGTGCTCCTGTTGGAAGCCGCCTCGGTGGAGAGCATTTTTTCACACATTCACACGCTGGGACGCATTTTCGATCGTTCGACGGAAGCCCATG
>Ga0268299_1001416_pt1 | contig 42635 bp, 24 predicted proteins | sample NOBtaG_FD_193484 | JGI IMG/M metagenome (GOLD analysis project Ga0268299, IMG submission 193484) | Activated sludge microbial communities from bioreactor in Nijmegen, Gelderland, Netherland - NOB reactor | ecosystem: Engineered > Bioreactor > Aerobic > Activated sludge | place: Netherlands... | reverse complement strand
ATGAAGACCTCCTGCGCTTTGAGTGTGTGGTAATACTCAAATGTACGCAGGAGGTCTCTTTTTTCATAACACCCCAAAATTCGGGATGACTCATGTTTTGTCATTCAGAAAGCCCCCTCCAGCACAGCCGTCAACGCCTCCAAATCCCTTCCTTCATTGTACACATTGGGCGATACCCGCAGCACCTCGCCGCGCGGCGAAACAAAAATCCGCTGCCCGGCCAACCGCTGCACCAGCGCATCCCGGTCGGCGCCGGCAGGAAGTTGCAGGCCGAAAAGATGCCCGGCCCGGTGCGCGGGACTTTCGAGCCGAATGCCCAGCGATTCCCATCGCGGAAAGAATTCCTGACAAAGCGCCCGACAATAATCCTGAATACCGGCAGGCGTCCACGCGCACAGTTGTTCGAGCGCCGCTTCGAGTACCGGCAACTGCGCGAATTGCGAGTACTCGCCCATGTTGTAGCGCTGGGCCTTTGGGCGATAGGCGCGCTCGTAGCGGGTGAGCCGGACAAACTGCTCGCTTTCCATCCGGTTCATCCAGCCCTCTTCCAGCGGCATGCCCTCGTCGAAGAACGGCCCAAACCAGGCCGCACCGGTGCCGTACGGACCGAGCATCCATTTGTACGCCGCGCAGATTACCGCATCGGGCTGCACAGCGGGCACGTCGAAGGGCATGGCCCCGACCGACTGCGTGGCATCCACCGCCAGCAAAGCGCCCACTTCCCGGCAACGCCGGCCAAGGACTTCCAGATCGAACACCGTCCCATAAATCCAGTGTACCTGAGAGGCCACCACGAGCGCCGTTTCGGGCGTGACGGCCTCCAGCAAACGCGCGTTCCATTCAGCGCCACGTCGGTCCGGTGTGGCGGGTTTTTCCACGGTGACCACCGCCAGTCCATGCGCCGCGCATACCCGCTCGAAGGCGTACACGTGGTTCGGAAATTCCTCTCCGATCAGTACGATATGTTTTTTAGTGTGCAATGCCGGCCAGCGGTGCAGGTTGGCGGCCACGATAGCCATACCGTACGATACCGCCGGAATCAGGGCAATGCGTAGCGGATCGTCGGCGCCGATCAGGTTGGAAAAAAGGCTGCGGATGCGATCGGCGGTGTCGAAATGATCGGCGGGCCGGAATGTGTAGGGCGTTTGCGCTTTGCGTAGCAGTCCTTCGATTCCCTTTTCCACCGAGCGATTCAACGTTGGCGAGTAGGCACCGCAGTTCAGGTAGTGTACCTCCGGGTCGAGGGCGAAAAGATGTTTTTGGCAGGATAGTGGCATACGGTAATCAGGTTTGTGGCTGATGGGATGGATGGACGCGGCAAATGTAGCGGGATGTAGCCACCCACGTTTGTCATCTCGTAGAGAACCGTCCACTCTACGAGGGAAAATCGTTTTCGTTGCCCCGTAGAGCGGACGGTTCTCTACGAGATGACAAACGTGGCGCGCCTCAAATTGAGACCCCGCCACAATAAATACCGGCTTACCTTGTGGCTAAATTCAAAACATACACACCACATGCGTTTACCGGTACCCTTTTACAAGTCTGCTACACAAAACGGCGCAAGCGCCTGCAACCGGCTTTCGTCGGGGTTTCTTCTGTTTGTTGCACTGCTTTTTCATGCGGTAGACATACACGCCCAATGCCCCCAGGTAGAGGCGATTATGGTTGATGCCTGTGGACCCGAACAGCTCAACGAGTTTATCATCATTCGTTCCGGAGCAGGATTAAACACGTCGGATATTCAGTTGGACTACGACCTGAACACCAATATCATTGGCCCGGAAAACAACGACATCAATACCAACAACGGCAACTGGCCCGCCGACCCCACTCCCTGCGGCCTCGCCACCGGCAACACGGCGGCTTTCACGGGTTGTAGCAACCTGATCGCTGTAGGCCCGGGTGTGGACATCCCCGCCAACGCTATCCTGGTGTTGCAGACCAGTGCCGGCCCTACGAATGCCCTTTACAACTTCGCCTCGCTATGTGGCTCCGGGCAGTGCGTTTATGTCATTGCCAGTACTTGCAGTCGATCTCTCGGAGCTTTTTCAAATTCAGGTACTGGTACTCGTACCACCGTTTTTTCTATCGCGGGTACCTGCACACAGGCCATCACCTACGACCGTGCTTCGCTCAGCAACGCCAACGGCGACTACTACATGCCTCTTTCAAATACCTATGGCAACGCCGGTTGCGTGGCGCCGCCCATGGTTCCTTCGGCTACGGACATCTGGACGGGATGTCTATCGTCCGACTGGGCCACGGCGGGCAACTGGCTCGACGGCTCCGTGCCAACGGCCACGGATGACGTGACCATCCCCGACGTGACCAACAACCCCGTCGTGATGGCCGGCACGGCAGCCGTAGCCAAATCCGTAACGATCAATGCCAATGCCTCGCTCACCGTGGAGGCCATGGGCAGCCTGACCATCAACGGCTTTGCGAACAACCCGAACGATTTCACCACGGCGGGCATGCACAACAGCGGCACTGTGACGAATAACGGGGTCATCACCTTAGGCTCTACGGCATCCGTCAGCAACCACGCCATTTACAACAACGGTACGGTGTTCAACAACGCCGGCGCGGAAATGCACCTGGACCGTGCGGACAAAAACGGTATAGAAAACAACGGTTCATTCACCAACGCCGGCGACATTACCATCGGGGCCATTGATCTTGGCCAGTTTGGTATCCTGAACAAGGGTACCTTCGACAATGCCACCGGCGCAGAGATCGCGATAGACCGCTCGGATGATACCGGCCTGAGAAACGCGTCCGGCACGTTCACTAATTCCGGCAAGATCACCCTCGGCGCAAGCGCTTCGGTCGGTACGAACGGCTTGATAAATTTTGCCGTTTTCAACAACCAGGCGGGCGGAGAAATCCACTTGGATAATTCGTTCAAAGTCGGCCTGTACAACAGCGGCACGTTTACCAACGAAGCTAAAATCAAAATCGGGCAAATGGTGTCTCCGGGCGACTACGGCCTTTGGCAACAGAGCCATTCCGCCATGTTCCACAACAACGCCGGCGGGGAAATTTACATAGACCGGGCCGGCGATATCGGCCTGCACAACCAGTTCGGAACGTTTAACAATGCCGCCAAAATCGTTATCGGGGCCGTTGCCGGCGTGGGTTTTGACGGTATTTACAATAGCGCTACCCTGAACAATACCCCATGCACTGCGCTGATACACATCGTTTCGGATAATGTCATCACCAATACCGGCACCTTCACCAACGCCGGCGTCATCATCGAAAACGCCTCGGGTAGCAGCAGCATCACCACCAACACGGGCGTGGTGCAGAATCTCAACGGCGGCATCTTCACCACCGGCGGTACCCCGGCCACTACCTTCGCAGGGCATCTCAGCGCCTGTTGCCCGGCCGCCAACATCCTCTACGTCAACGACAACGCAGCCGGTGCCAACGACGGCACCTCCTGGGCCGATGCCTACACCGACCTGCAAAGCGCCCTCAATAGCCCTTGTCCCGGCATCACCCAAATCTGGGTCGCCGAAGGCACCTACAAACCCACCTCCGGCACCGACCGCACCAATTCTTTCGTGATGAAAAACGGCGTGGAAATCCTCGGCGGATTCCCCAACACCGGCGACCCGGGCCTCGGCGACCGCAACCCCGACCCGGCCACCAACGGCACGGTGCTCAGCGGCGACATCGGCGGTGCTGGGAATGGCGACAACTCCTATCACGTCATTTTCAACAACTTCAGCTCCGGCAGCCCGCTCACCGGCACGGCGGTACTGGACGGGTTCACCGTCACGGGCGGCTATGCAAGCGACGTTGCGCCGCATTGCCACGGCGGCGGGATGTACAACCTGTACGCCTCCCCGACCGTAACCAATTGCATTTTTTTCAACAACACGGCACGGCGTTCCGCCGCCACCTCCTTCGACAGCCGTGGCGGCGGGATGTACAATTCCTATTCCGCACCGAGCGTCAGTTACTGCACGTTTTCGAACAATGAGGCGCGAGCGGTGAATAGTTCAGGCACCAGCAGAGGAGGTGGAATGTTCAATGAACATGCGACGATGACCATCAGCCATTGTACGTTCAGCAACAACACCACGCCCAACTCCGACGAGGACACCTACGGCGGCGGGATGTGCAACCTGAACATGACCATTGAAATCACAGACTGTGCATTTAGCGGCAACGCTGCCTGTTTTGGCGGTGGTGTGTACCACGAGGCATCGGCCATCACGGTGAAAAACTGTACGTTTTCCGGCAATTCATTGGACACCTACCCCGGCGGGGTGAACGGGAGCGGGATGTATATCAGTGGTTCGTCCGGTTCGGTATCGCACTGCAATTTTACCGGCAACCTGAACCATGCCGCTCTGGGCATACAATACGGCACGCCTATTGAAGTGGACCACTGCACTTTTTTGAACAACCCTGTTTACGGGATGACGCTGCAAAGTGCCGAGCCAATCCTCACGAACTGCCTGTTTGCCGGAAATGACTTTGGCGGCCTGGCCAACTGGCCGGGCGGCAACAGTTCGCCCACCCTCACCAATTGCACGTTTTCTGAAAATCCTGTTTTCGCCAATCTCGGCGCCATTACCAATTACGGCACATCCACGGCCACTTTGAAAAACTGCATCCTCTGGGACGACGGGCCTTCGGTGTACAACCCAAGCGGCACGGTCAATATTTCGTACTCCATCGTCAAACAACCCGCAGGCGTGTACCCCGGAACCGGCAACCTGAACGCCGACCCGCTCTTTGTCGGCGCGACGGATTTCCACCTGCAAGCCTGCTCGCCCGCCATTGACGCCGGCACCGACGCGGGCGCTCCCGACGACGACCTCGACGGCGACGCCCGCCCCTTCGATGCCGCGCCCAACGTGACCGGCAACTTTGACATGGGCGCCTACGAGTATCAGGAACTGCTGCCCGCACCCACGGCTACCTGCCAGGATATCACGGTTCAACTCGATGGCAACGGTTCCGTCACCGTCCTTGCAGGAGATGTCAACGACAACAGCACCGGCGGCTGCGGCGCCCTTGCGTTTTTGATCAACGGCGAAACCAGCCTCGCTTTCGACTGCGACGACCTCGGCGGCCAAACCGTAACGCTGACTGTGACGGACGCATTTGGCAACACCGCCGACTGCGAAGCCACGATCACCGTCGCCGACGACGATAATCCTTGCTGCGCCGCGCCGGAAGCCATTTGTAAACCCTATACCGCCGTGCTCGGCCCGGGCGGCATAGCCACCGTCGCGCCCGCCAATGTGGACGACGGAAGCACGGCAGAGTGCGGCTTGCAGGACATGACCGTGTCGCCCGATCAATTCGATTGCAGCGATCTCGGCCCGCAAACGGTGACCCTGACCGTCACCGACATCAACGGCGCCAGCGACCAGTGCATGGCTACGGTGACCGTAGTGGACAACAGCCTGCCCGGCATCACCTGCCCCGGCCCGGTCACCGTCACCTGCGCCGGCAATGTGCCCCCCGTCAGCCTGGCCGCCGTCACCGCCTCGGATAATTGTGGCGCTCCGACCAAGTCGCACGTCGGCGATGCGACCAGCAACGTGTCCTGCACCAACCGCAAAACCGTCACGCGCACCTACCGCGCCACCGACGGTTCCGGCAACAGCACGACCTGCGCGCAGGTGATCACGGTGTACGACAACGTAAAACCCAACTTCACCAGCGTACCTGCCAATGTAACCGTGCAATGCAACAGCGTACCGGCGGTCGGTACCGCCACGGCCACAGATGGCTGCGGCGGTTCGGTGACCATCGCATACAACGGCCAGACCTCCGTGCCTGGCGCTTGCCCGGATGCCTACACGATCACCCGCCAATGGACCGCTACCGACCTGTGCGGCAACACCAAAACCGCCACGCAACGCATCACGGTAGTGGATACGCAAAAGCCCAACTTCACCGGCACGCCGGCCAATATCACGGTGCAATGTAGCGCCATCCCCGACCCGGCAGCGCCTGCGGCCACGGACAACTGCGACAATGTGGTGGCCATTACCTACAACGGCCAGACGCAAACGAACGGCGCCTGCGCAAACGCCTACACCCTCACCCGCCGCTGGACGGCGGAAGACAACTGCGGCAACACCCGCAGCATTTCCCAGCGCATCACCGTGGTGGACAACGGCAAACCCGTGTTCACGTCGTTCCCGGAAAACACGACCATCGCCTGTGATGAAACGCCTCCGGCGGTGGGCAGTCCCACGGCTTCGGATGGCTGTGGGAACGCGACAGTTACCTTCCTTGGTCAATCCACAACCAGCGGCTCGTGCCCGGGCAACTACCAGATCAAACGCACCTGGCGCGCCGCGGATGCCTGCGGAAACAGCACGGCGGCCACGCAAACCATTCAGGTGTCGGATGGCGGTGCGCCGGTGTTCACCTCGGTGCCCGGGCCGCTCACCATCGAATGCGGCGACCCATTGCCGCCTTTGGCAAACCCGACGGCTTCGGACGCCTGCGGCGGCTACGCGCACATCACCTTCCTAGGCAACGCACCCTCGGGAAGCGGCTGTGCGGCAGACTATACCGTGACCCGTACCTGGCAGGCGGCGGATTTGTGCGGAAACACGACGACGACGACACAGGTGATCACGGTGCTAGGGAACGCGGGCTTCAGCCCGCCACCCTACGGCGAGAATCGTTCGGCACAATCCAATGCGCCCGTAGATCAGCGGGCTGAAGCCCGCTACTCCCTGTCCCTGCAACCCAATCCGACGAAAGACCGCATCCAACTGGACCTGACGGACTTCGCCGGTGAGGTAGTCACGGTTTCGATTTTTGGAGATTTGGGGCAGTTGGTCTGGGAGCGCCGCATATCGGTGGTGAAGGAATTGAAATTTTCCATCAGCCTGCGTGAAGCGGGCGCCGCAGCGGGAATGTACACCGTCCGCGTGCGCTCGGCGAGCGGGGTAGTGGCGAAGCGGGTGCTGCTGGTGGAGTGATCAGATATTGAATATGAACTTCCAACACGAGAACCACCCCGACTGGGATGGCTCTCGTGTATTCAGATTGTGCGCATCATGGCCGAGCGCAAAAAGCCGTTTAATTTTGCGCCGGGCAAAACACTGCTCTGTCATCCGGATGCTCCAATCCCTGCTGCTTTCCAATCCGTTTTTCAGATGGCACCTGCCGGGCCTATTGCTGCTTGCCCTTTGCGGCCGTGCCGTGCCGTTGCGCAGCCAGGACTTGAGCCAACTCGCCCATTTTTCCACCGCTGACGGCTTACCGGCCAACCAGATTCTAAATGTGGAAACAGACTCGGAGGGGTTTATTTGGGTCTTGACCCGGCAAGGGCCGGCGCGGTACGACGGGCGGCGGTTTGTTCCGCTTACGGCATTGCACCCGGGTATTCAATTGCCCCAACAGGGATTTTCCTACATGTTGATTGATGGGCGCGATCAGATGTGGATCGGTGCTGCAACCGGCATGTACCGCATTTCCTTGGCGACATTCGACGTGGCGTTGTTTGAAAAAAACCTGCAGCCCTACTGCACGGATTCTGAGCGAAACGTCTGGTTTACATCGGGAAAAAACATGGTGCGATACGGATGGCAACAGGACGCCTTTCGGGAATACCCACTACTCGTGCACGGCGACACCATTGCCGTGAATTTGATCTGTAGGGGGAAAGACAATCATATCGTAGCCAGGGGCGCAGGCCGGCTTTACCGATTCGACCCGCGAAAGGAGGTATTCGAGCCGCTCCATGGATTGCCGGAAGCGCTTGTGCATGCCGTGTTTGTCGCCGCGACCGATTCGGAGGGCTTGCTGTGGCTTTCACTTTGGTATAGAAAAACAGACGGGCTCCTGCACTACGACCCCTACCGGGATACGATCCTGCGCAGATTCGGTAGCGCCACCCACCCGGTCAGCACCGATATCAACGCCATGTTGCCGGATGGCGACCAGGTCTGGTTTGCGACCAATTCCGACGGTTTGCACCGGTTTTCCTTGTCGGAAAACCGATTCAAAGGGTATCCCGCGAACGATAAAAACCCCGGAGGGCTTTGGCCCACTCAACTGACAAATGTGTTCAAGGATGTATCCGGAAACCTGTGGGTGGGCACCCTCTTCGGGCTTTACATGGCGCCTGCCAGCCGGCAAACGACACAATTGCTGGCCTACTCGCCCTTTGATCCCAACAGCCTCGTGTCGCGACCGGCAACCAGTCTGGAGTTCATCTCCGACACCATACTGGCCATCGGCACGATGAACGGGATAAGCCTGTATGACCGGTATCGAAAAACTTTCCGGAACATACATCTGCCGCTCTACAACGACAACCCGTACAACGATCAGATCCGCGCCTTTGCCCGCGATGCTCCTGGTAGTTTTTGGGTGGCGAGTTGGTCGGGACTGTATCGCCTGGACGACCGGAACGGGCGGATTCTGGAATATTGCATCACACACCCCAATGCCGGTGAAAACCACCCGGCTCCGGTAAAAAAGATGCAGATGGGGGCAATTTATCGGCTTTTCAAAGACCGGGAAGGGGTGCTGTGGGCCAGCACGTTTGCTGCGGGACTGCACCGAATCTCAGGATCAGCAACTGCGCGTCGGTTCGAGAACTTGAACGAACGAAGGGATTACACAAAATTATTGAGCAAACGGGTGGAATGTCTGCTTGATCTGGACGAGCGCTACCTGTTGCTCGGCAATGCCGACGGCCTCCTGCGGTTCGACCGCGCGACGCAGCGGTTTGAGCCGGTGAAGGTCGCCTTTCCAGGGCTGGAGCCTCCCGTGGCGGTAGCGAGCATGGTCAAGTCTCGGCAGGGCGATTTGTTGCTCATTGCGAAAAACATGCCTTTTCGCCTGCGCTTGAACGGGACAAACGGCATGGCTACTCCCATACCAAGTCCGCTGAACCTGATGCCTTGCCAGCAGATCATCGAGGACAATACCGGCACCGTTTGGGTCACCCAAGAGGACGGGGTCGTACAACTCGATGCCGGTAAAAACATCGGGCGGCTGTACGATTCCCGCCATTTCCTGCTCGGCAACGTGTTTGCCGTGCGTCCGCCATTCCCGCCAGCAAAAGACAGCGACGGCGTTTTGTACTTCGGCGGCGCACAGGGTGTGACCGTGCTGAACCCGCACCATTTTTCCCGGCAACACACGGCTTTGCCCATCCTCAAAATCACCGGCCTGAAAGTCAACGGCGCCGTATTTGTCCCGGACAGTTCCATTTCCCGTCTGCAAACGCTGGATTTGTCCTGGAAACAGGCCAACCTCGGCTTCGAGTTTTCGGTGCTGAATGCCGTTGTTCCGGCACTTTGCCGGTTTTCCTATAGCCTCGACGACAACCATCCGGTTGATTTGGGCACTCAAAACACGCTCAACCTCAGCAACCTCGCGCCCGGCACACACCTGTTGCACGTGACGGCGACCAACAGCGACGGTGTCCGGGACAAACAGGGCGTAACCCTGCGGATTGTCGTGCATCCGCCCTGGTGGCGTAGCATCTGGGCGTACCTGGCGTATGCCTTGCTGCTGGCCTATTCGATCTTTAGGTTGTATCGTTTTCAACTGCGCCAAAAACTGGCACAACAGGAGGCCCTGCAACTGCGCGAAATGGACGCCTTCAAAAGCCGGTTTTTTACCAACATCACCCACGAGTTCCGCACGCCGCTGACGGTGATTTTGGGCATGACCGAACGGCTGGCCGCCGACGGCGCCCGCGTTTCGGAAAACATCGCAAAATCCAGTCTGGATATGATCAAACGCAACGGCGAAAACCTGCTGCGCCTCATCAATCAAATCCTCGATTTGTCGAAACTGGAGAACAACGCTCTTAAAATCAACTATGTGCAGGGCGATGTGGTGGCCTATCTGCGCTATATCACCGAGAGCCTGCAATCGCTGGCAAACGCACAAAACCTGACGCTGCATGTGGACAGTGAACAGGAAAGTATCACCATGGACTACGACCCGGAGCGGCTCCAGCAAATTGTCCATAACCTGTTGTCCAACGCCATAAAATTCACACCGGCAGGCGGCAGGGTGGTTTTGCGCGTAGCGTCGGCAGGGTTAAAAACCCTGCCGACGTTGGTGATCACCGTGTCCGACACCGGAGTCGGAATTGCGGCACACGAACTGCCGAATTTGTTCGACCGCTTTTTTCAGGCCGGCAATCATGAGCAGGTAAAAGCCGGCGGTTCCGGGATCGGCCTGTCGCTGACGCGTGAACTGGTACGGGCTATGGGCGGAACCATTTCGGTGGAAAGTATTGTCGGTAAAGGAACTGCGGTTACCGTCCGGTTGCCGATCACGAACAATGGCCCCACCCCCGACCTCCCAACTAAAGTGCGGGACAGGCTCTCCCCCACAGGGAGGGGAGGCGTAGAGGCGCATTTCCCGATGAAATTGGCGGATCCTACGGAGTACGCTACTTCTCCCCTCCCAATGGGAGAAGGATCGGGAGAAGGGCCTGATTTGCTGATCATCGAGGACAATGCGGACGTGATGGCCTACCTCGTCGCCTGCCTACAGGGAGAATACAAAATTGTTTGCGCGTACAACGGCCGGGAAGGCATCGAAAAAGCCGTGGAAACCGTGCCCGACCTTATCCTCAGCGATGTGATGATGCCCGAAAAAGACGGCCTGGAAGTGTGCGATGCGCTGAAAAACGACGAGCGCACGAGCCACATCCCGATCGTGTTGCTGACGGCCAAAGCCGATGTGGAAAGCCGGATCGCCGGGTTGCGGCGCGGCGCGGACGCCTACCTGTCCAAGCCGTTCCACAAGGAAGAACTGCGCCTCACACTGGCCAATCTTATGGAACAACGCCGGAAATGGCAGGAGCGGTTCAGCACGCTCGGGTTGGTTTCCGGCACATCGGCACCCCTGGCGCCCGAACTGCCCAAAGCCGACGTCGAACTGGAGGATGCATTCCTGAAAAAAATCCGCGAACACCTGGAGCAACACCTCGCCGACGCCGACTTCGACGGCCCCAGGCTGGCCCGGGCCATGCTCCTGAGCGAGGTGCAGTTGTACCGCAAGATCAAGGCCCTGACGGGCAAATCCACGGCGATTTACATCCGCAGTATCCGACTGCACAAGGGACTGGAATTGTTGCGCAGCACCAGCCTCACCGTGTCCGAAATTGCTTACGACGTGGGGTTTGACGATCCCAACTATTTTTCCCGGACGTTTTCGCAGGAATTCGGTGTGGCGCCCAGTGAGGTGCGCAAGTAGGAAGTGTCACAGAGGCTCACAGAGTTTTAGAGGACACAGAGATTTTTGCTCTGTGTCCTCTAAAACTCTGTGAGCCTCTGTGACATTTTCCCTCTCCGTCGGGCAAGTTTCCTCATTTTCCCCGCTCATGAAAGAATAGTCCAGCCTTTTGAAAGAATGGTGAAGGCCCTCCGCCGGCCCTCGCCAACACCTTTGTCTCCGTACAACGAAAGTTCATTTCCGAAACTTTTCGGGCGGGTGCAGCGCACTTAGGCGTGCTGCTCCGCCCGGTTCGGGAAGGGCTCTCGGCAATTTTTTCACAAAAAAATTTTCGGAGATGACACACAAACTTTTGCTTTCTCTTTTGCTGCTTTTTGCAGCCGCTGCCGCTCTGGCGCAACCCCACAAAATATGGAACGGCTCGGTCAGCACCGACTGGAGCAATGCCGCCAACTGGACGCCCGCGGCGGTGCCGGTTGCCGGCGACTCGGTTTGGATATTAGTGCTTCCGGGCAAATTCCAGCCCACTATTTTTTCAGGGACGATGGCCAAGGCGAAAAACCTGTTTGTCGGTTACCAGGACCACCTCACCATCAACGCCGGCGCCGAACTGGAGTTGGCCAGCACCTTGAACGTGACGGCTCTTTATATCAGCGACCAAGCCGCTGTAACGAACAATGGTACGCTGAAGGCCAAGTCGGGTTTTCATGGGATTGACATCAACGGCGCCCTGATCAACAACGGTACCCTCGTGGTCGGGCAGCCGGGTTCCAGTCCGTATTCCACCGGGGAAGAGGGTATCCGGGTATTGGGTGGGGGCCGCCACTTGACGAACAACAGTACCGGTACCATCACCATTTACCGGACTGCCAACAACGGCATCCTGCTCAATGCAGCCGGTGCCACTATGACCAACCACGGAACGATCACCATTCGGGAAACCGGTTTGAATCCCAACCCGGTAGTTGCCGCCACCGGCGACGGTATTGACGCGCGCGGCGGCACGTTTGTCAACGAAACCACCGGCGAGGTTTTTATCACCAGAACCAGCGCCAACGGACTCAACTGCCGCAATTCGAGCGGCAGCATGACCAACAAGGGCCAGATCACTATCCACAACGTCGGCCTGACGGAAGAAAATGAACTCAAGGAAGGCATCTGGGTTGATCTCGCAAATTTTGCCAATACAGCAACCGGTACGATCTGGATTGACACGACCGGGAACAACGGCATTTCCAATCAGGGAGTTTTCAACAACAGCGGTGAAATTTCCATTCGGAAAACGGCAAACGGCCTTGTCAACCTCATGGCGTTCAACAACCAAAGCGGGGCCATTCTGAAGATCAACCATGTGGACAAAACGGGGTTGCTCTCCGGCGGGTTTGGAGGCATGATCACCAACTTCGGCACGATCACGATTGACACGACGGCGGAAAACGGTGTGGCTACCTTAGGATTCGGAGGGGTGGACAACCGCAGCATCCTAACCATCGGAAACGTCGGGAATATCGGCGAACATGGTATTCTGAACGGCGCCGGTTTTGTCAATCAAGCCTCCGGTAGTGTGACCATCGCCCGCACAGCCGACAGTGGCGTCAAGAATGAAGTATCCATTGATGGGATTGCGCCGGATTTCATCAATGCCGGCCTGCTCACCATCGGCGGCGCGGGCGATGTCAATTCCGCCACCCCGGGCATCGAAAACCTGAACGAAGCCAAATTTCGCAACCTGGGCTGCGGAAACCTGACGACCCACCAGGCTATTGTGAGCGCCGACAGTTTTGTGAATGAAGCATTTCTGTTCATGCGCAGCACCTTGCCCAACACCATCTCCGGCGACTTTATCAACAAGGGCGTCATCCACGACCCCAACGAAGGCTTCAACGGCCAGCCGGTTGCGAACCTCGATTTCATCGTCAGCCCCGCAGCCGGCGAATGTGTCATTGCCGATGCCCTGCAAAAAGGCACGGGCGCGAACGTCACCATTGCCGGCACCTGGTACAAAGACCAGAACCTTACGATGACTGCCGGCACGTACAATCAGGCTGCCAATACCTTCACGGTCACGAACATGACCGAAGGCACGCACACCCTCTATTTCCGGGCAACCGACAACGCCTACGGTTGCAGCACGGTAGTGTCCATTTCCGTTACCTACGACGATGTGACCCCGCCTTCCATCACCTGCCCGAACGGCGTCACGGTTTCCTGCGAAAATCTGGTACCGGCGCATAATACCGGCTTGGTCACCGCAACCGACAACTGCGGAACACCTGTAAAAGCACATCAGGGCGATGAAATAAGCAACCAAACCTGCCCAAACCGCTACACTGTCACCCGGACCTACCGCGCCAACGACAACCGGGGCAACACCAATACCTGTGCGCAAACCATTATCGTGTACGACGAAACGCCCCCCACGTTTGCTGGCGTGCCCGCCAATACGACGGTGCAATGCCATGCAGTACCCGAACCGGCCAATCCAACCGCATCCGACAACTGTGGTGGAAGCACGCCCGTATCGTACGAACAGGAACGCACCGACGGCGATTGTCCCTACCGGTACACGTTGACCAGAACCTGGTCGTCCACCGACCTGTGCGGCAATGGAAGCAGTGCATCGCAGGTCATCACCGTGATAGATACGCAGGGGCCGACATTTTCCGGCGTGCCGTCCGACCTGACCGTGCAATGCAACGCCGTGCCGGCGCCCGCCAGTCCGACGGCTTCGGACAACTGCTCTGCCAACGTGGGTGTGTCGTACAATCAAGTGCGCACAAACGGCAACTGCCCGGATTCGTACACCCTGACCCGGACATGGACCTCCGCCGACGAGTGCGGCAATGTGAGCATGGCCACACAAAAAATTACCGTGCGCGATACGCAGGCGCCGGTGTTCACCAGCGTGCCGGGCAACGTGACCGTGCAGTGCAATTCGGTACCTGCGCCGGGTTCTGCAACCGCCACGGACAACTGCGACGCATCGGTAGCCGTAACCTACAACGGCCAGACGCGACAGGACGGACCCTGCGCCGACACATACGCGCTCATTCGGCAGTGGACAGCCACGGACAACTGTGGCAATACCAAGACCGCCACCCAGCGTATCACGGTGCGCGATACACAAAAACCGGCCTTCACCAGCTCGCCGGCCAACATCACCGTGCAATGCGACGCCGTGCCCGCGCCTGCCGTACCTGCGGCCACCGACAACTGCGACGCTGATGTCGCCGTGACGTACAACGGCCAGACCCAAACCACCGGTGCCTGTCCGAACGCCTACACCATCACCCGCACCTGGACGGCCGCCGACAACTGCGGAAACACCAAAACCGTCACCCAGCGCATTTCGGTGGTGGACAACGGCAAGCCCGTGTTCACCGCCTTGCCCGAAAACACCACCATCGCCTGCGATGAAATCCCGCCGGCAGTGGGCACGCCCACGGCTTCGGACGGTTGTGGAAACGCCACGGTGGCCTATCTCGGCCAGTCCACAACCAGTGGCTCCTGTCCGGGCAATTACCAGATCCGCCGTACCTGGCGGGCCACCGATGCCTGCGGCAACAGCACGGTAGCCACACAAACAATTCAGGTGGTGGACAATGACGCGCCGGTGTTTGTCAGCGTGCCCGGTCCGGTGACCATCGAATGCGGCGAAAACCTGCCGCCGTTAACCAGTCCGACGGCCACGGATGCCTGCGGCGGGTATGTGATGATTACCTTTCTGGGGAACGATCCTTCGGGTAGCGGTTGTGCTGCGGACTACACCGTGACTCGTACCTGGGAGGCCGAGGACCTTTGCGGAAATACCGCTACGACGGTTCAGGTGATCACGGTGCAGGGGAACGCGGGCTTCAGCCCGCCACCCTACGGAGAGAATCGTTCGGCAGAACCCGATGTACCCGTAGATCAGCGGGCTAAAGCCCGCTACTCCCTGCAACCGAATCCGACAACCGACCGCATCTGGCTCGACCTGTCCGCTTTCTCGGATGAACCGACGACCATCTCGATCTTCAGCGACTACGGGCAATTGATTTGGGAAAAACACCTTGATGCGGTGGAAGAACAGCGCATTACCGTGAGCCTGCGCGAAGCGGGCGTTGCGGCAGGGGTGTACACCATTAGCGTGCGTTCGGCGAACGGAGTAGCGACGAAGCGGGTGGTGCTGGTGGAGTAACATGCGTAACACACTTGCCGCCCAGACATGAACAGCGGTGCATAAGATCCGAATTCGGGTCTTATGCACCGCTGTTGTTAATCTCGATTTTGATTGACCCGGTTTGGTTCAATCAGCAGCTACAGCTTGTCCATTTTTTCTTTGCTGAACGTAAACTTAGGGTTCAACTGCACAGCCTTCTGGTAGCTGGCTTTGGCGTTCTCTTTGTCGCCTTTGGCAGCATAACCATCGCCAAGGCTGTCGTAGGTGTTGGCGGAATTGGGATACATGACTGTGTTCATGGTAAAAAGCGCAATGGCCAAGTCAACTTTTTGGGCTTCCAGCGCCTTGTACGCTGCTGTGTTCATGTCCCATTCAAAAAAGGTGTGGCCTTGCGGGTTGTTTTTCTGCAATGCTTTGTGTTGCGCTTCAGCAGCGGCGATGCCGCTTTTTTCGGCGGTCTCCACAATCAGGTCGGTTCCGGAGGGCTTGGCATCCATGACGTCTGTCAATTCTATGATGGTGACTTCATAGTCGCCCGCCTGTTGTCTGGCCGGATGACCGACTGGATACAGGCTTTTGGGAAGTTCTTCGCGGTACTTGCTGCCCTTTTTCATTTGCATCATCAGCTCTTCGCGGGCTTTGGATATGGGATCGGCCTCTTTGCCCAATTGTATATGCATGGCGCAGCCCATGTCGCGGGTGGAAAAAGCCACCTTGCCAGTACCGTCATAAGCCTCGATATGCATGAGTATGTCTTGCCCTGCCTTAGGGCTTGGGCCAGTGCCCGGCTGAAGGATGGTGTATTTTACACCGGCGGCGGTGGCGCCACTCTGGGCGGAAAGGGTCAGTGCGCCAAGAAGAGACAAAGCGCAAGCGAAAAAAAGTTTTGCTGTCATGTTGTATGATTTTGAAGTGGAAAAATTGAACCTGATGACTTTTGCACACGCTTAAAGGGCTGGAATTTCCAATACATCGGGCTTCACCACAGCCATTCGAGCGTGCCGAAACGTAAATGTTTCAATTAAATCGGGCTAAAGGTCAATTTAAAAACCCAGATCGCCAATACCACACAATAAATTTGGCAATACTCCAACTCACCGTAATAATTCAGGCCATTCAGCGATAAAACAAACCATGTGCGGATTGGCCCTGTTTGCTCTTTTTTTCAGGATAAACAACAGCTGGCCTGCGCCGAAAAATTATCCCGAACATGGCCCGCATTTTCGTCCGGCGCCTCTCCTTGTCCCAATACCACCCCCGACCTACCTTTGCAGCATGTACCACCTGCCGCACCTGCGCTTTGTCGCACTCGTTGTTTTTGCGTTTTTCGTCCAAAGACCTGTCGCCCAGCCCACCATCGCCCGCGAATGGAGCGAGGCGCTCCTGCAAACCATGCAGGAAGACCTGGCCCGCCCCGCCGTGCAGGCCCGCAACCTGTTCCATTTCTCCGTGGCGCTGTACGACACCTGGGCGGCCTACGACGCCGAGGCCCAACCCTACCTGCTCGGCAAAACCCTGAACGGCTACGCCTGCCCCTGTACCGGCGTGCCGGCGCCCCAAGACGTGGAAGCCGCCCGGCGGGAAGCCATGAGTTTTGCTGTTTACCGCCTGCTGATCGCCCGCTATTCGCATTCGCCGCAGGGCACCGGCGCCATGTACCGGTTCCGGGAACTCATGCAAAAACACGGGTACGATTTCCGCAACTACTCCTTCGACTATGCCTCCGGCTCGCCGGCCGCCCTCGGCAACTACCTCGCCCAGTGCATCCTGCAAATGGGCCAATCCGACGGCGCCAACGAAGACCACAACTACCTAAGCCCGGACTACCAGCCCCTGAACCCGCCCCTCGAAATGGCGGCCCCCGGCCCGGGTGCCGTGCATGACCCCAACCGCTGGCAGCCCATCAAACTGAAACGCGCCCTCGACCTCGACGGCTACCCGATGATGGAATGCCGCTGCGGAGGCCGCCCCCTGGCATCGTTCATTGACACCCTCGACCGGGCCGGCCGCCGCATCACCGGCACCCAAACCTGCCAAGGGCCGACGTGGGGACAGGTGCATCCCTTTGCCCTCCGGCAACAGGATTCGAAAACGCACCAACGCGACGGACACGAATACCGGCTCTACCACGACCCCTGCGGCGATTTTTTCCCGCGCCTCGATACGGCCAAAGGCGGCGGCACCTCGAAGGATTACCAGTGGAACTTCGCCCTCGTGGCCGCTTGGTCGGCCCTGCTCGATCCCGCCGACACGACCCAATGGGACGTTTCGCCCCGGAGCATGGGCAACGTGCAGTACTACCCAAAAAACCTCGCGGAACTGCCCGATTTCTACGACCTGCAAACCGGCCGCGACCCCGGCGCAGGGCACGCCGTCAACCCCAGCACCGGGCAACCCTACGCGCCGCAACTCGTGCCGCGCGGCGATTTCACCCGCGTGGCCGCCCAGTATTGGGCCGAAGGCCCGGACAAGGAAACCCCCACGGGAAACTGGCTGTCGCTGCTGAACTACGTCGGCGACCGGCCCGGTCTCCTGAAAAAATTCAACGGCAAAGGCCGCCCGATGAGCGATCTGGAGTGGGACGTGAAAGCCTATTTCTTGCTCGGCAGCGCCCTGCACGACGCGGCTATTTCGGCCTGGGCCGTCAAAGGGCGGTACGACGGCCCTCGCCCCGTCACGGCCCTGCGCTACATGGCCGCCCGCGGACAAAGCACAAACCCCAAACTGCCCTCGTACCACCCGGCGGGCATCCCGCTCGTCCCCGGACGCATTGAATTGGTGAAAAAAGGCGACCCGCTGGCCGGCCCCAAAAAAGAGCACCTCGGCAAAATCAAGTTTTACGCCTGGAGAGGCCCCTCCGCCGTGGCCGACTCGACCCTCGACACGGCAGGCGCCGGCTGGATACTGGCCGAAAATTGGTATCCCTACCAGCCGAAATCGTTCATCACCCCGCCGTTTCCCGGTTTCGTGTCCGGGCATGCGGCCATATCCCACGCCGCAGCCGAGGTCCTGACCCTGCTCACGGGCGACGCGTATTTCCCCGGTGGCTTGGGCACCTACACGGTGCCCGCCAACAGCCAATTCCTCCGCCTCGAAAAAGGCCCCAGCGTGGACGTCACTCTGCAATGGGCCACCTACCGCGATGCCGCCGACCAGGCGAGCCTGTCCCGCATCTGGTGCGGCACCAATGCCCCCTGCGACGACATTCCCGGCCGCATCATCGGCGCCAAAACCGGCTCGGCGGCGTTCCAGTTGGCCAAAAAATATTTTTACAAGGACCGCGACGGCGACGGGCACCTGAGTTACGAAGACTGCGACGACAACAACCCCGCCGTGCATCCCGGCGCTGCAGAAATCTGCGATGGGCTGGACAATGATTGCAACGGGAAGGTCGACGATGCACCGCCGTGTGGTAGCGGCGGGCAGTAAATTATATGGGGTTGACTAACGCACCGTCAACACCGCCCGCTGCCGGATATCCTGCGACGACGCACCGATCATGATCCGGAAATCGCCCGGTTCGATCACTTGGCGCAGGTCTTTGTCCAGCAGCATGAGCATGGCCGGGCTGATCGCAAACCGCAATTCCCGGGATTCGCCCGGCTCCAGGTGGATGCGCTGAAATCCTTTGAGTTCCATGACCGACCGGGCCACGGAGGCCAGTTCGTCCCGCAGGTACAGTTGCACCACCTCGTCGCCGGCGACTTTGCCGGTATTGGTCACCCGCACCGACACGAACGCCGTGTCGCCAGCAACAATCGTATCGGCATCGAGGCGGATGTCGCTGTACCGGAAACGGGTGTAGCTCAGCCCGAAACCGAAGGGAAACTGGGGTTTTCCTGTGAAGTTCAGGTAGTCGTCGCCGCGACCGGTGGGTTTGTGGTGGTACACCAAGGGCAACTGCCCCTCCGCCACCGGAAATGTGAGGGGCAAGCGCCCTGCCGGGCAGTAGTCGCCGAACAATACCTCCGCCACCGCATGCCCGCCTGCCTCGCCGGGATACCACACCGCCAGAATGCCCGGCACCTGGCCGATCCAGCGCTGCATGTTGACGGCGCTGCCGCCCACCAGCACCACCACGATGGGCGTGCCCGTGGCCGCCACTTGTTCGATGAGTTCCTCTTGCCGCCCCGGCAGTCGCAAGTCGGCGCGGTCGAGGAACTCGCCTTCCTCGATGCCCACCACCAATACGGCCACGTCGCTGCGGGCAGCCAGTTGGGCGGCCTGCCGGATCGTTTCGGCCTGCCGGTTCTCTACGCCAACTGTCCAGACCAAACGGAACCAGGCGTTTCCCACGGGTTCGTAAAACTCGATGCGCAGGTCGTAGTCCCGGCCTTTTTCAAACTGGAAATCGGCAAGTTTGGTCTGGCAGCTGCGTTTGGTGAAGTTGTCTATCAGCAGGTTGCCGTCCACGTACAGGCGGTAGCCGTCGTTGCCGTCAATGCCGATCTGGAAACGCCCGGTCTCGGGGGCCGTGATGCTGCCCGTCCAGCGAACCGAGTAAAAATCGTAGCTCAGCCGCTCCGGGTCGGGGGAAAACAGCGTCCACTGGAACTGAATGTGCGGGTCGCGGCGCACCAACACCGGCTTGCCCTCCCAGCCGACGTTGGCAAAATACTCCCCCCGGAGGCCCGGCTGCTCGCGCCCGTCAAACGTACAGGTGAGGGCGTTTTCCGGTACGGTGACGTACCGAACCTCGGTACGCGGGCAGCCCTCGGCGTACTGCACCTGCACCCCTTCGCCCGCCCGCTCCCGGATGCCTTGCAGGATGCTGACCGGCGCGTTGCCGGGGCCGCTGTACCCGCCCAACCGCGCTTCGGCGGCATCAGGCCCGATGACCGCAATGGAACGCAACCCGGGGGAAAGGGGCAAGACATCGCGGTCGTTTTGCAGCAGCACGATGGATTCCAGCGCGGCTTTTTTGGCCAAAGCGCGGTGCGTCGGGTGGCCGTTCCAGACGGCGGCCTGCCGAGGGTCTATGTATGGATTTTCGAACAAACCGAGATCGAATTTCACCCGCAGTACCCGCGCCACGGCTTCGTCAATGTCCCCTTTGGCGATGCTGCCGTCGAAAAACGGCGGCGAAAAAAATGTGTGGTGCTCGAACTGGGTTTGAAAAATGACATCCAGCCCGGCGGTGATGGACTGCGCCGTGGCGTCCGAATAGTCGCGTGCGGTGAAATGCAGCACATTGGCGCCTCCCGTGGCTCCCGCGTCGGAAATGACAAAGCCGTCGAAGCCCCACTCGTCCCGGAGCAGGCCGCGCAGCAGCCATTCATTGGCGGTGCAGGGCCTGCCGTCGTAGGAATTGTAGGCGGTCATCAGCGAGCGGGCGCCGCCGCGCCGGATACAGGCCTCGAAGGGCGGCAGGTGGGTTTCGCGCAGGCCGCGCGCGTTCAGGTGGATGGGGTAGGAGTCGCGCCCGCCGTCGCCCACATTGGCCACAAAATGCTTGGGCGTGGCCACAATGTCCTGTTGTTCAAACGCCGAAACGAAGGCTACGCCCATTTCCGAGACGAGAAAAGGGTCTTCGCCATAGGTTTCCTCGGTGCGGCCCCAGCGCACGTCGGTGGCCACGTTCACCACCGGAGACAGCACCTGCCGGATGCCCCGCGTGCGGCACTCGGTGGCGATGGCGCCGGCCACGTCATGCACCAGTGCAGGGTTCCAGGTGGCAGCCAGCCCGATGGCCTGCGGGAACGCCGTGGCGCCCGGGCGCACCAGCCCGTGCAAGGCTTCGTCGAAGGGAATGATGGGGATACCGAGGCGGCTTTGTTCGAGGAAAAACCGTTGCAGGGCGTTGATGTGCTCCGCCGCCGCCCGTGCCGGCGCCCCGCCGTCGGAACGGAGCATCTGGTCGGCGGCGTGCTCCGCCTGCCCGGCGGCGCTGACCTGGAAGCCGAAAAGTCCCGACCGGTACCGGAGGCTGTCGGCGCCGAGGTCGCCGGGCAGCATGAACAACTGCCGGAATTTTTCCTCGGAGGTCATGCGCGCGAGCAGGTCGCGCACGCGCTCCTGCACGGGCAGAGAGGAGTTTCGGTAGGGCTGGCTCCGAGCGGAGAGGCAGCAGAGGCAGAGCAGCAGGGGGAGGATTGTTCGCATTTTTTTAGCGATGAGCGATGAGTGATGAGCGATGAGTTGGGCGCGCGAATATCCGCAGGATTTTTGGGAGGACTTGGCCGAGCGTGGTGAAGGCGCTACCTTCGGCCCTGTCAGGGGTTTGCCAAACTGGCGCAAAAACCTTCCTGGTTTTGCACCGATGAACCTAGGCTACTACCCCACCGCGTTCGTCATTCCTATCCCGATCATTTTGCTCATCCTTTTTGGGATTTTACCATGCTCCAGTTCACAGAAAACGGAATCCGGCAAACCACTAACGGCCAGGACAAAGACTGGTCCATCGGCGAGCTGCTCGAAGCCTTCGAGCCGCTCCGCGATGAGCCCTTTGCCAACCGCCGCGAGGCGATGCTCCGAGTAGCGGAAATGGCCGAAAGCCTGCGGCCCGAACTTTCCGAAACTGCCCGCCTGCGCCTCGATTTTTGGAAAAAACTGCGCTCGTGGAAAATCTCGGAGACCACTTGGCATTACGAAACGAAGGTCTCCTTGACCTACCATTGGGAATTGACAATAAACGGATTAGGCGTTTTTTACAAAGATGTTTCCGGGGAATACGCTCCTGTGCCGGGCACGGTTTCGGAGCAGTTGCTGAGCGATTTCTGGTTTTACGGTCCGCTTCGGCCTGTGCCCGATTTGCAGATTCGTCAAACCTTGGTCGAAATCCTCAAAAAGGCGCTTGATGACCCGGGCGACGTGCTTTTGAACAGTCATTTTGAACTGTTCGAGTACCCAAAAATCGAGTTGCCGCTGCATTGGGAGACAGGCGACTGGAAGGCGAGCGATGCGATTTTTGTCCGAAGCCACGGCATTGACCTCAGCAGTTCCAATTGGCGCGACGGGCCGACCTACCTCGGCTGCGTCTCTTTTGAACATTTCCTGAACGCCCCGCCAAACCCGTTTTCGGTCTTCAGCCCGGAAATCCGTGCCGAAATCGAGCGGTTCCTTTCCCGCAAAAGCGTTTTTTCAAAAAACGAACCCGAAACGCCGGAGCAAGAAGTAGAGCCGATGAACGCCCTTGAACGGGAAATCCGCTCCACCGACGACGGCGTGGAACTCGTGAAAATTGCCCAAAAAATGCTGGCCCAGGGCGTGCCAGACGTGGAAAACCTGTTTTACGAAGTGGCCAAAACGGCAGACGTGAAGGCCAAACAAGGGCTTGCCCATGCCCTTTCGGAAGTTTTCAACGGCGAAAAAGCCGTGGAAATCTACCGTTCGCTGCTCGAACTGGAGGCACAGGATTCGTACTGGCGCGACCACGTTTTCAACCGTTTTTTAAAAATGAACGGCAACCCCGCCGTCCGCCGGTTTTTGCTCGATTGCCTCCGGGGAGACGATGAAATGCATTTCAAAAAAACACTCGACGTGCTGCGGTACTGGGGTGCGTTCGGCGACAAGAAATTGGCGGACAGGACTTTGTACGACAACCTGAACTGGAACGATGCCACTGCCAACGACCCCGATTTTCGGGCGGCGCTGGAGCAGGTAGAAAAGATTTTAGAGGGTTGAAGGGTTTGCGGCGCAGTGGCAGGAGGTATGGAAAAAGTGAATCCCACCACCGCCAATAATCCTGAACAGCCCCCTGTCGAGCGTGGGATTTCGGAAATTTGAAAAATTTCCGAAATCTTGGTGCGATTAGTTGAAATCATAAAATAAGCACATACAAATGACCACAACCGTCACCGTAAAAACCACCTACAACTGCTCCCTGGAGCGCGCTTTCAAAACGCCGATGCTCTGCGATGTGTCCAAGGTACACACGGGGTTTGGCTTGATGCCCCGGGTAACGCATTGCACCGACGATGCCTCCTGGGGTCAACCGGGCGGAAGCAAAAAAGTATTTGTTGCCCCATCGCCCACATTCGAAGGCGGCGAATCCTCGGTAGACAAGGTACTGGAGCGGGTAGAAAACAAGTACTGGAAAATCGAGGTGAGCGAATTCAAGTCCTGGATGCTGGGCTTTTCAAAATTCGTCGGCGAATGGAAAACGACCGAACTGAAAGAAAACACCATCCTGATCGAGTACACGTACACCTTGCACTCCGACATTTTCTGGCTCTACCCGCTCAACTGGCTGTTTGCGAAAACCTTCTGGCGCATCTACATGAAACGGGTACTAGAAAACGTGCGGCAACTAGCGTATAATCAGGAACCGTACATCTATCGTTAGACAAAAAACACCATAAAAAATGAAAGCATTGATCCCTTTTTTACTGCTCACAGTCCCATTTGTTTCCTTCGGCCAAACCAACTCCACCCTTGATTTGGTCGCAGGGCTGGAGTATTCCTATCGTGGTTTAAGCACCTCCAGCAAGGATGAAATCGTCATCGGTATTATGGAGAAACGAAACGACAAGGAAACGGGAAAACTAAACTGGAGGGCGGGGTTCAACTACAACCGTCGGCTTTCGAACAGATTTCACCTGAAAACTGGAATCCGACTTGCAAGCGTCGGGTACAAAGGCGAAAAGAAAACTGGGCTCCGATATGCAAGCGAGTTTGTAACACCTGACCTTTGGGTGCCCGATCCAAGTTTGCCGCATGAAGTTCAGTTTATCTACGATTACTGGTTTGTGGAGATCCCGCTTGTCGGAAGGTATGAATTAACCAACAAGAAGATCGCACCGTTTCTCGAACTCGGAATCGCACCGTCTGCTTATGTAACCACCCGAACCAAAACTGTTACCGACTTGGGCACAGATGTGAATTTTCAGGACGGAGTAGAAGCTTTTAATTTTAACAGATTTCACTTGGTCGGCATCTTTTCTGTTGGGGTCAATTTTTCTGTAAGTGAAAAGGTACAATTGTTCGGCCAGCCAACTCTTAGATACCATTTGACACAATTGGCAGATGCGGCAATCGAAGAACACCTGTTCAACTATGGTATTGAAATAGGTGCGAGAAGAAAATTTTAAGTGCCCCAACCGCTAATCCCCATTGGGCCAATCCCACCGTTCACTGCACCATTTTCCACCATGCGCCTTTTTTCAAAAATCCCCCTCCTTTGCGTGTTCTTCGCCGCCTGCTCCACCGGTTACCAAAAAGAAAACGGCGACTGGGTTTGGGTGGACTACAACGAGAACGTGGGCAAAAAGGTCACTTGGATAACCGGCGTGGACAATGCCACCTTCCGGGTACTGAAAGACGAAAACTTCGCCGCCGACCGGGAGCAGGTGTACCTACAGGGCAAACCGATTCCGGGCGCCGACCCGGCCACCTTCGAAGTGCTGCATCGAATGGGTTATGCCCGGGACAAAAACCACGCCTATCTCGACCGCGAACGAGTGCTGTTCGCCGACCCGGCCACCTTTCGCGTGCTGGATTTCCCCTATGCGCGAGATGCCCGCCGCGTGTTTTGCGGCACCCTTCCCATGCCGGACGTGGAACCCGACGAGGTGGAGACCTTCCGGGTCACCAACACCGACAAACTCATGCAAAACATGAAATCCACAACCGTCCTGTCGCATTTCATCGAGTACAACCCCGAGTTCCAGTGGCTCGATACGATGGGCATCCAGCACGTCATCGTCGGCGATTGGGGTACAGGCGAAACGCCGACGAAAAAATTCAAGGGGTACAAACCCATAGAATGACCCCAACCAGAACCCCCAAACCTCCAAACCTCCAAACCCTAAACCCTAAAACCCCCAAACCCTACCACCGCACCATCTTCCGCACGGCCCGGTCCGAATCCGTCTCCAGCGCATAGTACAACACCGCCGCACCAGAACCCAATCCACCCACGAGTACGGCCTGGTGCCCCGCCGGGAAATCCCGCGTGGTTTCCCAAAGCAGGCGCCCCGTGTTGTCCCACACCCGCAGTGTCGCCGTTTTTGCCTGCGGCAAATAAAAGCCGATGCGGGTGGTTTCCGAAAACGGGTTGGGCTGGTTTTGGAACAACTCGAACCCGGCGGATACACCTGGCTCTTCCGAGCCGAAACGCAGGGCGAGTCGCCGCATTTCCAGCGATTCCGAGTACGCCTCGCAGCGGGTTATCCGGTTGGACAACCGCAGCATGTCGCGCAAACGCCCCGCTTCGAGCGCCCGGACCCGCAGCCCGAACGCTACCTCGCCGCCGCGCTCCCAGCTCATCGTCAGGCTGTTTTCGGAGTTGAACACCGCAAAGTTTTCCATCGCAAGGCCCGCTTCCGGCAGTACCTCCAGCACATCGAGGCCCGGAAAGTGGAGCGTAAACTGCATGCCCGCCACCGCTTGTTCCGCCCGGAACCGGACGGTACACTCATCACCTGCCGCCATAGAGCGGTCTTCCGCGTCGAGGTGCAGCACAGGACTGTCGCGGTCGTCGGCCTGGTTGCCGGCAAAGGCGGGATTGGCGTTCCCGTTGATGTCGCCCACTTTAAACCCGATGAAATTCAGCGCGCTCAGGTCGGGCGGCGGCGGGTCGGACAATATTTTTTCGGGAAAACCTCCCGCGAAGGGATTGGCCGGATTTGAAAAGACGTGCCCGACCGGTATAAACCGCCACGAGGGCAGGTTGGGCAATTGCTGGTAAATGCCGAGGATCAGTTTGCGCAGCTCCACGATGTCAAACGTGGTCACGGTGTTGGATTTGTTGGCATCGGCGGCCAGCATCCGGTAGGGTGGGGGAATGGCCTCCAGCCCCAAGACATGTTTGTTTATCAGCAATAAATCGAACGTGGACACCCCGTTCAGCGGGTTGGCGTCGCGGAACGGTGTCACCGAATAAGTTGACCCTGCCGGCACGTCGAACGAATAGGCGCCCTGGCCGTCCGTCAGCGCATAATCGGTGAATGGCGGCAGCCCCGGGTGTGTGCCGTTGAGTTCGACGGCCACATTGCCGATGCCCGCGCCCGACTCCGTTTGGATCAGACCGCTGATTTTTTGCACCGTCGGCGTACACACTCCGTCGGGGTCTTCCACCCGGAAGTTGTACGCACAGGTGGTCTCGTTGCCGCAGCCGTCGTACACCGTCCAGGTGATGCTGTGGTCGCCCAGCGGAAACTGCGGGGGCAGCACCGTGCCGGGTGCTGCCGCGGTGCTCCAGACCAAGCGCAGTTCCAGATCGCGCCCCACCGTATCGGCCTGAAGCGCGAACTGGTACTTGGCATTCGAGGCCACCTGGCGCTTGTCGTACTGGCGCGTCAAGCCCCCCGGCGTGTTGATATTGTTGTACTGGATGGTGCCGGCGAGCGGCAGGTCGGTGCTGTTCACGGAAGTCTCCGTCGAGCCGTCGCCATCCAAGTCGAGGAACAACTGGTAGTCCACGCCCACCCTGGCGCCGTAGCACGCATCGGTGACGGTGATGCGCAGGTCGGCAGCGCCCTCGCACAAGTCCTCGCTCGGGTTTGCCGGCGAGGGGGAAAAGTTGTCGTTCCACAAAAAGAGGTCGTTGTCGCTCGGGTCCACGAAGGTCAAGTCCGTTGCTGGGCAGTTTTCAAAAACGGGCGCCTCGAAGTCTATCACCCGGATGACTTGCTTGTAGGTGTAGCCGTTCGCATCTGCCGCCCAAAACGCACTGAAATTCGTGGCTGCCGTATCGGTTGGGGCCACTTTGATCGCAGTGGGCGCCCAGTCGCCCGTGGTTCCTGCCGCCGACACGACGGGGCCGGGCAGGTTGTCGGGGTGCAAGGGGTTTGCGCTCGGGTTGGGGTTGGGCACGAGCACGAGCGGCACGGCGGGATCGTGGGCGCAGCCATTGAAAACCTTCCAGGTGCGCTCGATGCGCAAACAGGCATCCAGTGCGTTGAAAAACACAGTTTCCGTAAACGTGGCCGTCATGTTTTCACATTCGACGCCAAAGAAAACCGGGGCGCCGTAGTTTCCGGAAGTATCGCATTGCATGATTTGCATGTCGTCGGGGAAACGCACGAAGTAGTTTTGGGTATTTGCTACAGCGATTCGCTGGGAACACTGGCCGCTGTTTCCATTGGCGTCGAACACCCGGAAGGTGCGCGTGATCGTGCCCCGGTTGCAGACGGTGTCGAACTGCTGGTAGTTCAGCAATGTCGCTACCGAATCCACCACACAAGAAATTTCGGCGTAGCCGTACCCGGCCAGCGAGGAGTCAAAGTTTTCACAAACCACCGCTGTATCCGGCGGAGCCGTGCACTGCGGGTTGTTGATGTCCAAGATGAGCAGCGGCGCCGTGCACTCGGTGTATCGGCCTTCGGCCAAACTGTCGGGCACCATGCCCGGCGGAACATCCACATCGTACACCCGCAACACGATGACGACCGTGTCGCCGAGGTCGCCGCAACACAGGCGCACGAAATCGTCGAGCGGATTTCCGAGGGTATCGCAGGCGCCCGCCATGTCGCGGCGCACTTTGAAATGCACGGGATTGCAGGCATCGGTCGAACCGTCGTCGAACAGGCCAGCCGGCAAGGACACCAGTCCCATATCGTCGAGAAAGGCCGTGAGAAACGTGTCGCACAAAGCGGTGGGGGGCAGGCTGTCCCACACGATCAGGTTGATTTCGCAAGATGCGGTATTGCCGCAGGCATCCGTGGCCACGAACAACACCCCCGTGGTGCCCACCGGAAAATCCGGCGCCTCGCCATATACAGCCAGAGTGTCCGGTTTAGCAAGATCGTTGCCGGCAAAATCGCTGAGCACGGCAGCGAGGCTGTCCTCCACGCCGTTCAGGTTCCAGTAGGCCGTCGCACTCAAAATATACGAACAAGCATCGCCGATCACCAGGTCGGGCAGGTTCACCGCACCTTCGCAGCCAGCCCCGTTCAGCACGATCACCGTGTCATACGGGCAGGACAGGATCGGTTCGCCGTCGTCCACTACTTCCACGATCTGTTCCCCTACGGCCGGGTTGTCCAAGGAATCGGGCACACAGCCGTCCGACACAAACCAGAGGCGGTTGATAAGGCGGCCCGCGCCGCAGTTGACCTGCTCCGTGTCCACATAATTTATTTCAATACCGCATGAAGCCGAGCTGTCGCCGAGTACATATTGCCGGTCTGCCAGTTGTACGAACGGCCAGCCCGTCACGTCCGGCAATGGGGCCGGCGAACATCCCCAAGTGCCGTCCCAGGGGAACTGCACACTGTTCACCGAGCGCTCCCGAACGATGGTCTGCACACAGGTTGCTACATTGTTGGAGGCATCCAGGGCCGTCCAGAAACGGGTCACCACACCAGCCACACCCACCGAATCGCAGGGGTATTCCGCTCGAACATCCACAAAGGCAAGGTCCACATCCACGTCGCAGTTGTCGCTCCATTGCGGCACAGCATCCCAAACCCCCAGGGTATCGCGCAAAAAGTAGGGATCGAGGTGCTCCGCCGGCGACACGCATGGGACAAACACCGTCGGGCAAGCAAGGTCGGGAGGCAACAAATCGCGCACCCGAACGGCCCCGGTGCAGGCATCGCCCCCCGCCAGATCGGCCACCCGGTAGGAATATGTTTTACCGAGGTCTTCGTCTTCAAAAAACGCCGCTCCCCACGGGCCATCCCCGAAGGGAGGTTCCTTGTCCGCTTCCGCAATCAGGCTCAACGGACAACCGTAGGCGCCGAGCAACAACTCGGACACATCGGGCACCACGAGGCAAAACTCGCCGAGGTACACTTCCACCGTGTCCCGGCATACCAGGGCGGACGTATCCGCCACTACCGTCACCGTGAACGAACAATCGGCGGTGTTGCCCACCGAGTCGGATGCCACGAACACGTTCAGTATGGAACCTATCGGGAATGTTTCCCCGGATGCCAGGCCGGACCACTGGGTCGGCACGATGGCCAGGGTGTCGTCGAACGCGCTCACCGTGTACGTGAATGCCGTATCGCAAGTACCGGAAGCCAGGGAAATGGTGAGGTCGGCCGGGCAAGTGATGAGCGGCGGAATGGTGTCGGTTAGTAATGTCGGCAGACCGGGCGTATGATTGTTCGGTGTCCCGGCGCTGGCGCACACGGAAAATCCGAAAAGGAGGACGAAGGCGGAAAATCGGTTCATAGTAAAAGAAAAAAGCGGTTGGCACTACACCATAGGGGTTTTCAAATTCACCGCAGAGACGCGGAGGTTTTTAAAAAACAATTTTCAAAAAATGAAAACTCCGCGCCTCCGCGTCTCTGCGGTGAATTTGGAAATATCCAGTGATGGTTTGGCACTACCGCCAAAGCGAAAACTGGGCCAGAATCGCGTAAGGTCTAAACAGTTCTGGCACCAACTTGCATGAAGTTGGCAGTCAGCCGTTTTACGGATTTTGCAGGTGCTCCAAATCATCGAGATCCTTGAATCGCCCGCTTGCCAGTTTATTTTTTCGCAAATCCTGCAACGAAATGAAGTTGATGTCCATCCCGTCAATTTCCATCACCTTCCGATTGCCGTAACATTCCTTGAAATCAACGCCATCAATCGTTGTGATAACTTCAATTTTATACGGTGGGATGCCCATGGCTACGACCCGCTTTTCCTTTTGAAGCACGGGCAGCAAAACTTCTGCGTCCGGTATTCCAAACTCCTGAAGTACCGCCACTACACGTGCTGCGTTTTCCGGCGAGGTAAAAACCCAAATGTCCATGTTGGAGGTATACCTGACGTAGCCATGCAAGGCCACAGCGTAGCCGCCGACGAGTAGGTATTCGACATTATTTTCGGACAGTAACCGTAAAAAATCTTTGAAGTCTGGAGCGAGTGTTATCATAATCAGCCATGCGTGCACGCAGCAGTTCGAGCGCGATCAATCGCTCGACCGGGGGTTTAGACAACCAAAACCTGGTCTCTTCGAGAGGGTCTTGGTCCAATGTCCCAATGGACAACTTGCTGCGATCCAGTTTTGTCAAGTATTGTTGCATTACGGCAAAGGTAATCCTACGACGTGTACTTTTTCAAGCCTGACACGCCGTAGAAATTGCCGGGCATCAACATCACCGCAACATCTCGAGCACAAGTGGCGAATTGCGCTCCACGTACAGTTTTGCCAAATTCGACACTTCCCGTCCCGTCATCACGTCCTTGGCACGGGTAAACCCCTGCATGCGCTCGGCGAAACGGCGGGTGTCCACCGTGCGTTCGGCATTGGCAGTGTTGAGCAGCACCATGATCGTTTTGGCTCCGTCGTATCGGAAATACGCGTACACGCCGTCCTCCGGTACAAACTGCATGAGACGGCCCGTTTGCAGGGCAGGTGTGGCGTTTCGGTAACGGAGCAGCGTGCGCACGAAGTCGAAGGCCTCGTTTTCTTGCGGCGTGCGACCGGCCGGCGTGAACTTGTTCACCGGATCGCCGGGCCAGCCGCCGGGAAAGTCCTTGCGGATGCTGCCGTGCGAAGGTGCCTCCAGCCCTGTGCCGAGAATTTCGGTGGCGTAGTACAGTTGCGGAATGCCCCGCGTGGTGAGCAGGAAGGCGATGCCGCTTTTGAACTTGTTCATGTTTTCGCCCACCGTGGAGTAGAAGCGGGTCATGTCGTGGTTGTCCAGCATGACCACGTTCCGGGTGGGGTCTTCGTAAAAATAGTCCTGCGCCAAGGTGTAGTAAATACGGGCCGCCCCTTCCGTCCAGCCCTGCTCGCGTTTGAGCGCTTCCTGAATGGCGAAACAAACCTGAAAATCCACCACCCCCGGCAGGTTGGAGTCGAATTTGGCGCGGGCCATCGGCTGGTTGTCGGCAAAAAAACCCTGTACGGGCACGCCGTACTCCCAGATTTCCCCGAACAAGTGGATTGCCGGGTATTCCTCCCGGACTTCCCGGCAAAACCGGCTCATAAAACCTTGGTCGGAGTAGGTGTAGGTGTCAATGCGGTAGGCATCGAGGCCGGAGTACTCCACCCACCAGATCGCCTGCTGGATGAGGTAGTTGGCTACCTGCGGGTTGCGCTGGTTGAGGTCGGGCATGGAGGGCACGAACCAGCCGTCGCTAAAGTGCTTTTTGTCGTACTCGGAGGAATATGGGTCCATCAGGGTCGGGGCGCGGTAGGTGGTGATCGTCATTTCGGGCCACACGTTCAGCCAGTCTTTGAAGGGCAGGTCGTTCATCCAGTAGTGGTGTACGCCGATATGGTTGGGCACCACGTCGCGCACCATTTTGATGCCCCGGTCGTGGCAGGCGCGCACGAGATCGCGGTACAGCTCGTTGGTGCCGAGCCTGCGGTCAACGCGGTATAGGTCGGTAATCGCATAGCCGTGGTACGAGGCTTCTTTCTGGTCGTTTTCGAGTTCGGGGTTGAGCCAGATCGCCGTGATGCCGAGGTCTTTCAGGTAGTCGAGGCGATCCAGCACGCCCTTCAGGTCGCCGCCGTGGCGGCCCGTCAGCGAGTCGCGGGCCAAGCCGTCGAGCATGCCCGGCACGTTGTCGTTGGAGGGGTTCCCATTGGCAAAACGGTCGGGCATGATGAGGTACACCACGTCGCGGCTGTCCAGGCCCTGTGCCTTGGGCACCGGATTGCGCTGCCAGATCGGGAATTCGTGGGTGAAGGAGTTCGTCTTGTTCGGGTGCGCAAACACGAGCGGCACCTTCTGTTGCGGTGCTCCCGGGGCGATGTGCAGGGTCAGGAAAAGGTAGTTCGGGCTGTCGCCGCGTGCGATTTTTTCCAGCGTCACCCCTTTGGCTTCTCCCAGGCGAACGTCATAAGCCGCCAAGCCCTCCCGATGGACGAGCACTTCCACGCGGTTGTGTACCATGCCCGTCCACCAGTTCGGCGGTTCCACGCGCAGGTCGCCGGATGTCGCTGGCACCACGCGGGGCGCCATCGGTGTGGCATGCGGGTTGCCGAAATAGTTTTTGCAGGCAAGCGAAATGGATGCGCCGGCGGCGAGCAGGAGCAGAAAGAGGATGTTTTTCATGTCAGTTGTTTTTGCTTTTGGCTGCTGGCTATTGGCTGTTGGCTTCCGAGTTCGAGTACCCATAATGCCGCTGTTGGCGTCCCGCCATTGCTGTACGGCATGAAACAACGGTCTAAAGAGTACTCGAACTCGGAAGCCAACAGCCAATAGCCAACGGCTAAAAGCCAGCCGCCTATTTTTTCCGGATCAAGCCAATCAAAAACAGCAGCACCAGCGCTCCGATGACACCGGTGGCGATGTGGCTCACCGTTCCGCTTCCGATGCGAATGTCGAGTTGCGCAAACAGCCAGCTGCCAACAAAGGCGCCGATAATTCCCACTACGATATTTCCCAAAAGACCGAAGCCGTAGCCCTGGCGAATGATTCCGGCAAGCCAGCCCGAAAGGGCGCCGATGACAAGGGTGTAAATCAAGTTTTCCATAATAAAACAAGTGTTGGTGACGAGTGGCAAGGCGTTCGCTTCGAGAGTGGGGCGACAATTAATAATTGACTAAAGAGGGGCTTTTCACTCGTGCGTTGATTACTCATAGTGTAAAACCCAAAAACCCGAAGGGGTTGTATGTTTATAGATGAAAAACGACATGGGTGCCAACCCTGAAGGGGTTGTATGTCAGAATGTTACTCTAACATATAACCCCTTCGGGGTTTTCGAATCCGCCATTTTTCCATGCTATAAACATATAGCCCTTTCAGGGCTTAACTTGTGAATTATATTAACAATATTATATACAATCTGGCGCCTCAAAAGCGACTAATCCCCGGTTTCTCCCGAATTTGCAAACACATCAATGCCGCCAGGGCCAGCAGGCATCCGCCCACGATGACGGCGGCAAGGCGGTTGTTGTCCAGCAGGTTGTTCATGATCCAGCCGAAAAAGAGCGTGGCGGCAATTTCGGGCAGCACGATGAAAAAGTTGAAGATGCCCATGTAAATCCCAGTCTTTTCTGCCGGCAACACCGGCGCGAGCATGGCGTAGGGCATGGACAAAATACTGGCCCAAGCAATGCCCACCCCGACCATCGGAAGCAACAGCAGATACTGGTTGTGAATCAATCCCACCGACAGCAGGCCCGCCGCGCCAACCGACAGGCACAGCGCGTGCGTGCGTTTTTTTCCGAAACGTTTCGCAATGGAGGGCAGTAAAAACGCCACGAGAAACGTGATCAGGGAGTAAAACGCGAAACAGACGCCGCCCCACTCGTTGCCGTTCAGGCGACGCTTCAGGTTGTCGCCAACCGCTGCGTCGAAGGTTGAAAGGGTGCCGAAACGGGTGTTCAGTTCATCGGCCCCGACCCGGCTCTTTTCGTCCTTGACTTTCGTGCGCTCCGCCAGCCCGGCAAAATCAGTCGCCTGGCCGGCTTTCAGGTCGCAGCGGTATTGCTTGTGGTAGGCTTCGTATTTCGACAGGTTGTCATCGTATTGAAAAACCGAGCGGGTAGTGGCCACGCCGAAATAAAACCACATCAGAAACAGGCCCGGCCAAGTGAGCATTTGGACCAACGCCAATTGGCGCATGGTCGCCGGCATGGTACGGATGGAATGCAGAATCTCCCGGGCACCGGCCCCGAAGCCTTTTTTCTCCTCTTTCGCTTTTTGGAATTCGCTGATGTCCATCGGCGGGTACTCCTTGGTGGTGAGCACCGTGTACAGCACCGCGCCGATGAACGCCACGGCGCCGGCGTAGAACGAGATTTTGACCGACAATGGGATGGTGCTGACGCTGGTGCAGTCGTCCAGCGCGCCCATGCCGAGAAAATTGGTCAGGATGTACGGAAGCGCCGAGGCGATCACGGCGCCAAGGCCGATGAACATGCTCTGCATGGTGAACCCTCGGGTCTGCTGCTCCTCGGGAAGCAGGTCGGCCACAAAAGCCCGGAACGGCTCCATGCTGATGTTGATGCTCGCATCCAGGATCCAGAGCAGGCCGGCAGCCATCCAGATGGCGCTGGAGTTGGGCATGAAGATCAGGGCGATGGAGGCGAGAATGGCGCCCACCAGAAAGTAGGGCTTCCGCCGTCCGAAACGCGGGCTCCAGGTGCGGTCGCTCATGTAGCCGATGATCGGCTGCACGATGAGGCCGGTGAGCGGGGCGGCCAGCCACAGGATCGGGATTTCGTGCGGGTCGGCGCCCAGATATTCGTAGATGGCGCTCATGTTGGCCATCTGTAGGCCCCAGCCAAACTGGATGCCCAGAAACCCGAAACTCATGTTCCAAATCTGCCAAAAGGAAAGGGGCGGTTTTTGCCAGGAGGGGGTGGTATTGCCGGGAGTAGCAACGCTCATGCGGGTCGTTTTTGAATTGAAAAGAAACGGTTGTGCTATTGACCCGTAAAGGAATAAAATTCTCGAATGTCGGCGGCAGGTTTATGAAAAATGTTCATGGTTGGCGTGCATATAGTCTGACAAACGCACTGAATGAAAACGGAAGGCAAGCGCCGCTTCTAGGTGGCGCTGGAGCGGCTGGGATACAGTTTGTTGATTATCGTGGACGCGGGGTTGTGGGGCTGGTGAGAATGCGAATCTCAGGAAAGCGCGTACAACAAAGCCATATTCGTCACATACAGCAGGAAAATGGCCAGAGCCGCCCACGCCATGACAGTCTTTTTCTGCCGTACCGGGAAAACAAAGCCGATGACCGCCGTTGCCGCCATCATCACAACAAAAAACACGGAAACCAGATTGATGTCAGAAGCATCCTTCAACAAGTGCCCCTTGGTGTAAAACAGGTCGTCCAGAAACAAAATAAATATGTTGAAAATGTTGCTGCCCATGAGGTTGCCCACAGCCAGATCGGTTGCGCCCATGCGCACCGCCGCGAGCGAGACCGCAATTTCCGGCAATGAAGTCGAAACTGCCAGGAACAGGGTGCCAACGAACGATTTGCCCAGGCCGGTTTGTTCTGTGATGTGCTCGGCAAAGTAGGGAAGCGCCAGCGCCGCCACAATGATGATGCCCGCAAACAACACATAGCGCCACACCACTTGCCGGAGCGACAATCCCGCGGACAAGGCATGCAACTCCGTAGCGTTCGCCGGATTGGCCCGCTGGTAGTTGTACAGGATTTTTATGGCGGCCACGTACATGACGGCAAACGAGACACTCGTCAGGCCGATCGAAGGCGCCACGACGATGTCCTCGCCCAAAAACAAGCCCAGCCCAGTCATGCCGATCAATATGATCCCGAAGGCCGCCGCCAACACGTGGCTTTGCGACAGGGTGCTGAACAGCGGACGGTCGCGCGGGGTGAACAAGTCCATGAGGGCCAGTATCCCGAGGTTGAAGGCACAACTTCCTAGTATGTCGCCCACCGCCAGATCGGCAGACTGGACGATAGCCGACGAGCCAATCCCGACCATCAATTCGGGCAGTGAGGTGACCGACGACATCAGGATAAGCCCGATCCACGCCTTTCCCATGCCCGTCAGGTCGGCCAGAAGGTCACCGTAGTGCGACAGCCGTTTTCCGGCAAAAAAGATAATAGTTGCGCAAAGCGCAAAGCCCAGGACGTGAAGCAACATGTGAATAAAAAATGTGGGTTAAAAACGAAAACGATACTCCAATCTCGCCAAAAACTGCGCGTTAGGCTGTCCGGGCGAACATCATTTCTTTTTCAAAACACAGGCTGGTTTCCACCCCGGCATACTGCCCGTAGTTCGGAATTTGCCGGTAGGCGCACTTCCCGTACAACGCAATGGCTTCGGGTTGGTTGATCCCGGTTTCGAGCACGCATTTTTTGTAGGACAGTTCCGCTGCCCAGGCCTCCAGTTCGGCCAGCACCCGGACAGCGATGCCTTGGCCCCGTGCTTCCGGTAGCGTAAACATGCGTTTGATTTCCACCGTGTCGGGCGCAAACACCTTGAACGCTCCGCAGCCCACAGGCCGGTCGTTTTCATAGGCAACGACGACGTGCCGAATGTGGTCAATTTTGTTGAACTGGGAGTAAAAAGCGTGATCGTCTCCGTCCCGCACGGCCAGTTCGGCATCGAGTAGATTGACGAGGGCGACGAAATCGGGGTTACTTGAGTCGGTGTGCAGCAGCGTTGTCATGTGGAGGAAATAGGTCGGCATTACGTTTGTCATCCCGAAGGGAACCGTCCGATCTACGAGGGGAAACCCACTTTTGAGGCCCTCGTAGATTGGACGGTTCCCTTCGGGATGACAAACGCGACACGTGAACTTAGCAGTAGCCGGTTTTTTTCTCCCTTAATTCGGTGCCTGATTCCCTTTCAAATGTTTGTCAAGAAAAGCTAGGATAGCGCCATACCCCTTGATCTCGTTTTCTTTTTTCACAAACCCGTGGCCCTCGTCGGGGAAAATGACGTACTCCACCGGCACCTTGTTTTTCTTCATGGCCGCCACGATCTCATCCGACTCGACCTGCAACACACGCGGGTCGTTGGCGCCCTGCAACACCATGACGGGGTTTTTCACCCGTTCGGCGTGGAACAGCGGCGAGATGTTGAACAGCCGCACGGAGTCGGCGGTGTTCGGGTCGCCCAGTTCTTCGTACAGCGCCTTGCGAAAACTTTCCCAGTACGGCGGCACGGACTTGAGTGTACGCAGCCAGTTGGTCACGCCGAAAATGTTGACGCCCACTTTGAACTCGTCGGGCGTGAAGGTCATGCCCGCCATCGTCATGTAGCCACCGTAACTGCCGCCGATGATGCCGATTTTGGCGGTGTCCACATAGCCCTGGGCTTGCAGCCATTTTTTGCCCCAGATGCAGTCTTTCAGGTCTTTGTCGCCGTGGTTGCGGTCGTCCATCTTGTAAAACGACTTGCCGTAGCCGCTGCTGCCGCGGTTGTTGACGGCCAAAACGGCGTAGCCGTGGTTGACGAGGTACTGCAACAAGGCGAAATAACCGGTTCGTGTTTGGCCGCCGGGGCCGCCGTGTACCCAAACGAGCGCCGGCACTTTTTGATCGGGCGTGGCGCTGAGCGGTTTGTAATAAATGGCCGGAATTTCCAGTCCGTCGAACGATTTGAAGCGCACCACCTCGGCGGTCACCAAGTCGTCGGCATTGATTTCCGGGTTGAGCGTGTTGGTGAGTTTTTTCAATTTTTTGCTGCCGAAATCGTACACGTACAGGTTGCTCGGCGCCTTGGAGCTGCCCACGGTGAGGCGCATCTTCTTTTCGCTTTTGGCTATGGATACAGCCAGGATGTCGCCGTCGGGGATGTCGGGAAAAGCCACGGGCTGTCCGGTAGCGTTGTCGAGGATGCGCAGAGCGTTCTTGCCGTCCTCGTTGACGGCGATCACGCGATACTTTTCGTTTTCGCTGACGCTGCTGTACATCACGTCCCAGTTGGTTTCGAAAATCGTCTTTCGGCTGCCGTCCGCCAGGTCGTACTGCACCAAGTGGGCGAACTCCTTGCCGGCATTGGTTCTATAGAAAAACGACTTGCCGTCCTTGCTGAAACCGGAGGCGTTGTAGTTGCCCGGGTTGCCGGCTTCGGATATCTCGGTCATTTTCTTCGAGGCGATGTCGTACAGAAAAAGTTGGTTCTCGCTGGTGGTGATGGTTTTTTGTAGCGCCAGCGTCTTTTCGTCCCACGAGATGCCACTCACGTTCATGCCTGCATCGTTTTGGTACAGCATGGTAGCCCTCCAATCACCTACAGTCATTTTGTAAAGGTCGAAATACTTCGCGTCGCGTTTGTTTGAGGTATAGAACAGGGTCTTTTTATCGAGGCTCCAGCTCATGAATTCGGCCTTTTCCTGTTCGGCGGGCGTCAGGTCGCGGGTTGTGCCATCTTCGCCGAGCAGGTAGATGTGGCTTATTTCGTTGCCGCCCTTGTCGGCGGAGTAAAGCATCTGATTGGTGCCGGGCACATAGTCAATGGCAAAAAACGACTCCTTGGTGGAGTTGGTCACTTGCCGATGCGTGCCGTCGGCCACGTTGATCTCGATCAGGTTGTAGATGCCCGTCTTGTTGCTGTGGGCCAGCAATTTGGTTTCGTCGGGCGACCAGGCGCCGCCGCCGATCTGCTCGTTTTTGTAAAACTGCTCGATGGTGTACTGCTTGATTTCCCGTGGCGGAGCGGGCGTGTTTTGTGTACAGGAAATGCCCAGCAAGGCTAAGGCGAACAGGGGGAGAACGAGTTTTTTCATAACAGGATAGTGTTTTTGTTTTTCCAGCAAATGCGCTGTTGGGCAAATGTAGCGACACGGTTTTCTCCAGACGTGCTATTTTATGACCAATGCTTCGGCTTTACCTGCAATTGCCACAAAATACACCCCGCTCCTGAACCCTGCTACATCTACAAAAAGCCGGTCGGACGCAGCCAGTTCGTCAAAGACCATGAGGCCGAGGGCATTGAAAACCCGCACGCGCTCGCCGGTTATCGGGCCGGAAACCTCCACTCGCCCGGTGGCGGGATTTGGGAAAATCGAAAACGCCTCCGGGTCGGATGGTTCGGGAGCCGGCGTGCCGAAGTTCAGCGCAAATTCGTCCACGGTCAGAAACGAGCACCAGGGATAGTCATCGCAGCCTCCCACCCCACTTTGAAATTTTGTAGGTTGCAGGATGATGGTAACACTATCCGGAAAAACACCGGGCTGTAAGTAGGTGACCGGGCATTGAAAAAACGTGAAACTGTCCGCATCCGGAAGATCGAGCACGCCCGCGCCAATGGTGTCGGTGGTTTGGGAGGCCGGATCGAATCTGGTCAGAAAGATGGCAACCTGTGCGGTATCCGGTTTCCCAACGGCCATAAAACCGGCATCGTACCGGTAGTAGCCGCTCAGGGCACCGGGCTTTGTCGGGCAAGCATTCCGGAACGCCGCCACATCGTAGGCGTAGTTGTACCAGCGGGAAAGTCCCAGAGCATAGTCGCCCGATCGGGGAATGGTGTCGCGGTAGGTGCCGATGAAGCTGAGCAACGAATCGCCCAGCGGGGTCTGGTGTTGCCAGTCGGCAAGCGCCCATGGTTGTTCGGCCCCGCCGGCATCCGGTCGGAACACCCAGTTTTCGAAGGAGCCGTTCAGGAGTTGCCCCGAACACACTACATGCAGGGACAAGAAGAAAAGGAGCAGTAATTGTTTCATAACCTATTGTTTGGCAGCGATAAAAATCAAATGCGTCGAGTCCGTGCCATCACTTTTGGCGTAGGGTTTCCGTACCAGTTCGAGGCGCCCGAAGCCGTTGGCGTGCAGTTCGTCCGTCAGGTAATCGGCCTCGTAGTAGTACACGAACATGGTGTTTTCCGTGCTTCGGCCCGTTTCGTAGCCCGATCGGGCGTGGTCGCCCTCGATGGCGCTGAGATACAACACACCGTCGGGGTTCAGCAGGCCGGAGCAGTCGCGCAGCAGCTGGGCGCAATCGTCCTTCGACAGGTAGGGCAGGCAAAACCCGCACACGATGCCGTCGAAGCGGCCGTCCAGCCGGCTCAGGTCCCGGCAGTCAAGGACTTCGCAGCGGGCCGCCGGGTTGTTTTTCCGGGCCAGTTCGACCATGTTGGGCGCCACGTCGGTGGCGAGGATATCAAAATCCGGGCGCTTGCGCAGCAGGTAGCGGGTGATGTTGCCCGGGCCGCAGCCGATCTCGAGGATTTTTGAGCCGGGTTTTTCGAGGCGGCGGCAAAAAGCGTCGTAGGTGTCGTCGTACAGCTCCAGGTCCATGAAGTAGGTCTGGTACAGTTCGGCGACGTTGTTCCAGGCGCGGTGGGTATCGTGGTACATGTTCGACATGGTACAGGAGACTTTCTAGGTTTCAAAAACCTGGAAAGTCTGGTGTTATTATACAGGAAAAGCAACATTGACACAGTCCTGCCACTCGGAGACAAACAGCCAACATCCCCCTACATCCGCTCGCCCGGCGTCGAGCGCCCCCCTTGGTGCAGGATCATCTTGTTGATCTCGCCCTTGTCGTTGGGCACGAACTCGATTTCGGCTTCCACGACTTTCAGGAAAAATCGCAGATCGGACTTGGCAAATATTTCAAACACGGGTTGCCCTGTGGCCTGCGCGAACAGGTGCGTATCCTGCTGCGTGATGGCGATGGAAAAACCGGGTGCCAAGGCATACGTGCCGACAAAGCGGGCCAATTGCTCCTTGGTCAGCTGTATTTCCGTAGGCGGAGGAATGGGCACGATATCGCCGGTCCGGCTCCAGTGCTCGTCCACAAAGGCGCGAGAGTCGAGGGAAATGCCCGTCACTGTGCCCGCCGCGTCGCGCAGGAACGTCGCTTCGACGAGCGAACCCTCGAAGCGAAACTTGTCCTTGGCCACGGCGATCATATTGAACGTGCCGCCGCCGATGCGCTGAGACACGAGGCCGCCGTCCACGACCTTGATGATGCGCTTGGCGCCGCGCTCGTTTTGAAAAGTGCCGGCATAGTCCTTCAGGGCATCGGCGGGTACTGGAAGCGCTTCCGGCACGAGCGAATGGCCGGCGGCCAAAGCGGCCAGTTTTTCGGCCGTTTCGCCCGGCGTGAAGGCGTCGCAGTTGGTCAAAACGGCCACGCAGATTTCTTCTTTCGGCAGGTAAATCAGCATGGACTGGAATCCGTTCACGCTGCCGCCGTGCTCCACGGTGGGGCTGCCAAAGATGTAGCCCATCTGCCAGCCGTAACCGTAGCGCGTATTGGTGCCGTCGGGCAAAATGTGGGGCGTGTGCGCTTTTTGCAGCAGGTCTTTGGATACCAATTTGCCGGCAAACAGGGCACGCGACCAGCGGTGCAGGTCTTCCACGGTGGCGGCAAGCGAGCCGGCTGCGTACGGCTGCGTCATGCTCAGAGGCTCGGCGGGGGTGTATTTCCCGTCGTCCGAGCGCTGGAAGCCGTTGGCCCAGTTGGGGATAGGACGCGGTTTGGTTTCATAAAACGACTGCTTCAGCCCGGCGGGCTTGAACACGTTTTGGCTCAGATAGTCGGCGTACGACATGCCCGTCACCTGCTCGATGATGTAGCCCAGCAGCACGTACCCGGAGTTGTTGTAGGCATAGCGGTCGCCCGGGTCGAAGTCCATCGGCTGATCCTTGAAAAAATCCACGAGCGCCTTGGGCGTGAGGTCCATCTGCCGCACGGCGGGCGTCCAAAGGGGCATGCTGGTGTAGCTCTTGATGCCCGAGGTGTGGTTTAGCAGGTGCTCCACGGTGATGATCTTCCCGCCGCTGGGGTAGTCGGGGATGAACTTGGTGATGTCGTCCCGCAGGGAAATCTTGCGCTGCTGCACCAATTGCAGGATGGCGACCGCCGTGAACTGCTTGGTGACGGAGCCGAGCCGGAACACCATGTCGGGCCGGAGCGGCGTTTTTTTGTCGATCTCGTCCAGGCCGAAGGCTTTTTGGTACAGAATCTGGTCGCCTTTGGACACCAATATGGCGGCTCCGGGGCCGTCTGGCGGGAAATCTTTCGTGCAAATCCCGTCGAACACTTCGTTCCACGAAGCCCCGGCCAGTTGGCCGAACAATGCCTGCGCACCAAGCAGCAGGGTAAAAAATGCAAGGGTCAATGTGTTGATTTTCATAGCAATGATCTTTTCTTAATTTCTGCGAACAAAGTTGGGACTTTTTGCCGGCAACTCGGCTACGCATTTTTTTGCACCCGCCGCATTTGTCATACCTTAGGGATGACAAACGCGGCGTACTCAGAATATGCGAAGGAAGTACTCGCGGTACCGGAGGAGAGGGGTGTCGCGACTTTTTCGTTTGCAACTAAACGAAAGCCATTAATTTCGCGAGCATTCGGAAAAATATGCCCTACACGACGCTACCGGAAGAAAAGATCAAGGTGCCGCGCTTCGAGGAAGCCGGCGGATTTTACACCACGCCGGAGCGCTCCCGGCTGATGGGCCGTATCCGGGCGGCCAATACCAAACCAGAGGTGGCTCTGCGCAAGGTGCTTTGGCACATCGGACTGCGCTATCGCTTGCACGCCAAGGACTTGCCCGGGAAACCCGATCTCGCGTTCAAGCGCTGGAAAGCCGCCGTGTTCATTGACGGCGACTTCTGGCACGGCCACGACTGGGAGAACCAACGCGCCAAAATCAAAAAAAACGCCGCCTTTTGGGTGCCCAAAATCGAACGCAACATGCAGCGCGACCGGGAGGTGAACGCGGCATTGGAACACATGGGCTGGCGCGTGCTGCGCGTGTGGGAACACGAGGTGGACAAAAATTTCGGCGCTGCGGTGTTCGCCGTGCTGCGATTTGTGCAGGAATGCGCCGGCACCGACATCGGGGCGCTGCTGTTCGAGGAATAAACCCACCTCGTCCGACGAGTTCGTCGTCGGACGAGTGCGGAGCCGTTCGGCCCAGCATTCGTCCGACGACGAATTCGTCGGACGAAACATGAGTCATCCCGAATTTTGAGCCAGACAAAAAAGCAGGCAATTTGAGATGGCCAAACGTAGGCGGTAGATCGGTATCGAAGCAATTCGGTACCGATTT
>Ga0268299_1001415_pt1 | contig 42655 bp, 41 predicted proteins | sample NOBtaG_FD_193484 | JGI IMG/M metagenome (GOLD analysis project Ga0268299, IMG submission 193484) | Activated sludge microbial communities from bioreactor in Nijmegen, Gelderland, Netherland - NOB reactor | ecosystem: Engineered > Bioreactor > Aerobic > Activated sludge | place: Netherlands... | reverse complement strand
AACGGCCCCATAATAGATATTACTTAAGCTATAAGAAATCTATAGAAAAGGGTGATAATTTAGGCTTTATAAAACATGAAGAGTTATCAAAAAGTTGGCAACAGTTTATTAATGAGTTAGAAAGCATAAAATATCAACAATTTATAAAACGGCTTTTGGGAGTTTCTCCTTTTGACTTGAAGTATGTTTGGCATATTGGAATAAATGGTTCTGAAGTTTCACCACACTGTGATGTAGAAGATAAACTTGGAACACACCTTTTTTATTTTAATACTAGACAGGATTGGCAAGAAGAATGGGGAGGTGCAACTGTAATTTTAGGTCAAAAACAAATTTCTGCCCTAAATCCAGATTTTAGCGACTTTAAGACAAAAACTCCTGTTCCATTTTTAGATAACTATAGTTTTCTTTTTAAGAACGTCCCACAATCCTGGCATGGCGTAGAGCGTCTTAACTGTCCTGAAGGAAAACACCGTAGAATTTTTTCTGTTATTTTTGAGACACCTACTAGCGTCTCAAAAACTATTAAAAATAAACTTGAATGGTTATTAAAGAGTTTTTAAGCAAAAGCTTTAAAATGATAATGGGTTATACTTAAGTCTATAAGCCTATGTATAACCCAACTTTGTAAGAATGCTTACTTTGGTAAAGTTCTAGAAATTAAGTCTATGGCTTTTTGTTCGCCTTCACTAACTTTGCTTCCTACACCTAAAAAACTACCTGAAGCGTTAGCTATTTGATTACAATAGATTAATATATTTTCTCTTCGGGCAGACTTTTCTGTTTCTGGAAGTTTTTCAAAAACTTTAGCTAATAATTCTAAGTTTGTTTGGAAAAAACTGTCTGAAGGACTTTCTATTAGCCACTTATCTATTTGTTTTTGTACAGCACTATCTGACTTTATTCCCTTAAATTCTAATGCCTTTAATAGCTCTTCTTTCTCTCTACTACTAATGCTACCATCACCCCAAGCGACTTTAACTAATGGCAATAGTTCGACTAATTTTACTGTTTCTGCTGTATATTCCTGCTTTTGCAGAGCTACTAATAGCTCATCATCACTAATACCAATAATTCGTCCCATTTCTTCACGTTGTTTTTTTAATTCTTCTTCTCTACGAAGCCTATCACGTGTTTCTTCTTCTTGTTTACGAATATATTGTTCTTCACTAAGATTTCTGTAATCTTCTGTTATATCTTTGTTTGACATTGCAACTCCTTAAAATTTTTTTAGAAAATAGTAATAAACTTTAATTTACTGCTTAGGTAAAACAAAATCATCTGAAAGCACTTTTATCATATCTTCATGGATTAATTTGTTAGTAGCAAGCACCTCTAAAGTACGTGTTTTAGGCGGGTATAACTCAAAATCGCTTCCATCAAATCTAGTTATTTTTCCACCTGCTTCAGCAATTATTAGTATTCCCGCAGCAGCATCCCAGGGGCCTAGGTGCATTTCCCAGAAACCATCAAAACGACCAGCCGCAGTATAGCAAAGATCCAATGCAGCAGAACCATCCCGACGCACTGCACGAGCAGTTAAAGCAAACCGCGAAAAATAATTTAAGTTATTATTAGAATTAGTTTTAATATCATAGGGAAAGCCTGTTACTAAAAGAGCATCTTTTAATAGGGTGGTTTCAGATACATGAATTGCTCGATTATTAAGTGTTGCTCCTAGTCCTTTTTCAGCAACAAAAAGTTCATCTCGAGTTGGATCATAAACTACACCTAAAACTAATTTTCCTGCATATTCTAGCGCGATTGATACACAAAAAATTGGATAACCATGTGCATAATTAGTTGTTCCATCTAGTGGGTCAACTATCCAACGATAATCCGAATTAGAAGCCGTAAATCCACCTTCTTCCGCTAGAATTTGATGTTTAGGATAATGAGAACCTATTTGTTCCTTAATATATTTTTCCGAAAGTAAGTCTACTTCTGTAACTAAGTCTATTTGCCCTTTATGACTAATTGTAATTTTACGTCCAAAGTAGTCTCTTAAGATTTTACCTGCTTCAATAGCAGTTGAGATAGCAAAATTTCGCATCCAATTTTTACCTTATTAGTTAGTTTATATCAGAAACAATTGTTACTTTCCCTTCAGTCAAACTATAAATACCACCAGCAATTTTTAACTTATTATCATTTACTAAGTTAGTTAATATCTCACTACGTTTAGGCAAATTCTCTACAATTAATTTAACATTTTCCTCAGCAGTTTTATTTACTAAATCAGACCCTAGAGTTTTTGCTTTTGCTAGAGCAGGTTTAATTTCATTAACAATAAATTGTTTATTTCCAGTAGCAGGCTCTTCTTTAGTTGCAGTTAAAACAGCATCACAATTTTCATGACCTACAACCATAATTAAAGATGTGCCTAGTTTTTCTGCTGCATATTCCATACTTCCAACAACAACAGATTTGTCTAGGACATTTCCATCTGTACGAATAACAAAAAGATCTCCTACAGATTGATCAAAAAATAACTCTGGAATAACTCTAGAGTCAGAACAAGTTAAAATAATTGTATGAGGATTTTGCCCTTTTGCTAGTTCAGCCAATTTAGCTTTAGTTAAATCTCGTGGAGCAAAATTACCATTAATATAGCGATCATTACCTTGCAAGAGTTTATCTAGTGCTGATTTAGCGTCTGTATCAGGAAGATTGTTTGTTTCAGTAGTGGGATTGGGGTTAGTTTGATTATTATTTGGCTGATTTGTAGGAGTGTTATTAGTATTACCTTTTTTGCAACCTGCTAAAAATAAAACACTAATAGACACTATAAGAATTAATAAATATATTCGATGTTTTGTTGATGTAAAATTAATAATATTTAATTTTGGCACAGCTATATTTCCCCCAAATAATTGATAATGGAAAGATTATAATTGTCATTGTGACCATTCTATGGCTAGTTGCAAGCTTTTGTAAAGGTTAGCAGATAGACTTAAACTCTGTCCCAATGTTCACGAATGTAATCAAGGTCTGTTTGTTGACTTAAATAGTATTCTAAATAACCACAACTTATACAAATATATCGAAGAACCATCGAAGCATCTTTACTTATCACTCCATCTTTTAGTGTAACTCTGTCACTAGATTTTGGACTAGCATCTTTACAGTAAATTTCTTTTCCTGAACATTTTACACATATACCATTTTTCATTTAACTACCTTCTTAATAAAAAATACTAGGTTGGTTATAGCAGCAAATTTGTTTTTTTAAGGTGTAAAAGCATCCTACAACAATTTGTCTATCAACTAAAAGCAGAAAGTTGCTAAAGTAGGTTTTGTGAGCTTGACAACAATAAAAAAAGCGGCTAATTTGTCGTTTTGTCTTTAATCGAAAATAAACTAAATTGTGGTGCTAAAACATGTTTGATGCCCTTTCTGATAAAATCAAGAAGGTCTTAAAAAATCTACGCGGCCAAGATCAACTCACAGTTGAACATATTGATATAGCAATGCGTGAAATCCGCATAGCTCTATTAGAAGCAGACGTAAATTTTAAGGTAGTAAAACAATTTGTTGAAACAGTGAAGGAAAAAGCCATTGGACAAAAGGTTTTAGAGTCTCTTTCACCTGAACAACAAGTAGTTAAAATTGTCTATGACGAATTAGTAGAAATTCTAGGTGGTAGTAGTTCCCGCTTAGTCTTTACCCAAAGAAGTCCCAATGTAGTAATGATTGTTGGCTTACAAGGTTCTGGTAAGACTACCTCTACTGGTAAGTTAGCTAAATTCTTAGCTAAAAACCAAGGTCGTCATCCGTTGTTAGTTTCTGTAGACGTTTATCGTCCTGCTGCACGCGATCAACTATCTGTAATTGCTCGTGATATTGGGCAGCCAGTTTTTGAAGCTCCTGAATTAAATGATCCTTTAGAAATATGCCGTGCAGCTTATAAACATGCCCAACAAATGGGGTATGATACCTTAATGGTAGATACTGCTGGAAGACTCCATATTGATGATCAACTAATGGAAGAGCTTAGTTCAATAAAACGCGAACTAGTGCCAGTAGAAATCTTGTTTGTTGCTGATGCAATGACAGGTCAAGATGCTGTAAAAAGTGCTACTGAGTTTCATAACCGTATAGGTACTACTGGCGTAATTCTTACCAAGATGGATGGTGATGCCAGAGGCGGTGCGGCTCTTTCAATTAAAGTAGTTACAGGTCAACCAGTTAAGTTTGTTGGTATTGGGGAAAAATATGATGCTTTAGATGCTTTCTTCCCTGATCGTGTAGCACAAAGAATCCTTGGAATGGGTGATGTGCTAACTTTAATTGAAAAAGTCCAACAAGAAGTTGACGAAGAAGAAGCAATGGCACTCCAGCAAAAAATGATGGAAGATCGTTTTACGCTGGAAGATTACCGAATGCAGCTAAAACAAATGGAAAAATTAGGCTCGGTAGATAAACTACTCAAGATGCTTCCTGAAGGCATGATGCGTAGTTTAATGGGGTTTGTTCCTAAAATTAGCACTGAGCAAGCAGAACAAATGCAGCGTAAGCTAAAAATGACCGAAGCTATTATTAATTCCATGACAATAAAAGAACGCGGAAATCATCATATAATTGATGTTTCTCGTCGTCGTCGAATTGCTAAAGGTAGCGGAACATCAATTAAGCAAGTTAATGATTTAATTGATGAATATATCCAAATGCGTAAGATTATGCGTTCAATGACTCGCGGAGGCTTACTAGGTGGATTTGGTGGTAAATTATTAGGTGGCGGCGGAATACTAGGCGGCGGTCGTACTGGTGGAAGCGCGCGTAAGAAAAAGAAAAAACGTTAATTAATTTATTTTTATATAATTAATTTTTAACCTTTAGGAGGTTGATCTTGTTAGCAATTAGATTATCCAGAAAGGGAGCAAAAAAACATCCCTTCTATCGCATCATCGTAACAGAAAAAGAAAGCAAGCGAGATGGTCGCTTTTTAGAAATAGTTGGTTATTATAATCCTTGTAGAGAACCTAACCAACTACACTTAAAACAAGATAGAGTTAGTTATTGGCTAAAAAATGGTGCGCAGCCTACTGATACAGTAAGCCAATTACTAAAAAAATATCAGCCTGCGCCAGAAAAAGCTTAAAATAAGGAAATTTATTGAGCTTTATTAAATTAGGTAGTAGCCAAGAACTAGTGGCAAGTGTTAGCATACATTCATCAATAGCAAATTTTAATAAATTTTAAGCTTTTGCTAACGAGGATTTTTTCGGCTAGTGTTTTGTACTTTTCTTAGTAACTTAATCAAGACCAGGGATTGAAAGTAAACTATTCTTTAGTGAAGGAGGCGGCGTAATCCCTAACTTACTTAAGTTAGGCTGTTTGTGCCAATAATTGACATGAAAGAACTCATTGAGATAATAGGAAAAGCTTTAGTTGATTATCCAGAGCAAGTAGAAGTCAAAGAGGTTGAAGGTGAAGCTACCACTGTCCTAGAACTCAGAGTAGCACAAGCCGACCTAGGTAAAGTCATAGGTAAACAAGGACGTACTGCCCGGGCAATCCGTACAATTCTAGGAGCTTCTGGAATGAAACTAAGAAAGCGTTTTGTTTTGGAGATCTTAGAGTAGTGCGATCATCGCGTGCTAATATAAAAACTCAGGAAAAGGCAAAGCCCGCAAAAACTTTGCCTTCTGATGTTTCTTTACCCCAACCATCTATAAACCCTTCTGAGCTAATTACTATTGCTCGAATTATTCGCCCTCAAGGAATTAAGGGCGAAGTTATTGCTACTATTGAAACAGATTTTCCAGAACGCTTTGAAGATTTATCAAGTGTCTTTCTAGTATTTCCTGATAATCAAATTAAAGAACAGGAATTAATAGACTTCTGGTTCCATAAAGACCGTATTGTTTTTGCCTTTGAATCTATAAATTCACGTAATGAAGCAGAGCTTTTAAGGAATGTAACTGTAAAAGTTCCTGCCTCTGAAATAGTAGACCTACCTGAAGATCATTATTATGAATTCGACCTTATTGGTTGCCAAGTAATAACAAATAATGGGCAAGTTTTGGGTCAAGTAAAAAGCCTTTTACAAACAGGTGCAGCCCCTCTTTTAGTAGTAAATGGGGCAAAAGAATATCTTATTCCTCTAGCTGAAGATATTTGCACTGAAATAAATACAGAAGAAAAGAAAATTATAGTAAATCCTCCTGAAGGGTTGTTAGATTTATAAATAGACAAACCCTAAAGGACTTGTCTATTGTCAATTGCCGCTATGCGGCAATAAAAGGTTAAAAACTTGTTTTTTAAGCCCCTGGCTTTTGCTAATAGACCAGTCTTTTACGGCTGGTCTTAAAGTTTTATCTTATTAATTTCTTATGCAGATCGACATTATTACTATCTTTCCTGAAATCTTTCAAAGCCCCTTTGAACATGGAATAATTCGCCGCGCCCAACTGCAAAATTTAATAAAGATTAATATTCATAATTTAAGAGATTTTACTTATGATCGGCATCATGTTGTAGATGATCGTCCTTTTGGCGGTGGTGAAGGTATGGTCTTAAAGCCTGAACCTATGTTTAGAGCTATTGAATACTTAACCCATAATGTTAATAACCATTCTGTTACTTTACTTACTCCTCAAGGAAAAACTTTTAACCAAGAATTAGCTGAAAGATTAAGTAAATTAGATAGGTTAATTTTAATTTGTGGACGCTATGAAGGTGTAGACGAGCGAGTTAATGAGTCTTTAGTTACAGATGAAATTTCTATTGGGGATTATGTGCTTTCAGGAGGCGAATTTGCAGCATTAATTGTTGTTGATGCCCTTGTTCGACTGATTCCTAATGCTTTAGGCTGTGCAGACTCAACAGAAAATGAATCTTTTAGTAGTGGGTTGCTAGACTCGCCTGTTTATACTCGTCCGGCAATATATAGAAATAAGACAGTTCCAGCAATTTTACAAAATGGTAATCATAAAGAAATTGCTCGTTGGCGACGACGTAAAGCATTAGAAAAAACTTGGCTAGTTCGTCCAGATTTGCTAGAAAAAGCAAATTTAAGCAAAGAAGACTTAAAGATTTTACAGGAAATAAAAAGTAAATTTCCTAAATAAATTAGTAGGTTTAGCATGAAGTTTGCCAACCCCAATTTACTTTGGCTTTTACTAGCAAATTTGCTAATCCTTTATCTTTGGTATCGCCAGCTTAAAAAGCCAAAGACAATAAAATTCTCCAGTCTAACAAACTTAAAAGTAGCTAATCTTAAACCAAGTCTGCGTCAACGTTTAAGACACCTTCCTGTTATTTTACGAGTAATTGCTTTTTCCTGTCTAATAATTGCATTAGCTAGACCTCAGTCTTTATCAAGAGTTGAGCAAATTAAAACAGAGCTTGCAGATATTATTGTTACTGTAGATACTTCGCTTAGTATGGGAGCTTTAGATTTTCAAACTGCTAATAGGCTTTCTGTTGCTAAAGAAATAATTTCTGAATTTATAGATAGACGCGAGTCTGACCGCCTAGGTCTTATTAGTTTTGCTGCTTATAGCCAACTGCGCTGTCCTTTAACTTTAGATTATGAGCTATTAAAAACTTTACTTAAAAATGTTGATTTAGTTGATAGAACTGATATTGAAGGAAATGGTACAGCAATAGGTATTGCTATTGCTAGTAGTGTCAATCATTTACGTCATTCTGACGCTAAAAGTCGTGTAGTTATTTTACTAACAGATGGTGACAATAATGTTACTACTATTGAGCCACGAACTGCCGCAGAAATAGCCCAAGTATTAGGAATAAAAATTTATACTATTGGTATTGGTACAAGTGGAATGGTAAAAATGCCAAGCTTAAATATTGGTGATCCACCTGGTACATATACCTTACAACCTTCTACTTTTAATGAGAATGTTTTACGAGAGATTGCTAACTCTACAGGTGGCAAATATTATCGCGCTACCAATCGTCAAGCATTAGAGGATATTTTTCAAGAAATAGATAAGCTAGAGCGGACTGCTGTAGATGTAAAACGCTATGAGCATTATAGCGAAGATTTTTTTTACTGGTTGATTATGTCTATTTGTGTTTTAATCTTGGAAATAAGTTTACAACATAGCTACCTACGTGTATTACCTTAATTTAATTAATTATGATCACTACTAGTTACTTAGACCTTAGTACTAATAAAGTAATTAATAATATTTCTATAGATAACATCAATAAATTAAAAACTAAAAAAGAAAATATTATTTGGACAGATGTATCTGACCCAACGAGCGAAGATTTTTTATCTTTGGCTAAAGAGTTTAATTTTCATCCACTTTCAATAGAAGACTGCCTTAAAGGACATCAACGGCCCAAAATTGAGGAATATTCTGGTTATTATTTTATGGTGGTGTATGAGGCTGATTTTGTAAATGATGATAAGCACTTGGAATTAAGGGAGATAGGGATTTTTTTAGGAGCAAATTTTATTGTTACTGTTCATCGTCAACCAATTGATGCAATAGTTTTAGTCAATCGTCTTTGGCCTGAATGGTCAAACCGTAGCCTAGTAAATACAGGAACACTTGCTTATTTGCTAATTGATGCTGTAGTTGATAACTACATGATTATTTTAGATAGCATTAGCGATTTAATTGATGATTTAGAAGACAAACTATTTACAGATTTTCAGCCTCATTTAATAGAAGAAATTTTTAGAGTTAAAAAAAATCTTCTTTACCTACGCCGCTTTATTTCGCCTCTTAGAGATGTCTTAAATGTGATGTTAAGACGTGAACAACCTATTTTTTCTACAGAAACTTATGTTTATTTTCAAGATGTTTTTGACCATGCTATTAGAGTTGCAGATAACATTGACTCGCTACGAGATATCTTAAGCTCTATTATGGACGTTTATTTATCACTTTCAGGTAATCGAATGAACATAATAATGAAACGGTTAACCTCAATCTCTACAATTTTAATGTCTGTAACTTTAATAGCAGGTATTTATGGAATGAATTTTGATTTTATGCCTGAGCTAAAATGGCGTTATGGTTATACTTATGCTTTATCATCAATGGTAATAATTGGAATAGCTCTATATTTTTACTTAAGGAAGATTAAATGGCTTTAAGACGAGCAAAGAAGAAAATTAAGTCTCAAAAAGAGCTAGAAAACATTGTTAACAATACAAATAACGATAGCGAAGGGGTAATTAAAGTTGATACAGGTATGTTAAAATTACCTATTCAGCTAATGGAAGAAGAATCTGATGAAAGCCGACCCTTTTGGCAAATAGAGCCAGCCATTTTAGTTATTTTCATTCTAGCAATAGTATTTATAAGTTTTATTACAGTGCTAATTTCTCAAATGCCTGTGCCAAGTAAATAAATTGGTAGTGATAAAAAATAAGGTTGAACACCCGTTCAATGTCACTAGAATTTAAGGTTTAGGAATGGCTTATAACTAAAATAAATTATTCTTCAGTATTACTTTTTGCACACTATGTAATTATTTATGTAGAATTTACTAATCATTTAGCTACTAATGGAATACAGAATTACAAAAGAGTTGCAAAAAATTCTCCTTCTTTAAAAGTAGTAGAATAATTTAATATTGTTGTAATTTGCAAAATTACCTGGATTATAACTAACCCTAAAAGACGCAATTTTAAAAACTATGGATGAAAAAATAAAAAAAATACTATTTCGGGATAAAAAAGTAGAAGAAAATTTTGAAGCTTCTAAAAATTCTACAAATGAACAACAATTGATTATTCATAAAACTACTACTGCTCAAAGATGTGAGATTTGCCACCAATCAGATATGTTTAACATAGAAACAGGAGAATGTAGGCGTTGTGGCAACATTCCTGTAGCTAAAATTCAAACACAGCCAACAAATGAAATTCAACCAACAGGTTTAAGCACTAGGTTAGTTTTAATTACTACAACCATAATGTTTGTTGTAGGAAGCTTGATTTATAGTTTGTTAGTTGCAGGGCGGTTAGATCAAACAGCAGCTTTATTTATTGGATTGCCTGCTGTGTTAGCAATTTTAACTACTTTTATTCGTAAACAAAAAACTTTTACAGGCGCAATATTAAAAGGAATGACTTTTACATTACTATTAACCTGTATATTTTCTACGGTTGTGTTAGGTGATGGAGTAATTTGTATTGTTATGGCAATACCAGTTTTTTATGCTGTTGGCTCAGTAATAGGGGCAATATTAGATATTGTAACTAAAAATTCTAAGAACCGTTCAAAAGGCCCGCTACCAGCTTTAATTTTACTCCCTTTTTTAATAATGAGTTTAGAAGGAATTAATAGTAATCTCTCTTTTTCACGTGATGAAATTGTGGTTGTAGAAAAAATCATCCCAACAGATCAATTAACCGTAGCTAAATCCTTAAGCATGACACCTAAATTTAATAAGGAACTTCCTTTTTACTTAAAATTGCAATTTCCTCGTCCAGTAAGAACTAGCGGTAGCGGTTTAGCTTTTGGGGATCAAAGAATAATCCATTTTGCAGGAGGAGAAGGAAAACCAGGAGACTTAATATTAAGTGTAAAAGAATCACAAATTTATAATTCTATTGATACAGTAAGTTTTGTAAAATTTGGGGTAGTTTCAGATAAAAGTGCAATTGCTCATTGGCTTGCATGGCAAGAATCTACAATAGAATGGCAATCTATTGATTCAACTAATACAAAAGTACGTTGGACAATTAAATATCAACGTTTGCTAGATCCAGCCTGGTACTTTGGCCCTTGGGAGCGTTATGCTGTTGGGCTTTCAGCCGAATATCTAATTGATAACTTAACTAATCTTTAAGCTTATGTTTGATTTTAATGATATTTTTGCTAATGAAATTATCTTAAAACGTAATTTATGTTTGCTACTACCTAGTTCTATTGCTTTGATCTTGCTAGCTCTAAAACGACCAAGTAAAAAAATACGTGTTGGAGCATTTTTAGCTAGTCTTTGGGTTTTAGCAAGTTTAGTCCCCTTTCAAGTATTAGTTAACTATTTTGATTGGTGGGATTTTGATGTCCAAAAAGGAACTTTATTTAGCATTCCTGTAGATTTGCTATTTGCCTGGATTTTGCTTTGGGGTGTTATACCTGTTTTTACCTCTCTAAATTTGCGCTTACCTATTTGGTTTATATTAATGCTAGTATTTGACTTATTGTTAATGCCTCTATGTTTTCCTTTGCTTAAACTTAATCAAAATTGGGTAATAGGCGAATTTTTAGCTTTATTTCTTTGTTTTGTGCCTGCTCAACTTCTTGCGCGTTGGACAATAGAAGAAAGACATTTGCCATCACGAGCTTTTTTACAAGTTATTTGCTTTAGTATTTTATTTCTTTTTGTTATACCACTAACTATTTTTGAGCAAATAGGCGGCGGATGGAAAGTACTTTTCTTGCGTCCAAAGTGGTTAAATAGCCTAACTTTCCAACTTTTAGCTATACCTATAGTTTTAGGTTTAAGTGCTGTACAAGAATTTCTAGAATCTGGTAAAGGAACCCCTTTCCCTTATGATGCTCCTAAAAAATTAGTGACAACTTCCCTTTATGCTTATGTTGCTAACCCTATGCAGCTATCCGTAACCTTAATATTTTTTGGTTATGGACTTATATTAAATCATTTTTGGTTATTTTTTGGTGGAGTGGTAGCTTTTTCTTATGGTGTAGGATTAGCACGTTGGGATGAAAATCAAGAGTTGGAAATTAGGTTTGGTCAAGAGTGGCTAAATTACCATAAAGTAGTAAGACAATGGCTACCAAGTTGGCGACCCTGGCATGCTAGCTTAAATAACAAAAATATTTTTCCTGCAAGGCTTTATTATGATGAAGGTTGTAATCAATGTAGTGAGTTAGCACATTGGTTTGAGAAACGTAATCCAGTAGGTCTAATGTTGATCCCTGCACAAGACCACCCAAGCAAAGACTTAAAACGCCTAACCTATGATCCAATGAATGGTAATAGTGATAAATCAGGCGTTTGTGCTTTTGCCAAAGCTCTAGAGCATATAAACCTGGCTTGGGCATTAATAGGCTCTTTTATGCGCCTACCTTTGATTAGTCAATTTTTACAATTAGTTTCTGATCTAACAGATGGCGAACCTCGCCAAGTGTGTCGTAGGACTAAAACTTTATCCAATACAACAAATATAGACAATTAATAACTTATTTAGTTAATATTAATCCTACTTAAAACCAAAATGTGTTATCCATAAATTTCAATTTATTAAAAATATTGGGAGTAATCTATGAGGCGAAATAAAACCTGGGGTATGAATTTTTTTCTAGTTTTACTACTTTTCTCTTTTATTACAAATAATCCTCAACCTGTTTGGGCCCAAACCGGAGCCACAACAGCTAGTGCTACTGGTACTGTTACAGATGAACAAGGTGCGGTAATTCCTCAAGCTACAGTGGTAGCAAGAAATCTACAAACAAACCTAACAAGAGAAGTTCAAACTGATGAAGAAGGCTCGTTTTTACTTAATCAATTACCTCCAGGTAATTATGAAATTTCAGCCTTTGTATCTGGTTTTAATAAACGTATTGCCAGATTTGATTTAGTTTTAGGTACTGTTGGCTATTGCAATTTTATTTTGCAAGTTGATGCTGGTCAAACTGAGGTAATAGAAATTGTTGCTAGTAGTGGAGTTGATGAGTCTAAAACCGCAAGTAGCTCAAATAATGATCGAGGTCGTATAGATACTCTTCCAATTAACCGCCGAAATTTCTTAGACTTTTCTTTGACTTCACCACGTGTAACTCCAGACCGCACACCTCAACAAGGTGTTGCTGCTAGTTCTGGACTTTCTTTTAATGGTCTGCCTGCTCGTACTAACTCTATTACAATAGATGGTCTAGATAATAATGATGCTGGCCCAGGTGCAGTGCGTTCAACATTTAGCCAAGAAGCTGTGCAGGAATTTCAAGTTGTGTCTGATAGCTTTAGTGCTGAATTTGGTAAGGCACTTGGCGGAATCATTAACATTGTTACTCGTGGTGGAAGTAATGACCTACATAGCACTTTATTCTTTCTTAATCGAGGTGAATCAATTGCTGCTCGTAATGCTTTTGCTGACTTTAAGCCTAAATTTAAGCAATTTCAGTTTGGTGCTACACTAGGTGGTGCAATTAAAAAAAATAAAGCTTTTTACTTTACTTCCTTTGAACGCTTATCTGTAAAACAAAATGCTATTGTTGGTATCTCTGATGACACATTAAGATCAATTAACAGCCAAGGCTTTCCAATACGAAATGGTGCAATTCCCTTTGGCATAGGGACTTCCACCTTTTTATTAAGGACAGATATTCAAATTTCTCCAAATAATACTCTTTATGCTCGCTATAATTATGGACGTACATTTAATGGGGCTGGAGAGCCTTTTGGCGATTTAATTACAGGTTCACGGGTGGCTGATACTACAGGAGGGCGACAATCCTTAGATGATAATTCTATAGCCTTTAATAATACTTATATCAATCCTGGTTTGAGTTTAGTCAATGAAACAAGAGTTCTTTATAGCCGACGTAATCAAACTATTGACCCAATAGATAACCGAGGCCCTCAAGTAAATTTAGTTGCTCCAGAAGGATTAGTAGTATTTGGTACAGGTACATTACTCCCACAACCAAGACTTCAGAACCTTTTCCAAGTGCTTAATAATGTTAGTCTTAGCCGAGGCCGCAATCAAATTAAGTTTGGCATTGATTATTCCAGAGATAGCATAGGGGAAGATGGCTTAGTACCAGTATTTAATAATGGTTTTGCCTTTTTCCCTCAATTAGATTTAAGACCAAACGGAGGCCCATTTTTTACTGGACTACAAGCTTTTGACCCATCAAGACGTACACCTGAGCAAAGAGCCTTCTTAAATTTTCTTGCTGGGGCATTACCAGCAACTATTCCTGGTTTTCCTTTTTTACCTTTAGCTGATATTGGTATCCCAGCAGCCTTTGCACAAGGCTTTGTTAATAATGATGCTGTTGGAGGCGTTACACGTAATACTTTTGCAGCATTCTTTCAAGATGATATTAAAATCAATGACCAGCTAATACTAAAACTAGGTGTACGCTATGATCGTAGCCGTATTGATGTACTAGATTCTAATAATGGAAATTTCTCTCCTAGAATATCTTTTTCCTATCGTCCTAAAAAGTTTTCTAAAGCTAATATTCATGGAGCTTATGGGTTATTTTTTGCGGCTCCTATTTATGGATCTGCCTTTGTTTCTAATGAGTCTGTAAGCGGAGCATTAAAAATTCTTTTATTACAATTTCCTCTTTCCTTACCTTTTTATGCTTTGCCAGATAAAAGATTACCTATTTCTTCAACCTTACCGCCTGGAGTAAACCTAATTCCACAATTAAGCCTAGAGTTTGTTAATCAAAGCAATCCACGTGCTAGTTATACCCAACAAGCTAATTTTGGCATAGATTATTTTATGGGGAATAATATGGTTCTTTCAACAAGTTATACTTTTGTTCGTGGATTAAAAATTCTTTCCCAACGAAATATTAACCCTATTGTAAGACCAATACCGGGTGATCCTACTAATAGCGCGATAATGGGAAGAATTGATACTACTCGTGGGGATATTTTTGAGTTTACTAATGCCTATGATAGTTACTACAATGCTTTTACTGTATCATTTAATCGTAGGTTGAGCCAAAGAATAGGATTTTTAAGTAGCTATACTTTTGCAAAGTCAATAGATAATTTTATTGATATTCGTAATGAGCTACAACAATCTAATGATCCTACTAATCCGCGTGGTGAGAGAGGTTTATCACTCCAAGACATTCGTAGTCGATTTGTTTTTTCAGGTACTTGGGACTTAAGCTATACCAAAAACCCATTATTAAGAGATTTTCAAGTTTCAGGTATAGTTAATCTTGAATCTGGCCGTCCTTATAATTTATTAGCAGGTGTAGACCTTAATCTAAATGGTGATAATCCTCCAGGAGATCGGCCCTTAGATGGTAGCCTTAGTGTTGCCCGTAATAGTGGTTTAACACCTGGTTTTGCCAATGTGGATATGAGATTGACACGTAAGTTTACAATTAGCGAAAAATATTTTTTACAATTTTATGTAGAAGCATTTAATTTATTTAACAGAGTTAATATCAGCGATGTTAACCCAATTTTTGCTCCTGATACTACTGGAAATTTTAATTTACCTGCTAAAGATGGCAGCCGCTTTATTGCAACTCCAGATAGGTTTAGGGCCGCTTTTTCGCCACGTCAATTTCAAGTTGGATTAAGAGTTTCTTTCTAATAAATGTAATTATTACCTAAAATAGCCAAAAAACATTTAGTTACAAACTGAGATGTTTTTTGGCTATTTAATTTTAACTATGATTTGTAAAAAATGCGGAATGCCAGAAGTTGTGTATTTAACAACACAATATCAATATATAGAATCAGGGCTAGAAAATATTTATCTAGAAAATGTCCCTATAATAAGTTGTGAAAGGTGTTTAACTAAACGCCCACAAATAATAGAAACAGATTTATTGGATATAACCATTGCAGAATCACTAATCTTAAAACCCTTTCCTTTGATTGGTTCTGAGTTAAGGTTTCTAAGAAAAAATTTAGGATGTTCCCTAAATCAATGGGCAAGGCTTTTACATTTTGATGAAAAAAGCTTGCTAGATTTAGAAATGGATGAAGAAACCATCTCACCACAATTTGACTTACTAAATAGGCTGATTTATACCAAGTTATTAGAAGAAAAAGCAGGACAAATTATTATTAATAATTTGATGGATAAATTTTTAGCTATAGATTTTCAGCATTCAGATAACCTAATAGTATTGATTAACTTAGATATTCCTCCAAAATACTATTATCTACAGCCTAATCTTGTTTAGTTAATAAAATAGCTTAAATAAAACTTTGCTATAGTTCTTTTTCCTTAGATTGACGTAAATTTCGCTAACCATTAAGATTAACAAAATTATTTACCGCCAAATAACATTCTTTAGGAGTTCAACAAGTGAAATCAAGCAGGTATCTTTCTTTTACATTTCTGCTTTTAAGCAGCACATTTATGTTAGGTTGTGGAGAAAATTCAAACACTACAACTACTTCATCTAGCCCAACACCAACTAGTACTAGCGATAGTAAAAGCACTGTTAAAGCTATAGCAATTGACCCAGCCGCTAGCAATATCAACACTAATGACATGATGGAGCATATCAAAAAATTAGCTTCAGATGAGTTTGAAGGTCGTGGGCCAAATAGCAAAGGCGAAGAATTAACTATTAAATACTTAACAGAAGTATCCCAAAAACTAGGCTTAAAGCCAGGTAATCCAGACGGAACATTTGTTCAAAAAGTCCCGCTAGTTAGTTATGAAATTGACCCAAAAGTAGAAATGAAATTCTCTGCCGCAGATAAAACCACTAACTTAAAATTCCGAGATGAGTTTGTAGCCTGGACACGTCAACTAGTAGATAAAGTTGATATGAACGGCGATTTAGTTTTTGTTGGTTATGGTGCTGAGGCCCCAGAGTATCAATGGGATGACTTTAAGGGCGAAGACTTAAAAGGTAAAATACTAGTAATGTTAATTAATGATCCACCTTTACCAGATGATAAAATGTTTGGTGGTAAAGCAATGACTTATTATGGACGTTGGACATATAAGTTTGAACAAGCAGCAAAAAAAGGTGCTGCCGGCTGTATTATTATTCATGAAACTGGCCCGGCAGGTTATCCTTGGGAAGTAGTAAAAAATAGTTGGGGTAGCGGTGGTTTTACCTTTAGCGACAGCAACAACAACTTATCGCTTTGCCCTGTAGAGTCTTGGATGACTTTTGATAAAGCTAAAGAAGTCTTTCAATTAGCTGGAAAAGATTTAGAAGAATTAAAAAAAGAAGCTCTAAAAAAAGAATTTAAGCCCGTTAATTTAGGTGTAAAAGCTTCTCTAAGCTTAAAAAATAAGTACAAAAAAATTGAATCCAACAACTTTATTGCCAAATTAGAAGGCTCTGACCCAGAGCTTAAGAATGAATATGTAGTTTTTACTGCACATTGGGATCATTTTGGTATTGGAATACCTGTCAATAATGACAAGATTTATAACGGTGCTAAAGATAATGCAACCGGCACAGCAGGACTTTTAGAGCTAGCTAAAACCTATACAAAACTCTCTACACCTCCAAAACGCTCATTATTATTTTTAGCTGTTACAGCCGAGGAGCGCGGTTTATTGGGTTCAGCCTACTATGCCCAAAATCCTCTTTATCCATTAGCAAAAACAACCGCTGTTATCAATATGGATAGTATGAATGTTTGGGGCAAAACTAAAGATATAATCGTAGTTGGACTAGGTAATTCAACCTTAGATGATTATGTTCAAGGCGTTGCAGCAACACAAAATCGAACCGTCAAACCTGACCAAGAGCCAGAAAAAGGTTATTTTTATCGCTCAGACCATTTTAGTTTTGCTAAACAAGGTGTTCCTGCTCTTAATGCTGGCGAAGGTGAAGAATATATTGGTAAACCTGCTGGTGAAGGTAAAAAACTTTCTGATGAATATACAGCTAAGGACTATCATAAACCTTCGGATGACATCAAACCTAATTGGGATTTAAGCGGTGCGGTAGAAGATTTGCAAATGCTTTTCCAAATAGGCTATGAAGTAGCCAATGCTAAACAGATACCTGCTTGGCGAGATGGAACCGAATTTAAAGCTAAACGTGAAGAATCATTAAAGAGTGGTAAATAAGCTTTTAGAAAGGAATTTTATGGCGAGAAGAATTGATAATCTTTCAAATTTAATTAGTGCTGCACGAGGTGACAAAACAGTAGATTTAGTTTTACGTAATGTAAAAATGATCAATGTTTTTACTGCTGAAATCTACCAAACTGATGTAGCTATTGATAATGGTGTAATTGTTGGAATGGGTTCTGAATATCGTGGGCAAAAAGAAGAGGATTTGAAAGGTCTTTATCTCTCGCCAGGTTTTATTGATTCACACGTACACATTGAAAGCTCAATGTTAACCGTCCCGCGTTTTGCGCGTGCAGTCGTAGCACGCGGGACAACTTCGGTAATTTGTGACCCACACGAGATTGCTAATGTTTTAGGAATTGATGGGTTAAAATTTATGATTGATTCTAGCCAAGGTGTCCCGCTAAATGTATTTTTTATGCTTCCTTCCTGCGTACCTGCTACAGGACTAGAAACTTCTGGCGCGACACTTTCGGCCCAAGACCTAGCACCTTTTATTAATCATCCTCAAGTTTTAGGGCTAGCGGAAATGATGAACTTTCCAGGCGTAGTTAATGCAGATAAAGATGTAATGGAAAAACTAGCTCTTGGAGGACATAAACGCCTGGATGGACACGCTCCAGGGCTTTCAGGTCTGGCACTTTGCGCTTATGTTGCTAGTGGGATTGCCTCCGATCATGAATGCACTAGCATTGCTGAAGCAAAAGAAAAAATGCGTGTTGGTATGTATATAATGCTAAGAGAAGGTACAGCAGCAAAAAACCTTTCTGATCTTTTACCCTTGGTTACACTGGAAAACGAGCGACGTTGTTTATTAGTCACAGATGACCGACACCCAAACGATATTTTAGAAGAAGGTCATATTGATTTTCTCCTGCGAACCGCAATAGCAAAAGGGATGCCTCCGTTAAGTGCTATTCGTATGGCTACACTTAATGCTGCTGAATATTTTCGTATTGAGCGAACCGGAGCAATTGCTCCAGGCTATTTTGCTGATTTAGTAGCTTTTGATTCGCTAGAAAATATCCAACCTCGTCGAGTTTATAAAGATGGTCAGCTAATAGCCATTGATGGACAGCTAACCTTGCCACCACTTGAGAGCCAATCAATTCAAGCAAAGAGGTCTGTTAATCTTGGTACTTTAAGCCCAGCAGATTTTCTTATTCAAGCCCGTAGCCGACACGCTCATATTATAGGCTTAGGTAAACATCAGCTTTATACAGAAGATTTTATTGGCGAACCAGCAATTGAAAATGACCAAGTTGTTTCTGATACCAAACAAGATTTACTAAAAATTACTGTAGTTGAACGTCATAAGGGTACAGGAAGAAGAGGTATGGGATTAGTTCAGGGATTTGGGCTTCAACGAGGGGCTTTAGCTGCTTCTGTTGCGCATGATTCGCATAATATTATTGCTATTGGGGCAGATGATGAAAGCATTTATCGGGCTGTTAGCAAAGTTGCAGAAATGCAGGGCGGAATTGCTGCTGTTGATGGCGAGAAGGTAGAAGCGGCCTTGGAACTTTCTATTGCAGGGCTAATGTCTAATGAGCCGATAGAAAAAGTGAGTGCAGGTATGAATGAGCTTAAACGCGCTAGCGGTCGGTTGGGCTGTAGACTAGAAGATCCTTTTATGACTATGTCGTTTTTAGCATTGCCTGTAATTCCTAAATTAAAAATCACCGATAAAGGCTTAGTAGATGTTACTAAATTTCAATTAGTAGATTTATTTGTAGCTGATTAGTTAATAATTTGGGGAAAATACTAGATAACAAAATACCAAAAGAAGTTATAAACAAGCTTGAACAAGCTCAAAAAATAGTGGTTTTTACTGGTGCTGGAATTTCAGCATCGGCTAAACTGCCGACTTTAAGCGGGCCAAATAGCACACCTGTCTGGGAATTTAATTTTATTGCTGACCTGCTTTCAGCAGAAAAAATTACTGGAAAATCTGTTTTACACCTTCGGTTACTAGACGATTTACTAGCAAAAACTCGTGCTGCTACACCTACACCAGCACATTTAGCTTTAGCTAAACTTGCAACAAAATTTCCTAGTCTCCACATCATTACACAAAATTTTGATGATTTACATCAACGCTCTAATAACACTAACCTCAATAATTGCTTAATGTTACATGGAGAAATTACAAAATCTCATTGCTTAAAATGTAGCTCTAAACAAATTATAGAGACTAGCTATAAGGAACATTGGAAAAGTAAATGCTTATGCGGAGGTGATTGGCGGACAGATATTTTGCTTTTTGATGAAGCAATGTCAGAAAGTCTTTGGCAAAAGGCAGAAAACTTAGCTGAAAACACGGATGTATTTATTTCTATTGGTAGTTCTGGGGAAATTATGCCAAGTGGCTTATTACCAGCAATTGCACGACGTAGAGGAGCATTTTTAATAGAGACTAATTTAATTACTACTGAAATAACTCCACATTTTCATTTTACAATTTTAGGCACTAGTGATAATACGGTTACACAACTTGTAAGCTATTTTGATTAGCTATAATCAGCTATTTGCACACCAAAGTTTTACTTGATAAGGTAGTTCTACTATTCCACTAACACTATTTTTTATTAATAAATCTTGTAATTCACTGGTAAATAAAGACATGTCTTCATCACTCAGCGCATTACGAACATAAGAAAACGAACGAGTTAACCCTATAAAATCATCTATGCTTAAGCTTTCACTATGAGAAAACCTATAAAACTCAATATCAGTAAATAGTTGAGAGTCTTCTATTATTTTTCCCCAATCCTGAGACTGATAACCGCCTTTATATTTGGGGTTGTATTTGGTGATTAATTCTTCGACTTCAGCCAAGTAGGGCGCAGTCAATTGATCCCGATTATTCCAATAAATAGCAAATCCTCCGTTTGGTTTAAGGATTCTCTTAAATTCATTAAAGGCTTTTTTAGGGTTAAACCAATGAAAGGCTTGAGCGCAGTTGATAAAATCTATAGTTTTGTCAGATAATGCTATTTCTTCAGCACTGGATTGTATAAAAAAAGTGGGCAAACCCAAGGACTGACAAGACTTTTGGCCTAGTTGCAACATTTCTAAACTAGGATCAAGCCCTATAACTTTAATATTTTGCTGAGCAAAAGGAATGCTTGCGCGTGCTGTACCACAACCAACATCTGCAATAAGACTATTGCTAGATAGCTTAAAACGCTCTATTAATAGCTCAAAAAGAGCCATTGGATAATCTGGGCGAAACTTATGATATTCTGTTGCACAGGTGTTAAATTGTGAGTTCATAAGAGAAATACTAACATTAGTGAGAAAAAAAAGTCATGCAAGAGTTAAAAATAAAACGCTTAGTTAATACAGCACAACTTCCAACACAAATGACAGTTGGAAGTGCTGGACTAGATCTTTATGCTGCAAAAGAAACAATTATTCCTGCTGCAAAAGTAAATAAAGAAGGTTTTGTAGATATTGGGCGAGCAACGGTTTCTACAGGAATTGCTGTAGAAATTCCGCTTGGGCTGGTAGGTCGTGTGGGAAGTCGCTCAGGGCTATCGGTAAAACATAATTTAGAAGTTGGAGCAGGCTGGATTGATAGTGATTATCGAGGAGAAATTTTAGTAGAGCTAAAAAATTTTAGCGCACACCCGTTTTTAGTAAATCCGGGTGAGCGCGTTGCTCAATTAGTCTTATTAAAGTTAGGAGAATATATTCTGACAGAAGTAGAAGAACTTAATCCAACTAAGCGTGGAGCAGGAGGTTTTGGTTCAACAGGAGTTGGTTAAAAAATTTTCCAGCATTTTTCCAAAATTTGTTAGCTCGTTCAAAATGTAACCCTATTAGCCAGGTATCATTTTGGTGTTGTACCCAACAGGCTTTTGCTGAAGTTTGATTGGGAAGAGAATTATCACAGGTAAAAACTTGTAGTTCTTGACCAACTTCTACAGGTCTATTTAAGGAAACACAAGCACCAGAAAGACTCACATTGTGAGTTAAAGCTATTGCAACAAAAAACTTTCCATTGCTATCATGCCCTTGAATTTTCAAAGGTATTTCTTCTGAATGGCGAGGCTCTTTGCGTCGGTTTTTTGATTCAGACATTAAATCCCATCCTATAAGTTTTAGAATTAAGGATTTGGCAATAAGCATTTAGCGTTATCAATTTGCTTGTTATTTTAGTGTCAGCCTATACGAGCAATTTTGCCAAATCGTTCTTAATAATTTGTTTTATTAACTTTGGCGATTGTAGCAAAGAAAAATTTTTTATTGGCAAACTTTAATGGAATTTTTATGTAGTATTAAGCTCTTATTAATTTAAGGGCTTTTAGCTTTATTAAAATATATGTCTATCAAAATGCAATAAATTGTTGCTTGACCTAGGAAAACTTAGTATTCTTATTAAAATTGCCTACTAAGTTATTCTTTGGCAAAAGATACGTTTGCAAAAGGATTTGCTACTCTTAAAATCAATTTAAAATTGCCAAACTTTTTCTTGTAAAGTAAGGAGAGATAGATTTTGTCCAATGCTCAACTGGATTTTGAACAAATGATGGATAGATTTTCTCATTGTTTACGCTCTCCTCTTACTTCAATCAGAGGTGCAGCTAGTGTATTAAACCAAACAGATTTGGATTTAGATGAGGATTCAAAAAAAGAACTAACCTCTATTATAAATGATGAAGCAGAACGACTTAGCAAAACTATTGATAAGTTGCTTTGGCTAGTTCGTATCCAAACAAATAAAGTTTCAATATATTGTGAAAAAACAAATTTGCTAAAGTTAATTACTGAAACAATAGAAAAACTTAATCAATTACTAAAAGAAGATTTATCAAATAGGATAAATTTAAGTGTAGAATCAACAATTTGGGCAACAATAGATAAAGAATTAATTAAACTTGTGCTATTTTATCTAATAGAAAACGCAGTGGTGTATTCACCAGGTAATAGTAAAGTATCAATTGTTGTTAGAGAAGAGATAAACAAAATTCAAATCTCCATTATAGATCAAGGTTGTGGTATTGCTTTAGATAAACAAGAAGAGATTTTTAGCCCACTATATCGCCCTACACAACAACTTGACCGATTACCTAAAGTTGGAATGAGTCTAGCTATTTGTCGTGGCTTAATGGCAGCACATAAAGGAGCTATTTCCTTAAAAAGTCAACTTAATGAAGGAACAACTGTTAATATTGAATTACCAAATTAATGTAGCTAAAACTAATATTATTACTTAGGTAACATATATGAATATTCTAGTTATAGATGATGAAATCCAGATTTTGCGCACTCTGCGAAGTTCTTTAAGTGCTTATGGACATAAAGTTAATATTGCTTTAGGTGGACAAGCAGGTCTAGATACATTAAATGAAGAAGTGCCAGATTTAGTAATTTTAGATTTGTCTATGCCAGGTATGGATGGATTTGAAGTTTGCCGCCGCATTCGTAGTTTTTCTAAAGTACCAGTAATTGTGCTTTCTGCTAGAGAGACAGAAAGAGACAAGGTTTTAGCCTTAGATAGTGGTGCAGATGATTTTGTTAATAAACCATTTGGTATTAATGAGCTTCTAGCACGTATTCGAGCCATTATGAGACGAATCAATGATTCTGCTTCTGAAGTAGGGCATGTTGTAGTAGGAAAATTAGATTTAGATTTTGATCGTCATATAGTTACTTTGGATGGAAAAAGACTTAAGCTTTCGCCTACAGAATATAATTTACTAAAAACTTTAGCTGCTAACATTGGTCAAGTTGTTCGCCATGAAACTTTGCTTGCCCGTGTTTGGGGAGCAGATTATAAGGCAGATAATGAAAATTTACGTGTAGCAGTTAATCATTTACGCCGTAAAATTGAAGTTGACCCTTCACAACCTCGCTATATCATTACTGAACCCTGGGTTGGATATCGTCTTTGTGACCCAAATGAAGAAAATGATCAAAATAATGTGTAAGGAGTTTTCTTTAGTTAAATGAAGAAAACAATAGACCTATCCTAATTATCTAGTAATAAACCCCTAGTCTACATCTGAAAAAACATTTATAAAACTTTAATGTCTTGTTTATTGGTTATTAACGCCTATGGTGTTATTCTAGTCAAGACATAAACAAGATTATTTTGGTTCTTAAAAGGAGATTATCAAAACATATGATGCCACAAATGAGTTCAGTAAAATATGATAGCAACTTACTTACCTCTCGTGAGAGTGAAGTATTACGATTAATTGCTGAAGGTGCTACTAGTAAGGAAATAGGGCAAAAATTAGGAATTAGTTATAAAACAGCCGATGCACACCGAGAAAATATTAAAAAGAAATTGCATGTTAGCTCTATTGCACATCTAGTGCGCTATGCCATTATGATAGGTTTAGTCAAACCAGAGTATACATTGCAATAAGTTAGAAGTAGTAAAAGTTTCCTTAAGTTTATCCCTAGTTTACAATTCTGCCATTGTTATTAAGTTAACAATGGCAGTTTTTATCTTTGGCTAGAAAAATATTTTCTAACTTGTTAATATCGCTAAAACATTTTTAAGCATTAGTAGTTAATACAAATTAATACTTAATATAAATATAATAAGTAAAATCTTAATTTAGAGGAAAGAATTAATGTTGACAGGAAAGCAGAAAAAGTTCTTACGCGCTCAAGCTCACCACTTAAAAGCAATTTTTCAAATAGGAAAATCAGGTGTAAGTGAAAATTTAGCTACACAAATAAGTTTAGCTTTAACAGCAAATGAGCTTGTAAAAATATCTATTTTGCAAAATTGTGAAACAGATCGTTATGAAGTTGCAGAAAATTTAGTACAAGCTACAGGAGCAGAATTAGTACAAGTTTTAGGAAAAACTTTGGTTCTTTATCGTGCTACTGATAATCGACAATATACATTACCATAAAAATTAGTAATTTTAGGAAGCTCTTTTGGGATTTCTTTTAGTTTGATTCCCTAACAGGGTTTTAGTAAAATGCCCAAACAAAGTTTCTTTTCTTCGCTTTAGTTTTAGCTTTAACATTTCTAGTATTTTTTCTAAGAAATAGGTAACTATGTATTGTCAATGTGGAACAGAGCTTGATTCTACAGCTAGTAGCTGTTCAAATTGTGGAACAGAAGTTAATGCTAAAGACTCAAGTGGCGAACTAAAAGTTGGCACAGTAATTTCTGATAAGTATGAAGTATTGAATCTACTTGGACGTGGTGGAATGGGTGAGGTTTATTTAGCAAAAGACCTTCAACTAGAGCGAATGATTGCTATTAAAACCTTATCAAAAGAATTAGCTGGAGAAGGAGAACATAAAGCCCGCTTTATTCGTGAAGCTCGCATGGCTTCTGCACTAAATCATCCAAATATTCTTACAGTTTATGAAGTAGGAACTTTTGGAAGTATTCTCTTTATGGCATCAGAATATGTTGAAGGGCAAACACTACGTCAAGTAATACGTGTTGGGCCAATTAGTCTAAAGGATTTTTTAGATATTGCTATTCAAGCTGCCCAGGGCTTAGCCGCAGCACACGAAGCGGGAATTATTCATCGGGACTTAAAACTAGAAAATTTTATCTTACGCCAAGATGGTTACTTAAAAGTATTAGATTTTGGTCTAGCAAAAACGGCTACTTCTAGTAATACTACATCTGATCCTGATGATGGGTTTAAGACAAAAGCAGGGTTAATTCTAGGCACCCCTCATTATATGTCCCCAGAACAAGCTAAGGGTAAAGCATTAGATGCTCGTTCTGATATTTTTTCCTTTGGAACAGTGCTTTATGAGCTTTTAACTAGGCAAATTGCTTTTGAAGCAGACAGTGATGTACAGGTTTTATTTAATGTAGTTTTTAGAGAAGCAGAACCCTTGCCCAATGAAATACCTTTTAGATTAAGAGAAATTATTCGACGAGCAATGCAGAAAAATCCTGATATTCGCTATCAATCTATGCAAACTATGCTAGAGGATTTAATAGCTTGTCGTGCAGAATTACAAGGAGCCTTACAATATAATACTAAAGCTCTTACTGCTTCATCCATCAAAGGAGCTACAGGTAAATTGTTGATGACAGGAATCAACAGTCGCTTTACTTCCTTTAATATTATTATGGATTCTAGCGAAATTACTGTATCTGCAACACCAAATTATGACCAATTTGTTGGACGTGATGCGGAAATAGGAATACTAAAAACAGAACTGCAACGTGCTTATGATGGAAAAGGTAGACCTATTTTAATTTTAGGTGATTCTGGTAGTGGTAAAACTCAATTACTTCTGCGCTTTCAACAATGGGCGCAAAGCCAAAATGCTGTTGTTGGATTAAGTAGTTTTTTTGATCAAAGTGGTAATCTTGGACATCCTTATCAAGCTGTTCTAGGCTTAATTGCTAGTGTCTTAAACTTTAAGGATACAGAAACTAGTGGCGGGAAAAAAGAACAAGAACAAGGTAAAAAAATAGCTAATCATATTAAAACCCAATTTAATATTGACCTACCCACAATATTACTAGAAAGCAGCTTACATAAAATTACAGAAATAGACCAATGGCAAGTTTTTGATGCTCTACGCCAAATCTTTGCACGTCTTACACAAGAACAACCCTTAGTTCTGCTTTTTGATAACCTACATTGGTCAAGCAATATAATTTTAGAATTAATAGGTTATGCTTTACGTAATTTGATAGGAGTAAAAATTCTTGTAGTAGCAACTGCTAGTGATGAAGAAGCTACTAGACCAGGATCTGCCCTTCGAGACTGGATATTAGCTCAAAGCCGCTATTTAACCTTTGAACAAATTAAATTAAAACCCTTTGACCCTTCTGCAATTAGAGCAATGCTAGAGGCTATTTTCCAACGAATAGAAATAGCTTCTGCCGAAATAGACCGACTTTATGAAATAACTAGCGGTAATCCATATTACTTAGTCGAGTTAATTAGATTATTAGTAAATAACAATAAAATTTCATTAGGTGAGGGTTGGTGGCTGTGTGAATCATTACAAGAAATAGAACTCCCAACTACAATTGGAATTGCTGTACAGTACAAATTAGAACAATGTTCTGATGAGATGAAAAATCTTTTAACACAAGCAGCCGTAATAGGAGAAACCTTTAATTTTGAAGTTTTAGCAGAACTAAGTGAAATGGATGAAGATGAGTTGGAGAAACTTATCTCTGAAGCAGTAAAAACTTTTTTAATTAAAGAGGAAAAAGGCTCTCGTGGAGATGATTACCGCTTTTACAACGCAACTATTAGACAAGTCCTTTATGAAGCTTTAAGTAAGCGACAAAAACGCCGGCTGCATTCTCAAACTGCTGAAGCAATAAAAACTGTTTATCGTAGTAAATTAGCCCGTGTTGCCGGACGTTTAGCCTATCATTATAACGCTGCAAGTGAATGGCAAGAAGCTTTTGAGTTTGCTCGTAAAGCAATGGAACAAGCAATGGAGCAAGAAGCCTGGCGTAGTGTTGCTAGATATAGTCAATGGATAGAAGAAGCTGCACTAGCAATAGAAGAAAATCCAGAAGACTATAAACCTATTGATAAAGTGGTTCTAGCAGATCTAAAGCTAAAATGTTCTTTAGCTATGTTGAGGTTAGGCAATGTTGGACAAGCAGTTGCTCAAGCGCAACAGGGGTTAAAAATAGGTTTAGAACTAAATAACAACCATTTAATTGCTCGTGGTAAGGCCCGACTTTGTGAATTTGGTTGGTTTCAAGGTAAATTTGCTGATGCAATTAAATTAGGTGATGAAGGTCTTGTGGCTGCTGAACTTGCTCAAGATAGAGTTTCTGAAAGATATCTACATTTTCATTCTGGTATTGCTAATTGGAGATCTATGCCTTTTGAAATTGCCTTAAAACATTTAGGCAAAGCTTGTGAACTAGCAGAAGAAGATAAGGACAATCGGTTACTTGCTCAAGCAAGAACTTTCAATGCAGTAGTTTTACATTGTCGTGGTAATTGGCAAGAAGCCAATGGAATGATTAGAAAAGCTAGGGAACTAGCACAAAACAATAATGATTTTTTTGCAGAAAGTCGCCTTTATTCTGTTGGATCAGTCATTCAATACTATGAACGCCGCCATACAGAATTGCAAGAAGCCCATATAGACGCTATTGAGCTTATGCGTACTATTGGCTGGCGAATTGGCGAAGCCTACATGCACACTATGAAAGGCTTTGATTATCTTTCCCCTACAAATTTAGATATAAATCAAGCACGAGATTATTTGCAAAGAGCTATGGCTGTTTGTCAAGAAACAGGAGAAAAAGGTTTCCAACTCGTGATTGGAAGAGGAATGGCTAAAGTAGCAACGATTTTAGGTGATTATGATAGCGCAATTACAAAGCTAAAAGAATTACTTAATATTTTACGAATGATTGGAGATCTTTTTGAACAAACTGCCACTTTATGCTGGCTAGCAGAAGCTTATGAGACTGCTGACAATTTAGCAGAAGCTTTAAGTTTGTATCAAGAATGTCAATCTATTGCAGAAAAACTAGAATTTCCTTTTTGGCAATGGCAAGCTCTCTTTGGACAAGGTCGCTGTTTACAACAATTAGGAAAAAATAAAGAAGCTATTTCTAAACTTAGTGGCTCTTGTGCCATTATTGTTAAGTTACGTAAGCAATTTGCTAGTGAGCAAGAAGGAGCAAATTTTGTAGCTGAAACACAAGTAGTTTATGATTTACTAACTAATTTGACTGTTTAGGAAAAATATTAAATTGCTTCTAGTCAAATATTAGCCTAATATTCAAAAAGAATGTCAAAGCTGGGGGAACGAATATGCAGCGTTACAGGCCGCCGCAAAACAATATACAACCACCAAAAAAGAAATTAGACACTAAAAAAGAGATTAAAATTAAAGCTCAAGTCTTAGCTCATGAGTTTGCTAGCCAACTACCACCGGCTGAAGCACCAGATCCAGAGCTAGATGAGCGAATGATGTTACAATTTACACGCTCTCGTTTTAGTGTAGGTAGTACACACCTTCAAGGTAGTCTTGCCGATAGGTTAAAACAGGCCCTTAGCCCGTTTAAGTCACAAAATCAACCTACCCAAGCACAAGACTTTCAATCCGGCCCAGCACCAGAAGGGCTTGAAGCCGAACGTAGTTTTCGTTTACTTGCTCCTGCTCTTCAAGAGCATATAATGTCTATTGTTAATGCTAACCCTGATGACCAAATGTTAGTAGAACAAATACGCACTTTAATTAATGATGAGCTATTCCGATCCTTAAGTTTAGGTCTTCAAAGTGCTTTTGTTGATACATTAATTTGGAATGCAGAAGCTAACCTAAACTTTATGCTAGATTTTATGAGGGGTAAATGTTTCCAAACCTTCCTCTCAGATCCTAATTATACGGAAGAACAAAAAAGCTTTGAGCTTTCCTTTGTCGCAGACCTTTCCGTTTTAGCTAATAACAATCCTGATAGCATCTTAAATGATCAAAAATTTAAGGATCTAAATGGTGGTACACTAAACGCTATCATTGAAGAATTAAATTCCCACGAAGGCGATAGATTTTTAGATGCTAAATATCGCCAACTCTTAAGCAGCGTTGATTTTGTTGATATGCGTACTGAATACCAACAAGGCTTGGTAAGCGCGCTATCTCAATATCCAAAGGCAAAAGTAAGCGATATACTTCAATTCTTACGTAGTTCTGACTTTATTAAAATATACTCTGAACCAGATATGGTTGTAGACGCATTTTTAGACACAGTTGCTAGATCTGAAAGTGCTGTGATCAATAGTTATGGTTAAAAAGCTAATTTATTGTGATTACAGATAGTTACTGGTCTTATGCACTGCTTTCTATCGCAGGTCTAATGGCTGGAGCAATAAATGCTGTTGCGGGGGGAGGATCCTTAATTTCTTTCCCTAGTATGCTTTTCTTAGGCATCCCATCTATTGCAGCTAATGCTACCAATGCTGTAGCACTTTGGCCCGGTTCTTTAGCAAGTGTTTGGAGTTATAGACAAGATGCAAAGGGGCTTTGGCGTTTAATTGGTTTTTTAGTTGTCCCTTCAATTCTAGGCGCACTTTTTGGAGCATGGCTACTACTAAATACTCCTCAAAAGCTTTTTGATGCAGCAATCCCTTTATTAATTCTATTTGCTACTTTACTACTTTGTTTTCAAACTAAACTAAAAAAATACCTAAAAACAGATAACAACAACTTAAAACTAGCATTTCTTGTCCAACTTTTAGTTGCTATTTATGGAGGTTATTTTGGTGCTGGAATGGGAATTATGATGTTAGCCCTTCTAGGCATCTGTGTTTCAGGGGATATTAATCAACTTAACGCTATAAAAACATTTCTAGCTACTATAATTAATATAGTTGCTTCAGTGTTTTTTCTTTCTGCTGGAAGTATTTTGTTTTTACCTGCTCTAATTGTAACTTTTGGGGCAATTGTTGGCGGATATCTAGCTCCACAAATAGCAAGAAAAATTCAGCCAAGTTATGTCCGTTATTTTGTTATTACTATAGGTTTTGCTTTGACCTTAGTTGAATTTATTTGGTAAATTGAGAACAATAAAAACTACTAATTAATCCTTGCCCTAAACTAATAATTTATAAACTTGAGGAGAAAAAATTTATGTCTAACTTTGTTGTAGGTCGTCCGTCTGCTAATGAACATGCTCCATATTATTCACTATATATTGACCGTATTAATGATGATGATATTGTAACTGTGCTAGAAAAACAACTTAGCAGTGTTTTAGCAACTTTAGATATTGCTATAGAAAGAAATTCTAATGCGCCTTATGAGGAAGGAAAATGGACAGTAAAACAATTAATTGGTCACATAAATGATTGTGAAAGAGTTATGTCTTATCGAGCCTTACGCTTTGCTCGTAACGACCTTACACCTTTAAGCGGCTTTGAACAGGATGATTATATCCCTACAGGAAATTTTGATGCTCGTTCTTGGCAAGAATTAAGAACGGAATTTGAACATATACGACAAGCTACAATAGATTTATTTCATCCACTAGAGAAGGACGCTTGGCATAGAAGCGGCAAAGCTAACGATAATGAAATTTCTGTTCGTGCCTTAGCCTATGTTATAGCTGGACATGTGGCACATCATATAAATATATTAGAAACTCGTTACTTAAATCTTGGGTAGAATTACTTAGGGAATACAGGGATAACAATTTATGAAAAGACAAGTATTTTTATTAGTGTTTTTTGTTTTATCCACTTTACTTGTTAATGCTCAAATCCAAGAAGATGATGAAGTTGGCACTAGGGGTAGCTTTTTAAGCACTCGTCCTGCTGTAACAAGCACTGTTAAATCAACTAAATCAATAACAAAAACTACTAAGCCAAAAACTAGCAGTAATAGCAATGTAGGCTTGGGCTATACACTTTACTTAAAAGGCAAAAATGAAAATCCTACTAGGGTTAGTCCTGCTCAAGAATTTAAGGAAGGTGATGCTATTCGTCTAGTATTTGAACCTAATATTGATGGGTATTTATATGTTTTTCATACAGAAAATGATAATAATCCAACAATGATTTTTCCTGACGCTCGTCTAAAACGAGGAGATAACTTAGTCCAAGCACATGTGCCTTATGAAGTTCCTGCTAGTGATGACCCAGATGATAGTTTGCGATGGTTTGTTTTTGATGAAAAAAGTGCTACAGAAAAACTCTATGTAGTTTTATCCAAAACACCTTTAACAGAAGTTCCTAGTGGTGAACAACTAGTTCGCTATTGCGAGCAAAAGCTTTGTCCTTGGCAACCCAACGAAAAGCTTTGGCAAGATATTAGTTCAAAAGCTAATCAAAATGTCAAAGTAAGTAAAAATGCTAGAGATCAAGGACAAGCACAAAGCGAAGGGGAAAAACGCTCTATTAAAGCTCTAACCGCACTAGAAAAAAAGGCTGCTTCACCAACAGTAATTTATCTTAGTCGCTCAACAGAGTTTAATCAGATAGTTACACCTATTAGTTTAATTCATAAGTAAAATTAGGTTTAAGGTTGTAAGTTATGAGTAAGTCTATATTTACCGACAATAATAAATTTTTAGCTAAAACAAAATATTCTCATTTACCAAAAGAATCTTTACCAACAATGTATGATTTACCTAGTGAAGAAATAGGAGATAGTGGAATGCCTGATGAGTTTCATTTTGTTCAATGTCAACTTCTTAAACAAACATTTCAACCCGCAAATTATCCTAAAGAGGAAATCTATTCTGCAATAGATATGAATCTTTATTTTGATGAAAATCATACAAATTGGTATAAACGCCCTGATTGGTTTGGAGTAGTTGGAGAATCTCAGTTTTATGCTAAAGAAGACCTAAAACATAGCTATGTGATTTGGCAAGAAGAAGTTGTACCAATAATTGTTGTAGAGATACTTTCACCTAGCACAGAAAAAGATGATTTAGGAAGAAGTGTAAGAGGTAGTAATGAACCTCCTACAAAATGGGAAGTCTACGAGCAAATCTTAGAGATTCCCTATTATGTAACTTACAGTCATGTAACTAATCAGATACGCGCTTTTAGGCTAGAAGATGGCAAATACATCCCTTTTCTACCTGATAGCCAGGGCCGTTATTTTATTCCTGATATTGAGCTTAGTTTGGGTCTTTGGTATGGGAAATATGAGAGGGCCACTTGTTTTTGGCTACGCTGGTTTGATAAACAAGGCAATTTAATCCTAATACCAGAAGAATTGCACGAAAAAGAACTAGCAAAAAAACAGCAAGAATTAATGCAGAAGGATCAAGAACTAGTACAAAAAGATCGAGAAAAAGAAGCTTTAGCAAAGCAGCTAGAAATTCTTAACGCAAAACTTAAAGAGATGGGAATTAATCCAGATGCTCTAAAATAATTAGCATCTGGAAAAACTTTTTTTAATCTTTGGAAAAATGTTGCAAGCTTACTTAGAAAATACGTTCTTCACCACGAGCAAACATTCTTTGCTCATAAATTTAAGCAGAAAACTATGAATAAATTGGCTTTTTTAATCTATAACCCTAAGTCGGGTCGTCAACAAGAGCGCGAATTAGCAATAAAAAATTTTATTGCTATGATGGAGCAAAAAGGTTTTTCCGTAGAAGCACGACGTACAGAACGAGCCTTTCATGCTACAGAACTTGCTAAAGAGGCTGTTGATAGACAGGTTGATTTAGTTGTTGCTAATGGTGGAGATGGAACGCTTAACGAAGTTTTGCAAACAATGGTTGGTTCTCAAGTTCCTTTGGCTGTTTGGCCCGGTGGAACAGCTAATGTTGTTGCGCTAGATCTTCAGTTGCCACGCAACCCAAAAGATATAGTAGATTTAATTGGCCGCAATGATAGCCGTTACCGTATTCATGTTGCAAAAGCAGGTTCTCGTTACTACTTTTTTACTGCTGGAATTGGCTTAGATGCAGAAATTATTGAAGCTGTAGATTCAGAGCTAAAAAAGCAAATTGGTAAAGGAGCCTTTTGGTTAGCGGGTTTTGCTCATTTAGTTAAATGGAACCCTACACCAATAAATTTGCTTATTGATGGTAAAACTTATCAAGGAACATTTGTTATTGTTGGTAAATCTTTTGGTTATGGTGGTACGCTTTCGCTCACTCCACACGCTCGTTTTGATGATGATATGTTGGATGTTTGTATTTTTTCAGGTACTAGCAAACTTCAATATATCAGCTATTTAGCTTCCTGCTTAAATAAAAGTCAGTTAGATCGCAAAGGGGTTACTTACCTAAAAACTCGTAGGGTTGATGCTAGTTCGGTTGTTTCTCTACCTGTTCAAGCTGATGGTGAAGTTATAGGTAATCTACCAATGACTTTTGAAGTTATCCCTGATGCACTCACAATGGTTGTGCCGCCTGGAGTTTTAAGGCAAGACCGACAAATTAAAATATAAATTAACTTACTTATAAATAAATAATTTACGGCCAAGGAGCTAATTATGCGTTTTCTTATGGTGTGTATTTTAGTGCTTACTTTTGCTTTTAACACAGCAGCACAAAACTTAACAAATACAAATTCTGCAAATTTACCGAACCGAACCGCTATTAGTGAGGTTTCAGAATACAACAAAATTAGATTAACTGGTTTTGACGCGCTCTATAATATGGACTATTCAACAGCAAGAGCAAAATTTACTCAAATGACAGAACTATCACCAGAAAATCCAGCAGGACATTTTTATTTGGCAACTAATTATTGGCTAGAATTGCTAAATTCTAGTCGCAGACTTCAAGCTAATCTTTATAGTAGTGACTCATTTTATGCTGAAACCGAAGAAAAAGTAGATGAAAAAGTAGATAAAGAATTTCGTCGCTTAGTTCAAGTAGCACTACAAAAAACAGAAGCACAACTTAAAAATAATCCTAAAGATACAGAAGCACTTTATTATAAAGGTGCTGCACATGGACTACTTGCTAGTTATGAGGCAACTGTTACACGTTCTTTCTTTTCTGCTCTACGTAACGGGTCAAAATCCGTTGATATACATCGAAAGCTAGTAGAAGTTAGCCCAAATTATTTTGATGCTTATTTAACTATTGGAATGTATGACTATGTAGTAGGTAGTCTACCTTTAACAGCAAAAGTTATAGGCACAATATTTGGTTTTCGTGGTTCTCGTGAACGTGGTTTAGGTGAACTTAACTTAGTTTCTAAACGTGGAATTTATGCGGCAGACGATGCTAAAGTTTTGTTAGTTGCTTTGTATGCAAGAGAGAAAAAATATTCTGAAATGTTAAATCTTTTGGATACATTAGCAGATAAATATCCCAAAAATTACTTATTTAAGGTGGAAAAAGCTGTTACACTTGTGAAACTTAATCGTGCTAAAGAAAGTTTTCAGTTGTTTGAAGAACTATTAAAAAATAAAAATGCACAAAAAATTGCAGACCTTGTTCATTATCAGTATGCTGAAGCCTTAACTAACCAAGGTCATAACAGCGAGGCTTTAGAACATTTACAAATGGTTAAAACAACTAATGTTGCTAGTAAAGAGCTTATTACTAGAGCTTACTTGCGTGCTGGTCAAGTGCTAGATTTAATGTCAAAACGTAGTGAAGCACTTTCAGAATACCAAGCAGTATTAAAGCGCGAAAATGTTTTTGACTCTCACGACCAAGCTAAAAAATACTTAAATAAACCCTATAGTGTTAGAAATTGATTTTTAGGAGTTAAGTTTTAATGAGTAGTAAATCCAAGGTAAAGTTGTTAGTTATCATATTGTTTTTAATAATAGGTTTTGGGAATGCCAATCTGGTAGCAGCGCAAGTTGCTACCAAAGCTGTACCAAAACCTATTGGTGTTGATAGCGAAGCCGTAAAACCAACTGAAAGAATACCTGTAGCTAAAACATCAGATTGGTATTATGAACGTGCATTGATTTACTATTTACAAGATCAACATGGCCGGGCAAATATAGAGCTTTACAAGGCTTTAGAACAAGACCCAACAAATGTTAATGCTAATTATTTATTAGGGCTGTTATTTAAAGAACGCGCTCTTTGGGATGATGCTTTTGACACATTTTTTCGTGTTATTGGGGCAAGTACAATAGAACATATTCCCGCTAGACTTGAACTAGCTTTAGCCTCTATAAAAGTAGAAAAATATTCTGTTGCTTTATTAAACCTAGAAAAAGTTGTTGGGTTAATGAAGCTAAATAAAAGCTATAAAGAAAATATAAGACAATTTCGCATTGACGTTGCTAATGACAAAGCAAAAGCGGATGCAAAGAAAAAAAGTAAATTAGACGTTAAATCATTATTAGAAAATTTTACCGAAGAAATATACTTAATATTAATGGATTCTCCAGCAACCTACCGGAAGTTTACAATAGATTTAGGTCTAATAGATCCAATAATTTACAATGAACTAGCTGAACTTTATAACGAAGAAGAAATGGAAGCAAAATCACTAGAAATTTTAAGTCAAGTTGTTAGCAAACGTGGTGGTTTTTCTCCTAGTGCTTTAGCGCAGGTAGGAGCAATATATCAACAACAAAATCGCAATAAAGAAGCTTTAGCTACTTATGAAAAAGTTGTTACTCAGTTAACTCTTTTAGGTTTTAGTGAAAAGGAAGGAGATTTTTCTACTGAAGAAATTGAGCAGCTACGAACAGGTAAAGCTCCTGAATCAAACAATAAAAAAACGGCTAAAGATTCTGAGAAAAACTAAATTGCTAAAAAGCGAAATTTGAGAGGCTAAAACTTTTAATAATGAGAAAATTTATAATCAATGTTGTTTTAATATTTTCTGTATTTTTCAGCTACTTACCTATAATTTTTGCAAATAATATTTTTAATAATAAAGAAAAACAAATAGCAATAGTAAATGTTTCAATAGTTGATGTAGAAAAAGGTGTGTTAGAGAAAAATAAAACTGTAATTATTAAAGATAATAAAATAGCTAAAATCCAAATCTCTAGCGCAAATTCTTTGCCTAAAACAATAAAAATTATTGATGGAAAAGATTTATTTCTAATACCAGGTCTCTTTGATGCACATGTTCATTACTCTGACCCAGATACTTTTGGCCCGCTGTTTATTGCTAATGGAGTGACGTTTGTTCGTGATACAGGCGGATTTACTGACCAAATAATTGAGCTACGAGACAAAATAAATAAACATGAAATATTAGGGCCGGAAATGGCTGTTACAGGTGCAATAGTAGATGGTAAACCTGCCATTTGGCCTTTTTCAGAGCCTTGTGACAGTCCCGAAGAAGGTCGCACAGCCGTCAAAAAGCTTTTTGATAAAGGCGTTAACCAAATTAAAGTTTACAGTTTATTAAAAAAAGATGTCTTTCAAGCTATTGCAGATGAAGCACAAAAACTAGGAATAAAGATTGTTGGTCATATTCCCCGTCAAGTTACTTTGGATGAAGCAATGGCTGCTAAAATGGCTTCAAATGAGCATTTGACAGGGTTTAACAATAAATTTATTGAGATTTTAGAAGCTAACTCAACAGAAAAAGTTAACAAAGATGCTTATGTTGGATGGCAATTTTATCCACAAATCAAGCCCGAAACCTTGTCAGCACTTTTAAGTAAACTTGCAGCATCAAATATGGTGCAATGTCCTACTTTGGTTGTTAATGAGCGAATTGGACGATTAAAAGATCCTGCACTTAAAACAGACCCATTACTTGAGTATGTCCCAAATTATTTTCTTGAATTTTGGAAGCCAGAAAAAGATTTTCGTTTCCGTACTTGGACAGAAGAAACTTTTAAGAAAAATCAGCAAACCTTTCAAAATATGCTTTCACTGCTTGGGGAACTTCACAAAGCAGGAGTTCCTTTAGTTTGTGGCACAGATCTTAGTAATCCATACCTTGTAGCAGGCTTTTCACTTCACGAAGAAATGCGACTATTTCAACAAGCAAAAATTCCTAATGCAGATATTTTACGCGCTGCAACAATTAATACTGCAAAACTTTGTAATGTTAATGATCAGTTAGGGACTATTGCAGAAAATAAACTCGCTTCTATGGTACTGCTAAGAAAAAATCCTTTGGAAGACATTAAAAATACAAGTGAAATTTTTGGAGTATTTTTAGCAGGTGAATATTTTGATAGGGCAAAACTTGATGAGATGCTAACTAAAGTTAAAGCCAAAATTGCAGCAACAGCACCTAAAAAAATTGACCTAACAAGCAATTTAGCTGGTAAAGTTATTTTCCAAGGCCAATATAAAACCTATCTTTCTGGAGAAGAAGCTAGCATAGAGGATTTTGTTATTAGTCAAACAGAAACAGGTTATATAGTAAAATCCCACAACAAGCCAACTGGCGGAGGCTTTTCACCTTCATTAATCACTTACACGGCAGATAAAAGCTTTAATTTTCAGTCTGCTAAATTTGACTCTCAAACAGAACAACCGCTTATTGCTACATATTTGCTAAATGCTGGTGCAATTAAAATATCTGTAGAAGAAAAAGAAAAAAAATTTAGCCCAACAGCAGTTAATTTTGATGCTAACACAATAATTTCTTGTCCTTCTTATGCAATTAATTTTATTAACTTTAATAAAATTAACTTAAAGGTTGGAGAAAGTAAGACTTTTCCGCTACTTAGTTTTGGCTTTGGACTTCCTAGTTGGCAACTATTAAGTAGTGATTACACAATTACTTATGCTTCTGAAGGTGAAATAATTTTATCAGGCAAAACTATTTTTGCTCGTCGCTATGAAGTAGCCTTAAAAACACCACAGCAAACACTTAGCGGAGAAATTTTAATTAACAAACAAGGGCTAATGGTAGCTTCAACTTATAAAACTTCATTTGGAAAAATAGAAATTGTTTTAGATATTCCTTAAATTCTGGGAGCGCAGACATCTTGTCTGCAAATATAACTCTTATGATTGATGAAATAATAGAAAACCATCGTGACAAAACTTGGTGTAGAGAAGGGGATTTAGCAGTTGAAAATGTAGTTGATGCAGAAAATTTTGTTAAATCCGTAGGTTTTGCTTACACGCTTACAGATATGCGTTGGGCTTGTCCATCCCTCTACATCGCTGTTTGTGGACGGCGTGACGCAAGGATGCCAAAAAATGTACAAAAAGATCCAGAATCATCTCATGCTTGGGTATTAAAAGATGAAATACTTAGGCGAGGAAAAGTCTATTACGGCAAGCTATCCAACAAACGAGCAGCTTTTATTGCACCTAATTTATTAGCTTCGTTTTACAAAATATTTTCAATTCCTGAACCAGAGGAAAAAGAAAAACTATCGGCTGAAGCTTTAGCAATTTTGGCGGTTTTGCGTGAAGAATGGGAAATGGCTAGTAGCGATTTAAGAAAAGCTGCACAAATTAGCAACCGTACACAATTTTCTAAAGCAATAGACGAGTTACAAGGCTGTTTTAAGGTTATTGCAACAAATGTAGTCTATCAGCCAAAATTTACTTATATTTGGGGCTTGGTTGAAGGGCGTTTTGAAAAAGAATTATTAGAACCTGTTGAGCCAATTACAAAACAAACAGCACTTAAAGAAATTGCTAGAGCTTATTTAAGTGCTGTTGGAGAGACTGCTTGCGGCGATTTAGCTAAAATTACAGGACTTTCAAGAGTTGATGCTGGAATAGGCAATCAAAGTTTAGTTACAGAAGGCTATAGCGTAAAATTAGGCACTGGCATTTATCGCCTTTCAAGTTTAGCAATTAGGTAATATTGTTATGAGTGAAGAAATTAAATTTTATAGCACAAAAGATGCTTATGGCTGTTTTTCAAACTTTGCTGCTTATCAAATTAAGCTAGATGGGAAAACTTGGCCGACAACAGAACATTATTTTCAAGCACAAAAATTTTATGATAGCGATTATCAAGAAAAAATTCGCCAAGAAAAATCTCCAACAATTGCTGCTCGTCTAGGTCGTAGTCGTAAAGTCAAAATCCGCTCTGATTGGGAATCAGTCAAAGAAAGCATTATGCGAAAAGCCCTAGTAGCAAAATTTACCCAACATCCAGAATTAACAAAAATTTTGTTAAACACAAATGATGCAATTTTGATCGAGCATACAACTAATGATAGCTATTGGGGTGATGGTGGAGATGGGACGGGAAAAAATCGTTTAGGTCACTTGCTTATGTCTGTACGCGAAGAACTGCGCCAAAAATAACTAAAACTAATCAAACTTATCTTCTAAAAAATCAAATTAACTTAAACTTTCTTAAAGACCTTTTTAAGTAGCTTCTAAATCTGTAATATATAAAAACTTTCATTGCTGGAAGCAGAAAAACTTTTTAGGAGATTACTATGCGCTATACAATGAAACAAAAGTGGTTTGGTTTACTAGATGATTTTTACATTAGAGATGATTCTGGTAAAGACAAATTTTTTGTTAAATCTGACAAAGGAGTTGCTCGCAATAACTTTTCTTTTGCAGATATGACAGGAAAAGAAATTTTTGTTATAGAAGAAAAAAAAGCCGGAAAAAGCTATGAAATAATGCGTAATGATGTTGTTTATGCAAAAGTAGAAGAGCTTGACGGTCTTATACAAAAGGGGTTTAGGGTAGAAATAGATAATGATACAACTATAAAAATAGAAGGAAATATAGTTTCTTTTGAATATACTTTTAGCCGTGATGATAAGGAGGTTGCTAGAGTTTCTAAAGCTCGAATGGCTCTTACAGACACTTACGGCATAGAAGTTAATGAAAATGAAAATGATACACTTGTTTTAGCTTGCGTTGTAATTATAGATGTGGTCTATCACTCTGTGAAAGGCAATTTATATTCCCGCTAGAAATTAAACTGGGAGCGCACACATCTTGTGTGCATTCTCAGTTTTAACCTCATTAATCTTGCTAATCTTGTAAAAATTCCATAACAATCCTGTAAAACTCTTTTGGTGCTTCCGAATGAACCCAATGACCAACATTTGGCATAGTTACTATTTTAGCTTGAGTAAATAGCGAATTAATTAACGGATAATCGGATTCTTGAATATAAGGGGATTTTTCTCCACGAATAAATAAAGTTGGTCGGGAAAAAGTCTTTTCTCTAGTTATATTTTGGCTTAACACAGCATAATTTTTATAAATTCCTGATAAATTCATCTTCCAAGTAAATATCCCAGAATCATTTAAGTAAATATTTTTAAGAATAAATTGCCGAACACCAAAATCAGGTATTTTTGTAGTTAAACTTGCGTCTATATCTTTGCGACTAGTAAATTGTGTTAAGTCTATAGATAGCAATGTTTCAAGCAAAGTTTGATGACTAGGTGGATAATCTTTTGGTGCAATATCAGCAACAATCAATTTAGCTACCTTTTCAGGTGACTTAAATGCAAATTCCATAGCAACTTTGCCGCCCATTGAATGACCAAGTAAATAGACTTCTGGCAGATTTCTTTGCTCTAAAAAGACTGCTAAATCGTGAGCCATAACTGAATAATTAAACTCATCGCTATGAGGAGATCGGCCATGATTGCGCTGATCAAGCGAAAAAACTTTATAATGTTCTCCAAAACTTTTACTTAAAGTGTGCCAATTGTCTAAAGAGCCAAAAAGTCCATGCAAAATAATTAAAGGGTAGCCCGTGCCATAGATTAAATGATGAAGTTGCATAAACTATTCTCCAAAAATTTCTTCTTAGTCAATTTTCGTGTAGCAATATTATGCTTAAATCTACTACAATGTATCACTCTCACAAACTCAAGAAACTTCCATAATATCTTTTTGATGGCTAAAAATCTATCAAAGTTAAACTGCCTAGGAGGAAATGTTAATGCGACTTTTTGACTTTTTTGACTACCATGCTCGTGAATTTGGAAATGTAGAATATGTAATTCAAGGTGAGCGCAAATTAACCTATGCAGAAGCTTACAAGGCGGTAAATCAATTAGCTAATGCCTTTATTGAAGCGGGCTTGCAAGTAGGCGACCGAATTGCAATGCTATCAAAAAATAGTATTGAATATTTAATACTTTATTATGCTGCGGCTAAAGCAGGTGTGGTTCCTGTCCCTCTTAATTTTCGTCTTTCTCCTCCAGAATGGGTTTATATAATTAATGATTCTGGAGCAAAATTGTTAATAACTTCTGCTGCTTATGTAGATTCAATAGCTGCAATCAAGTCTGAGCTAACAACTGTTACTCAATATGTTTCAATTGATGCTGAAGAAAAAGAAGGTTGGTTAAATTATCATAATTGGGTAGCACGACAGCCTATAACCCCACCAAAAATGGCTATTGATGATAGTTGTGATGTTTATCAAATGTACACTAGCGGAACAACAGGACATCCAAAAGGCGCGGTTTTATCAAATCATGCAGTTACATCTAATTTAATGCAAATAGCTGCTTTTTTAGAGTGTGGAAGAGGCGAGAGATTTTTAATTGTTGCTCCGCTTTATCATGCTGCTGCGGTGGTTGGAAGTTTAGTTTGTACTTACAAGGGTGGGACAATCTACCTACAAGAGGACTTTAACCCTATGGAAGTTGTACGTGCTATAAGTGAGGAAAAAATCATTCACGCTACTTTAGTTCCTGCAATGATCCAAGCATGTCTTGTTTATGTACCAAATATTGCCCAGAAAAAATTTGATAGCTTACGTTATATAGCTTACGGAGCATCTCCAATAGCTGAAAATACCTTAAAAACAGCTATAGAAGTGTTTAAGTGTGATTTTGTACAAGTTTATGGGATGACAGAAACTACAGTCGCCATAACTTCTTTACTAGCTGAACCTCATAAAAGAGCTTTAAGCGATAAACCAAGCCTTTTGCTTTCTGCCGGACGAGCTTTACCAGGGACAGAAATTCGTATTGTTGATGAAGATGATAATGATGTAGCTACAGGAGTTACAGGAGAAATTATTGCTCGTGGCCCGCAGCTAATGAAAGGCTATTGGAACAAGGCTGAGGCAAGTGCTGAAGCATTACGTGGCGGATGGATGCACACAGGCGACGCAGGCTATTTGGATGAAGACGGCTTTTTATATGTCCAAGATAGAGTCAAAGATATGATCATATCAGGAGGAGAAAATATTTATCCACGAGCAATTGAAGATGTTCTTTATCAACATCCATCTGTTGCTGATGCTGCTGTAATAGGCGTTCCAAGTGAAAAATGGGGAGAAACCGTTAAAGCTGTTGTAGTGCTTCGTAAAGATACAACTGCAACTGCTGAAGAGATAATGGAATTTTGCCAAAGTCGCCTAGGTAAATTTGAATGTCCAACTTCAGTTGATTTTATTGCAATGCTGCCGCGTAACCCTAGCGGAAAGGTGTTGAAACGAGAACTTAGAGAACCTTACTGGGCAGGCCGTAAACGTAGAGTTTCTTAAACTTGTGGATGGTTTTTGTTAGTTTTTAGGGAATTAATAAATTGAAAAATCCTTATTGATTCCCTAATTAAATTCTCTAAAGAGTTCCCTAATTTTGGCTCTTCCGTAATTCCCGTGGAGGCCACAAGATATAGTGTAGAATAAAAAAACAAAAATTTTGACAAGACTTGACAAGCAGGGGGTAAGAAAA
>Ga0268299_1001414_pt1 | contig 42718 bp, 27 predicted proteins | sample NOBtaG_FD_193484 | JGI IMG/M metagenome (GOLD analysis project Ga0268299, IMG submission 193484) | Activated sludge microbial communities from bioreactor in Nijmegen, Gelderland, Netherland - NOB reactor | ecosystem: Engineered > Bioreactor > Aerobic > Activated sludge | place: Netherlands... | reverse complement strand
GCTAATTGAACTTCTCCGCCTTGACTAAGATCTAGTTGGGTACTATTCCAAGCAAAAATCCCAGAAAAAGCAGTTTGATTATTGTAAAGTTCTTGCCAAAGTGCATAGGTTAAAGAAGATCGATTGCCTGTAAAATGTCCTGACCTTTCATCATTTGAGCTAATGCGTACTTCTGCTAGTTCTTCAGGAGAATTTACTGGCAAAAGTCTAAGAGAAACAGCATTAAGAAGCTGAAAAACAGCCATATTTGCCCCAATACCAAAGGCTAAAGACAAGATAGCAATTACTGTAAAAACAGGGCTTTTTTTAAGAATCCTTACACCAAATAATAAATCCTGTATTATTTGTTCAATTAATTGACCACCCCACATAGTTCTTGTCACCTCTTTAATTAAAGTAATATTGCCTAGCTCACGTTTGGCTAAAATAGTTGCTTGCTCAAGGCTTTCTCCTCTAGCCATTCGGTCAGCAATAGCCATTTGTAAATGGCTTTCTAGCTCTTCGTTTAATTCTTTTTCTCTTTGCTTATTTCCCCAAAGTGGTATTTTCATACTTTTTAGCTCTCTTTTATGGCAGGATTTAAGACAGCTTCCATAGCATCTTTAAGCTGTTGCCACCTAGAACGCTCTGAAGCTAATTGTTCTTTGCCTGCAATAGTTAGGCTATAAACTTTGACCCGCTGATTATTTTCTGAAACTTTCCATTCAGAGCTAACCCACTCCTGACGCTCTAAACGGTGCAAAGCTGGATAAAGTGAGCCTGTATCAACTTGTAGAACTTCCCCAGAGTTGCTACGAATAGCTTGGATAATACCGTAGCCGTGTTGAGGCCCCCATTGAAGAATTTGCAAAATTAGTAAATCAAGTGTTCCTTGTAGTAATTCGATTCGATTTTCATAACTAGTTTTTTTTGTCATTTTTTATTGTTTTCTCTTAAGTTTTATTTTAAAGCTGTAGATAATCTACACCTTTAGGATGTAGGCAGTCTACATCATCAGGCTATAGAAGTCTACAGCTTATTTTTAATTAAGAAAAATTTTATTTTTTATGTTGGAAAAGTATAGAGAAGTTATAACCTAATGATTTTTAGGCTATAACTATTATGGTTAAAATATTGGAAAACAGGGTTTTAGACTAGAATAGTGGATAAAGAAAAGGTGCAAGTGCTGAACTTTCAGCAAAAATTATAAACAATCCTATTAAAACAAATAAAACCATTAGCGGAATTAACCACCATTTTTTTTCCGCTTTTAGAAACTGAAAAAACTCTTTTGCAATGCCAAATTTACCTGCCATCGATTAAACCAGTGAGTCAGCCGTAGTCTTGCCTTTTTTAGCTAATTTGACCGCGCCTTCTAACTCTACTATCTCCTCTTCTGTATAAATATTTGTAAATGGTTTTTCGGTTAAAACATAATTTCCCATAACCAAAGCGTCTATACCTGTGCGAATAAAACAGTTATAAGCATCGGCAGGGCTACAAACAATTGGCTCACCCCGAACATTAAAAGAAGTGTTAACAACTACAGGAATACCAGAAATATTTTCAAATTCCTTAATCAATTTATAATAAAGTGGGTTATCAGATTCTGTTACTGTTTGAACTCGCCCTGTTCCATCTTCATGAGTAATTGCTGGAAGTAGAGCGCGTTTATCTTGAAGCACATCAGGAACAAGCAGCATAAAAGGGCTATCGCCTTGCATATCAAAATATTTGCTAACAGATTCTCTAAGCACTGAAGGAGCAAAGGGACGAAACCATTCACGAAACTTAATTTTACTGTTAATAATATTTTTCATTTCTGGATTAGAAGGATTAGCTAAAATAGATCGTCCGCCTAAAGCACGTGGGCCAAATTCCATACGACCTTGAAACCAACCTACTACTTTGTCATCTGCAATAAGTCTAGCTGTCTTCTTAAGCATTTCCGCTTCGGATAGTTCTTGATAACGAATATTTGTACTATCTAAAAAAGCTTTAATTTCTGCATTTGTAAATTCTGGCCCCCAATAAGCGTGTGTCATTACAAAGCGACGAGGATTATTTAAGACTGTGTTATAAACAATAAATGCTGCTCCAATAGCCGCGCCATCATCCCCAGCAGCAGGTTGGATAAAAATATTACGAAATGGAGTATTTTTTAAGATTTTCCAGTTAGCAACACTATTTAAGCCTACACCACCAGCAATGCAGATATTTTCTGTTTTATAGGTGTCATAAGCATTTTGCGCCATTGTCACCATAACTTTTTCTACTACTTTTTGACCTGATGCAGCCATATCTTTATGAAATTGAGTAATTTCACTTTCTGGATCTCGCGTTACTTGTCCAAATAGGTTTTCATAATGACGGCTAAAAGGAAGTTTAGTAGCATAATGATGTGAGAAATATTTTAGATTTAATCTAAAACTACCATCTGATTTTATATTTATGATTTCATTAAATTTATCTACATAGCGAGGCACTCCATAAGGAGCAAGCCCCATAACTTTCCATTCAGCATCATTTACCTTAAAACCAAGGTAAGCTGTCAAAGCACTATAAAAAAGACCTAGAGAATGAGGAAAATCTATTTCTTTTTCCATATGAATTTGATTTCCCTCACCATAACCCATGCCAGTAGTACACCATTCACCCACACCATCAACCGTAAGAATTGCAGCACGTTCAAAAGGAGAAACCAAAAAAGCTGCTGCTGCGTGAGATAAATGATGTTGGCTAAAAAGAATTTCTTTCTCTATGCCTAAAGCCTCTTGTATTTTGCTTTTCATCCAAAGACGGTCTTTCATCCAAAGAGGGATAGACTTTAAGAAGGAAAAATAAGAGCGAGGAAATTCACTTAATATATTAATCAAAATTCGATCAAATTTAACAAATGGTTTTTCATAAAAACAAATATGATCAACTTGATTAATATTGATACCAGCTACTTTTAAGCAATATTCTACGGCTTTTTCTGGAAACTCTGAGGTGTGTTTACGTCTAACAAAACGTTCTTCTGCTGCTGCTGCAACCAACATTCCATCTTTTACTAAAGCTGCCGCAGAATCGTGATAATAACAAGAAAGTCCTAAAACATACATAAGTTTGATAAATATTTAAGAGCAGCTTTAGATTATTAAATAAATAAGCAATTAGCTGCTAAATAGTTCAAAAAATTATAGTTATTTAGAAAGATTTGCTAACCAACTAGGTACACTACCTAAACCATCTAAAACATCTAGCCCTTGTTCTTTTGCCCAAGCTTCATTTGTTTCATTTGCTACCCAGCTAGGGGTATAAGGTTGTTTAATTAGTCCTGCACGGAAATTTTGCCAACCATCTCTAGTTGAACGCAAATAAAGAGGTACTGAAAGATCTAGAGAAAAAACATCTCCAACTACTGCATCTGGCTTTAATCGTTCAAGTAAATCAAAATAATGTGGGCGTTGTAATGAAACTGTAGCCTCTTGCCATTGCCAAGTTTCTGGAAGACTTCCAACCATACCAAGATGAAATTTTCTTGCCCCTCCAATAATTTGAAAGCCTTCTAAACTAATTTCTGCTGCTTCAAATAAATCTAAAATATGTGTAATCTTAGAATTAGAAACTATAGTCATTCGATAATCTGCATCCCGAATTTGTGAAATTACTTGTGCTGCATCTTTTAGTAGAAGAGTTTTATTCTTTTCACGGTATTGGCTACGACCATCTCGAAAACAGATATCAGAAAATCTATCTGCATTCTCAGCAATTTTTTCTATTGCTTCACGTAAGGCTTCGCTTTCGGGAAAATTTGGCTCTTTTTGCCAAAGACAAGTAGCTATAGCATGGTTACGACCGTAAAGATCTTCCATAGCAAAAGCTGTAATATACTCTTCATATAACCAACCATACTTAAAAGGATGTATAACAAAATTTCCCTCTATTTCAGCAAAAATTTCTTTTATTCTTTCTATAGATAAGCTCGTAGAATCACTTAAAAGCGTAACCATAAGATCCCGTATTGCATCTGCTTCAGCGCGTGGATCTGTCCAAACCCCATCAAAGTCAGAGACTAAGTGCATAAGTTTTCCTTATTGATTTTTGTAACTTGATTAATAACAAGCCATTATAGCCGATTATTTTTCTTAGTTCATCCAAAGCACGACCTAAAGTTTGCTAATCGTGTAATTAAATTTGGCAAACTTCCACAATGTTAAATTAGTGCTTTATGGTATTATTATTTTTCTGTTATCACCTGCCAATTAAAATACTAAGTGTTTAATAACTAATTACTAAGGAGCATTTCAAAAATTTATGGCTAACCTTTCAACCACAAGCGATGGGGATGTCAAAATCCAACATAGCCGGGAATATAAAATTAGACGTTTTATGAATTGGTTCCCTTTAGGCTTAACTTACGCTACTTTTTATATGGGACGTTATAACATAAATGTAGTAGCTGGAACAGTTAAAAGCACTTTTGGTGTAGATAACTTTCAATTTGGAATAATTCTTACAGCCGGTTTTTGGGTATATGCTCTTAGTGTAATGTTTAATGGCCCCCTAGCAGATAGAATAGGAGGTAAAAAAGCTATTCTTTTTGGCACAATTGGGGCAGCTACAATGAATTTGTTATTAGGATTAACAATTTTCAGTGGTTTTTTAATGCAAGATAATCCTCTTGGCCCACTAGGAGGTGTAGCTAGCGGTATAATCAATGGCATAAATAGCATTTTTTCTGCTCCAATACTTTCCAGTAATAAAGCTCAAGCACTATTTATTATTGCCCTTATTTATGCACTTAATAGCTATTTCCAAAGTTTTGGAGCTTTATCAGTAGTAAAAGTTAATGCTCCTTGGTTTCATGTCAGGGAAAGAGGCGTTTTTGGTGGTATATTTGGCATTATGATTTCTAGCGGTTATCTACTAGCATTTACTGTAGGTGGAGTAATTCTTAAAAACTTTGACTGGTATGCAATTTTTATTATCCCTTCAATAATGCTTGTTGTTATGTTTGTTGTTGATTTAATAGTAGTAAGAGAAACTCCTAAAGAAGCAGGTTTTGAAAACTTTAATACTGGTGATGCTTCAACAGGTGATGATAAACCAGTTGATTGGAATTATTTGCTAAAACAGGTATTAAGTAATCCTATTATTATTACTTTAGCTCTAGCTGAGTTTTGTACTGGTTTTGTTCGCCAAGGCCTACTTGCTTACTTTAACCGCTTTCTAGAAGAAGTTCATCACATAGTTCATAAGTCTCATGTTTCTGAATGGGCTGGTTTAGGTATTACAATTGGTGGAATTTGTGGCGGTCTACTTTGTGGCTTTTTATCTGACAAAGTTTTCCAATCTCGTCGTCCTCCAGTAGCATTTATTTTCTATATTGGACAGGTGATCAGTTTATTAATACTTGGTTGGGTAAGTATTCCAGCAATGGCAGCAGCAATGGTAGGTTTTTCTTGTATGTGGATTTTTGGAGTCCATGGAATGCTTTCTGGAACAGCTTCTGCCGACTTTGGAGGCAAAAAAGCAGCCGCAACGGTTACAGGACTTTTAGACGGAGTACAATACATTGCTAGCGGTTTTACAGGTTTTGGATTAGGAAAAATAATTGATAAATTTGGTTGGGGAGTATGGACTTATTGTATTATTCCTTTTTCAATTATGGGCGGACTTTTAATGTTACGTATTTGGAATGCTAAACCACAAAAGAAAGACGCAGGAGGCCATTAAGTCTTGGAGTTAAGAGCTATGAAATATCTAGTTGGATTAACAGTTTTTTTTATCTTACTAGTTACTTTACTACCTGTTTCTTTGGCAGAAGTTAATTTAGAAGCATTTATTCGTAAACGTACAGAAGAATATATGGCTGCTCGCCAGGCGCGTAAAAGTCTTGTGATGCGTGAATACTATAATCAAGAAGATATTAAATATTTACATATCTTTCTTAAAAAACAATATATCTCTGTAAAAGATGAAATAAAAGAAGGAAAATTTACAGAAAAATATATTCGTAACTCTATTGATAGTGCTGATTTTGGCGAACCTTATAAAGAAGCTATATTAAAGTGTATTTTCAAAAATGGAAATTTTGAAAAAGAGCTAGACCAAGCTTTTACAGAGTATTTAGGCTCATATTCTTATACCATTACAGACTATAAAATAGAAGAAGTAACATTTATAAAGAATAATACAGTAGCAATAGTAAAGGTTTTAGAATCTCGCCGCGGTAAAGATCAAAAAGAGTCTAAAACCGTAATTAGAACTCATCAATGGTATTTAAAAAATAATAATTGGTTTCTTTCATTAGAAAACCGCCCTCACTTATAAAATAACTTTATTTTTTGGAGCAAGTTATGTCTAGTGGATCTGAGATAGGCAAAATAGCACGCAATTTTTTAAGAGCTAATAGTACAGGTGTACTTGCTACACATTCTTTAGATTTAATTGGTTATCCATTTGGTTCAGTTACACCTTTTTTGGTAAACAAAGATGGGCTACCAATTATCTTTATTAGTTCTTTAGCCCAACATACTAAAAATATTGAAGCTAATAACAAAGTTTCTTTAACCATTTTTGATCTAAAAGCTAAGGATGTACAAGAAAGTGCTAGACTTACCTGGATAGGTGAAGCTACAAGCTTAAAAGAAAATATAGAAGAAACTAGACAATCTTATGCTAGATATTTCCCTAATTCAAAAACTCATTTAGAATTATCTGACTTTAAGTTCTATCAACTTAATTTAACTCGCGCTCGCTTTATTGGTGGTTTTGGAAAAATTGCTTGGATTGAACCAAAAGATATTTTGCTTGAAAATGCCTTGCACCGTGTTGAAGCAGATATTTTGGCACATATGAACGAAGACCATTTAAGCACAATGAAAGATTATTGCCAGGGTCTTAAACAGGTTAGCGTTAGTGAAGTAAAAATGATAGGTATTGATACAGAAGGGTTTGACCTATTAGCAGATAACATAAGGCTAAGATTTACCTTTGAAAAAGCAATTGTTACAGCCGAAGATGCTAGAGCAGCTTTAGTATTAATGGCTCGAAAAGCACGTGCCTATTTACCAACTTTGTCACTAGAAAAATCACAAAAAGATTAATTTTTTATGAGTAACGAGTTATCAACTATTAAACTGCCTATTGACAATAATTTAGTCGAACTTGAACATTTAGCTACTATTCTTGATATAGCCGAAGATGCAATTATTTCCATTGATAGCAATCAAAAAATAATTTTATTTAATAAAGGTGCAGAAAAAATCTTTGGCTACAAGGCAGAAGAAATTTTAGGACAAAATTTAAGTTTACTTCTTCCTAAGCGGTTTGCTGATTCTCACCCACAACAAGTAAAAAATTTTGAAAAATCAAATGTAGTGGCTCGAACAATGGCAGAGCGACGTGAAGTAGTGGCTCTACGCAGAGATGGAAGCGAATTTCCTGCTGATGCTTCTATTTCTAAATATAAAGTAAATTCACAATATCACTTTAATGTAATTTTACGAGATATTTCTATACGTAAAAAAACAGAAGAAGCCTTGCGTAATGCACAACTAGAATTAGAGAGACGACTTTATGAGCAAACTGCCCTATTAGATTTTGCTCCAAATGCAGTTTTTATTCTTGACCTAGAGGATAAAGTAATGTTTTGGAGTAAAGGCGCAGAACGCATTTACGGTTGGACAAAAGAAGAGACTATAGGAAAAGAATTTTATAAGTTAGTTTATGCAACTGACTTAAGCCATCCATTAGATGTATGTAATCAAGTATTGACTAAAGGGGAATGGTTTGGAGAGCTAACCCAATACACTAAATCTGGCAAAAAAATAATAGTAGAAAGCCGACGTGGATTAGTAAGAAATACTGAAGCAAAGCCAACTGCACAGTTATTAGTAAATACTGATATTACAGAAAAGAAAGCCTTAGAAACTCAATTTCTACGCTCCCAGAGAATGGAGAGTATTGGTACACTAGCAGGAGGTATTGCACATGATCTTAATAATGTTTTAGCTCCATTGATAATGGGATTAGAAATTTTATCCGAAGATCAGCACGAGCCTGACAAACAAGAATTAATACAAGCAATGCTAGAGCATAGCAAACGAGGAGCAGATCTTGTTAAACAAGTGCTTTCCTTTGCTCGTGGAGTAGCAGGAGAAAGAATACTAATTAATCCTAAAAAACTAATTGAAAAGATTGAAAAAATATTAATACAAACCTTTCCAAAAAATATCAATATTAAAATCAAAATTCCCAACAATTTATGGGCATTTAAGGCAGATGAAACACAACTTAATCAAGTTCTAATGAATTTATGTATTAATGCCCGTGATGCAATGCTTGAAGGTGGTGACTTATCAATTAGTATTTCCAACGTTAGCACCGATGAGCAATATACAAAAACTCACTTGGAAGCTAAATTAGGTAATTTCATTGTAATTTCTGTTAGTGATACAGGTTTAGGGATGACAGAAGAAGTTGCAAACAAGATTTTTGAACCATTTTTTACTACTAAAGAAATAGGTAAAGGTACAGGTTTAGGGCTTTCAACCGTTTTAGCTATAGTAAAAAGCCATGAAGGTTTTATTTCTGTCTATAGTGAACCTTCTATAGGAACTACATTTCAAGTTTATTTCCCTGCTTTAACAAACCAACAAGATATAAGAGTTTCCCAAACTTCTTTAGAAATATTTTCCGGTCAAGGAGAATTAATCTTATTAGTTGATGATGAGGTTTTAATCCGCCAAGTAACTAAAACTACTTTAGAACATAATGGTTATAAGGTAGTTACAGCTAAAGACGGTGTTGAGGCTATAAAGTTTTATCAAAATAATAAAGAAGCAGTTAAATTATCAATAATAGACCTAATAATGCCTAATTTAGATGGTCAAAAAACTGCTAACAAAATTAGAGAAATTAATCCTCAAGCAAAAATTATTTATGCTAGTGGTTTTGCTCTTAAAGATAAATTTGACATAAATTTTAGTGACACAATTTTTTTACATAAACCATATACAGCAGCAAAATTACTGGAAACTATCGCTACTGTATTAAGCACTAATATAGATTAGCTATTTGTTTTTTGTGTCAAAAACCCGACCAAAATAATCTGTTAGCTCTGTTGTTAACTGAGTGCGTTTTGGTTCTTCAATTCCAGCCAATTCTTTAGCTAGTTGTTTTTTAAGAGAAAGCTGCATTTGTCTAGCAATTTGAATACGCTGGGCTTGAGGTGAACCTGCTCCATGCATACTTTCTGTTAAGTAACCTACTGCATTACGTCCTAAAGTCATATTTTCAATAAGTCTTAGTATTCTTACTCGATATTCTGTTGGAATATCTGCACGTCCTTTTAAGTATTTTTCTAGTAAAACTCCTATTTCAGAATGGGAAAAATCTTTTTCTGATGGCATAGTTACAACTAAACCACCTGCTAAATCTTGAGCGAGTCTAGCAATTTGATAAGGAATTTTTGTCACATGATGCTTACAAACATTAGCAAGCATATCATCACAAATAAAAGCACCTGATTTAGTCGCTTGTGATTGATAGGATGAAGCAATACCAGTAGCATAAATTGTTTCATTTAAGTGAGTCATTTCAACAATTTTATCTTTGATATGTGAAACATTTTCTACCCCATTATATTCAGCAATCGTTGCAGCAGCACCAATTAAGACATCTCCAACACCACTTTTACAAACATAACTGCGACGGTGATAACACGTAAAGCGTTCAACTAGCATTGAGGCAAACTCATATTCTCCATCCATAAAAATTAGCTCATTGGGGATAAAAACATTATCTAAAATTACCATAGCTTCTTGGCCGCCATATTGAGCATTTCCAACATCAATTGAGCCGCCTTCTAAGCTGCGAGTATCGCAAGATTGCCGACCATAAATATAAGTAATACCACTAGCATCAACAGGGATTGCTCCAACTATTGCATAATCTTTATCTTCAGCCTTTAAGCGCATTGTAGGCATAATGATTATCCAATGAGAATTTAAGCAACCTGTTTGATGAGCCTTGGCACCACTAATAAAAACGCCTTCACTAGTTCGATGGGTAACGTGAACAAAAAGGTCTGGATCGGCTTGCTCGTGAGGTGCAAGGCTACGATCACCCTTAACATCTGTCATTGCTCCACTGATAACAAGATTTTGCTCTTGAGCTTGTAAAATAAAGTCTTTTAAGCGTTTATGGTAAGGAGTCTGGTATTTTTCATCTATTTCAAACGTTGTTGAATAAAGCGAATTAAGCGCGTCCATACCTACGCAACGTTGAAAACAAGTCCCTGTAAGTTGTCCTAAACGTCGCTGCATTTTATTTTGTAAAACAACATCTGATTGACTTATTGCTATATGTAAAAATCTATTTACTCGCTCGCCTGTAAATGGAGAAATAGCTGTTGCAAGTTCTTCTTCCTTTACAGCTAAATCATAAGTTTCAGCAACAGCATTAATACTAGGGCGAATCATAGGATGATCAACAATATCTTCAACAAGTTCACCTAAAAGATAAACTTTTAATTTTCTGCCTCTTAAACTATTTATATAATCTTGGCCTGAAACCAAGGCTTTAGATAATTCAGCTACGCTCATAAATACCTCTATTTTAATATACTTAATTTATTAATAAACAGGTTTTCTAGTGCTTAAATCAAACCTGTCACCTGCTGTTAAAGCATGTAAAACAATATCGCTGCTACATAAATGTTCCTCATCTTTTTCACTATGTGTTGGGTGAGCATTTGCTGCATCTAAAAAATAGACTGCATTTTTACCAACTACCTTAAGAATATTTTCGGACTCGCTTAAAAGTGCGGTATCTTCATCAATACCAATTGCAAGTATTTTCGGATAATGTGCTATAAGGGAGATAATTCTAGGCAACCGTCCACGAGAAGCGCAATGTGTATCAATAGAAATATCTTTTAACATTCCAAAACCTTGACCAATTTCTACCATATCAGGTCTTAAATGTGGGTCTAAAGTTCCACCAGATAAAATCATTGGGCCAGCAAAAATTGAAGCACCTGAAGAAGTCCCTCCAACCACACCACCTTTATTAAAAATAGCTCTAATTGCCTGCTCTACAGGAGTTTCAGCAAGTCGTTGACTTAATTTATATTGTGAACCCCCTGCAATAAACACTCCATCACATTCAGCTAACCTGGGATAAATCCAGTCTGCTTGAGCATCTTCACGAGCAAAAATTTTAGGGGAAAATAAGTCTTTTAGTCCCCAATACAAGAAAATTTCCCAATAACAAGCATTTACCTCTGCTGGGTCATTTGTTCCAGCCGTTATAATTGCTATTTTTGCATCTTTACCGCCAACAGCATTAATAAATTCACCTATCAAAGGTTCACCTATTGATCTTACTGCTGGGCCACCACCTACTAAAAAATATTTTCCTGTCATCTTATTTTTATCTAGAACCTTTAAAAAATATATTTTATTTATCCAACAAAATCTAAAATCATAACCTAAAAATTTTTTGTTAATTTTTCCAGTTTTATGTAATAAATATTTTATTTACCCGTTATTAGTTGTAAGCCGTTGTTAGCTTTTTAGCTAAAATCCTAGTAATATACAGTAAATACGCCCAAAGCTAATAACAAAAACCGCCATACTTACAGCTAAAAGCTGGCAAAACGGAGACATTATGGCACTAGAAGACTTACTAGGAAAAGTGCTAGATGAAAAATATCGTCTGGAAGAAAAACTTGGTCAAGGTGGAATGGGGGCTGTTTATCTAGCAACTCACCTAGGTACAGAACGCCCTGTAGCAGTAAAAATTATTGCTCCACAATTTATGCGTCATCCTGAATTTGTAGAACGTTTTAAGCGTGAAGCAAAAGCTGCTGGACGGCTCCGACATCCTAATGTTGTTGATGTTACTGACTTTGGTTTTGCTCAATTATCAAATGAACGTATTGCTTATTTAGTGATGGAATACCTAGATGGTTGTACTTTAAGTGAAGTTTTAGTTGAAGAAGGAAAACTTCCACTTAAATTTGCTGTCAATATCTTAGAACAAGTTTGTGCAGCAATAGATACAGCACACCTTCAAGGCATAATTCATCGAGACTTAAAGCCTGACAACATTTGGTTAGAACCTGATGGACTAGGTAGTTATAATATAAAAGTTTTAGATTTTGGCCTGGCTAAACTTGGAGAAATTCCAGCACAAATAACAAATGGTGGAACAGCTATTTTTGAAGTAGAAGAAGACTGTTTTATTCAAAAGATTTTTAACAAAGGTTGTGAAGATAATAATAGTAAACAACCTAATGTTATAGCTAAAACATCACCTCAAGCCATTGCAACTACATCTTCAATCTCTCTTGCAACAACTATAAAACCAAGTTTGGAATTTAGCGAATCAGCAACAGCCGTCCAACCTTCACCAAATAATAAAAATAGTAATAGCAGTTTAGCACTTAATGAAACCCCTACTGCTGTACAAACTTCTTTATCAGAGGATGAAGCACAAACTCAAGTCCAAGTACGTCGTAATACTGCTAGTATTAAAGAAGATAAAATAGCTTTAGTTACACATGTTGGGACGGTTTTAGGCACACCTATTTATATGTCTCCTGAACAATGTAGAGGCGAAACTCTAGACACCCGTTCAGATGTTTATAGCCTAGGTGTAATTGCTTATCAAATGCTTACAGGAAACCCTCCCTTTAGCGGTGACACTCAAACATTGATTACACATCATACAAACACAACTCCACAAAATATCAAAGAACTGCGCCGCGATATTCCTAAAGCTGTATCAACATTAATAATGTCAGCTTTAGCTAAAAATGCAGCCGAAAGACCTGCAACAGTAGCAGCTTTTTCTACTGCTCTAAAAGCACGTAGTGAAGGTGCTGCTAGCTTACTTCGTCAAGCTATTTCTTTATACAATAACCACTTCCCAACATTTATTAAAATTTCCCTAATTAGTTATTCCCCTGTTGTTATATTTTACCTATTGACCAAACTAAACTTTCTATTAATAAATGTGCTTCCACAAAAGCTATTTTTTATTAATGCAATACTGCTTGCCTCATTTGCAGGTTTAAGCTTTATGTTAAGTCAAGCAATAGTTTATGGAACTACAGTACCAACAGTAGCTCAATTAATGGTAAGACCTTTTCACAAGGTTGAATTAAAACCTATATTTATACTATTAAAACAAAGAGTTTTTCCTTTAATTACTACTAAACTTCTATCTAGTTTATTCCTATCTCTTTGGGCAATATTGTTTGTTATACCTGCAATAAAAAAGTTTATTGATTATATGCTCTTTGTTCCAGTAGTAATGATGGAAAATATAAGTAACCGCAAAGCTTTGAAACGTTCTCAAGAGTTAGTAAAACGGCTTTGGTGGGTAGTATTTCGCTTTTCGCTACTTAATATGTTATTAATGACAATTTTATTTGCTAATGGAGATGTTTTTAGTAATAAAAAAATAGATTTAGACTTAAAATCTGGTAAATCTGTTGTTACAAACTCGGATCCAAACAAAGAACTAGCAAAACTACTAGAAAAAAAATTTGGGGACAAAGATGTCTTACCAACAGCTACAAATCCAACATTGATAGAAAATAATATTAAAAAAACTGATGAATTAGACAAAGAAACTAAAACTATTAATATTCAGACCACCAAATCATTGTTTTCATTATTGTTAATAATTTTGACAGCACCAATACTCTCTATTAGTATAGCTATGTTGTACTTAAAACTAAGGCAAGCAGGTGGTGAAAGTTTTAAAGAGGCATTAGGGCAATTTGGAGAAAATGCCCCTCGTAGCAAATGGCAACTACGAATGAGAGAACGTAGCCGTGCTTATTACCGAGTTAATAGTCAATAAACACAAAAAAAGAGCCGACCTTTTGGGTCGGCTATCTATCACTCAATGTAAAAACTAAAAAACTCATTAACCTGCTTATTGTCTGGTAAATGGTACAACTGTTACTCCGCCGTTGCTGTTGCGGAAGGTAATCATTACACTTCTACCTTTTGGAATAGCTTGGTTTATTGACATACCATTAGTTAACTTACCTTTTTGGGTTAGTTTGGTATTGTTAGAAGCAAGTTTGGCTGCTTTTGCAAAACCAACACCATCAACTAAAACTGTAGTTCCAGAAAATCCTGTTCCAGTAGCAGTAATCTTCATATTAGTAACTTTAATATTTGCTGCCATTATAGTTGGGCCAGGAATATTAACCATAGTAGTAGCACTAGAAGCAGTATTATCAAATCTAACGCCACTAACATCAGGTGTATCACTTCTTACCATTGCCATCAATGAAACATTTGTCCCATTCATAGTTACATTTGGAGTTACTACTAATGAGAACACAGCAGAAGAACTTGCTGAAAGTGTTGAACCTGTACAAGTAATTGCTCCTGTACCTCCAGCAGATGGAGTCATACAAGTAAAGCCCATAGGAGCATTAATTGATTGAAATGTAGTGTTAGCAGGAGTTGCTGTTGATAAAACAACATTACTTAAGCTATTGGGATTAGCATTAGCAACTGTTAAACTATAAGTAAAATTACTACCCGATAAAGCTGTAGCAGGAGCAACAGCAACAACTGATAGTCCAACATTGTTAATTAGTGCCATATCCCGTAAAACAACTGGAGCCATACCACCTACAGGTAATGTGCCAACTTGAGTAGCACCACCAGTAGCTAGATTTACTCTATAGAAACGAGAAGATGTTTCACCATTTAATACAAAACTACCATAAGCAATACCTGTTGATTCAGAAATATCTAAAGCAGCTACATCTGTTACATCAATACCTAATCTGCCAACAGTAAATAATTGACCTGTATTAGGTGAAACTGGCGCACCTGTTGGTGAACCTTGTAGGACTAGGCTGTCTAACCTGGAATCAACATTGTATAAATTAGTAATAGTTAGTCCTGGGAAACTATTAGTATAAGCAGAAGCAACGCAATTTGGGGTCATCCCTGCATTTGCATCACCCATTGCATAAGCTAAAGTTCCATCAACAGCAGCAATGCCACCATTATTTGGGTTTAAGCGTAAGTCTTGAGTAGTATTACTAACTACACGAATTCTATCAGGAACAGGATTAAAATCAAAACCAAATTCCATACCTGCTAATGCTGGTATAAATGGCGCGCCGCCTAATGCAGTAGCAACACCAGTGCTTGTATTTATTGTATAAACTCGGCTTGTACTACCTAGGCCAAATAAAAATCCTGTAGCTGGACGAAAATCTATACCTAATAAAGATTCTCCCATTTGAAGCCCTGTAATTTGTATTGGTGAACCAATTAAAGTATCTGGCTTTCTTGGGTTAAATCTGACTAAACGGTTATCATTAGTTAAACCTAAAACATTTTCTACTCTAAGCACCACACCTAAACTACGAATTTGCTCTGTACCGCCAACCATTCCTACTTGAGTAGCAACTGGAGTTGTAGCATTTGCTGGGGTAAGGTTGATGCGATAAAGACGAGAAACAGTCTCTCCAGGTAAAGTGATTGTTGCATAAGCTAAACCACTAGCATCAGAGATATCTAAAGAAGTAATATCATTAGCATCAACTCCTAATGGGCCAACAGTAAAAAGTTGTCCTGTATTTGGAGAAACAGGAGTTGAATTAACAGAGCCTTGAGTAACTAAAATATCTAAGGTGGAATCAATCCCATAAAGTGTTGTTTCTGTTGCACCTGTACCAGCAACATTATTAGTATATGCTGATGTAACTACTCTGGGAGTTCTACTGGTATTTGTATCAGTCATTGCATAAGCTAATGGAGTATCTGTTCCAGCTAATGCACCATTATCTGGATTTAGACGCAGATTTTGTCCCATGTTGCTAACAACTCTAATTCGATCAGGAGCAGGATTAAAATCAACACCAAATTCAGTACCCATAAGTGTTACGCTTGGTGTACCAACTTTGCTAGCTGTACCTGTAGCAGCATTAATAATATAAACTTGACCTGTACTAGCTAAAGCATAAAAATCCCCTGTAGCAGGGCGAAAATCCGCACCTACAATGGTTTCACCCATTGATAAACCACTAATTAAAGTAGAACTTAAAATTGTGCCTGGTGCAGTGCTATTAAATGTCACAATTCTATTAGTACCAGTAATACCAATTAAAGTTTCACCATTAACTACAACTGCTATATCTCGAATTTGTTCTGTACCACCAATATTACCAACTAAAGTAGTTGCACCTGTAGCTAAATTAATGTTATAGAGCTTTGACATCATTTCACCGTTAAGGGTAAAAGCCGCAAAAGCAGTTCCATTAACATCAGAAATATCCATACCACCAACATTTGTAACATTAATACCTAAAGCACCAACAGTAAATAATTGACCGCTATTTGGTGAAATAGGCGCGCTATTAAGTGATCCTTGTGTTACAAGAACATCCAAGTCTGCATCTATGTTGTAAAGTGTTGTAGCTGTAGCACCTACACCAGCAAAATTATTAGTGTAAGCTGAAGCAAATGCGTTAGGAGTTCTACCATTATTTGGATCTCCCATTGCATAAGCTAACGGTGTATCTGTTCCTGCTATAGTACCATCATTAGGATTAAGGCGAAGGTCTTGACCTGTATTGCTTACAATTCTAATGCGATCTGGGGAAGGATTAAAATCAAGACCAAAGTTTGCACCTGTCAAGTTTACAGGCTGCATTCCAACTTGAGTAGCAAGACCCGTACTAGTGTTAATGGTGTAAATTCTACCCATATTACTAACAGCAAAAAGCACTCTAGTAGCTGGTCTAAAATCTATTCCAACTAATGATTCACCTGCTTGCAATCCTGTAATTGATACAGTATTAATAATAGTGCCTGGTGTTGAGCTATTAAAACTTACTAAACGATTTGTTGTAGTTAAAGCAAAAACTGTCTCTCTTCCAACACGACCTTTAGATTGAGCAAAAGCTGTAGAAAGACAAACTATACTTAAAATTAAAGCAAAAAACATTTTACTGATAAATTTCATCTATATATACTCCTAAGTACAAAATTTACATAACTTTAACTTTGCTACTATATAAATTTATAGCTAATTTATTATTATTAGGTATTTTACATAGCAAAATAAAGTTAATAAAGAGCTAACACAACCCCAGTAACTAACTGGGAAATTTTCACATAAAAACACTGGTCATAATAGTTTGCAGCAAAATTTATTCCTTAATTAAAATAATTAAATTAAAATATAACCATAAAAAAAACAAAAATCTTAATAACAAAAATAGAGGAATACTAAATTTATAAAATTTAATAAAGTCATTTATTACAAATATTTTTTGCCCAAAATAGAGTAAGCTTAAGTTATTTTGATAGTTAATATTGCACTACACACAAGCTATAGTTGGCATAATGTAAAATTACTATAAACAAAATACAAAATACTCTTTTAACTAAACTAACAACGCTTTTAAGGTTAAATTATTTTAGTGAGAAAATTTTAGGTCAAAGTTGGGGGCGCGCGGGAATGAGATTTTTGGAATTTTTCAAAAGCTATTTTTAATTCTTTATCAAAGAAAGGATTTGTTTTAGTTAGCTGAAAACAAACAGAATGTAAAGTTGTTAATATTACTAAGCTTTCTAAATTACTTAGCTGTGTTGCTGTTGATATGGGGCAAAGGCAAGGTTTTTCTAAACTTTGTGAAGAAAAATTAACTTTACTTTTTTCTTCAATTAAAGCTAGTTGGTTTAAGTAAATTACCCGCTCAACATTATTAAATCTCTTGAATGTAGTAGTGTCTACAACAATACTAGTAGATCTATCTTTTTCTTCCTTTATCAAATGACAATGAGATTTAGATAAATTGCTAGTTTGCCTTTTACTTGTGTCATAACTACTTTTTTCTGAATTGTCTCTAATACAACAAGATGTCTCTCCATCAACACAACAAGACATTGAACAAATTTGTTTTGTTGATGCAAAAAAACCTATAAATATGTTTAATGGAAGTAATGTGGTTAAGACAGAAAACAATACTAAAACTGCCAAAACAGCCCTTAAGACAAAATTTGGTGAAATTTTAGTTTTTCGATTGAAAAACCACATTTTGAAACCTTTGTAACGATTACATTAATAGATTTAATTTAGTGTTGAGTCAGAAGCAACTTGGATTTTATGTTATCTCAGATATTCTAGCAACTTATTATTGGCTAGTTTTAGGTAAAATCTTAAAAGCTATAACTAACTAAAGCATAGTTAATAAATAATTTATCTAAGTAGCTAGAATTTAATGCTTTGTAGTATACTTTTTAACCCATAACAAAAATGTAGAAATGCAGAAAAGAGGAATATTATGCACCACATAATAACAAGTTTATTTAAACTAGTATTCTTTCTAGCCATTACTGCCCCAATTTTAACATTTGCTCAATCTGCTGGCTCGACCTCTGCCGCTATTACAGGTCGTGTTACAGATGAGTCAGGTGCTTCAATTGCTGGTGCAACAATTTTACTCACTCAAATAGATACAAATCTATCACGTGAAGCTGTTTCTTCAACTGATGGTCTTTATACACTTTCTCAACTCCCACCAGGAGCTTATGAGGTAAGTGTTTCTGCGGATGGTTTTAAGTCTTTGATGGGACGTATTTCACTTTTATTAGGTATTTCCACTCGTTCAGATTTTGTTTTAACCATTGGAGCAACTTCTGAAGTGGTTGAAGTAGTAGCTAGCGATCCAGCATCTCAAGAAAATATAGAATCTAGTACAAGTGTAGAAAAAGAAAAAATTACCGTTTTACCCATTAATAGACGTGAATTTTTAGATTTTGCTCTAACTGCTGCACGAGTTACAGTTGACCGTGTTCCTGTCCAAGGCGCAACCGCAACCTCGGGCCTTTCCTTTAATGGTCAATCTGCTCGTTTTAATAATATTACTATAGATGGTTTAAGTAATAATGATATAGGATCAGGATCCGTGCGTGCAACTTTTAGCCAAGAAGCCGTTCAAGAATTTCAAATTATTACTGACAATTATTCTGCTGAATTTGGTCGTTCTCTAGGTGGTATTGTTAATATTGTTACTAAAGGCGGAGGTAATCAATACCATAGCACAATATTTTTCTTAAATCGTAATGATGAAATCAGTGCTAGAGACACTTTTGCTGCTACAAAAGCAGATTTTTCCCAATATCAATTTGGGGCAACTTTAAGCGGCCCTATCAAAAAAGATAAATTATTTTTCTTTTCTTCATTTGAGCGTTTGTCTGTAAAACAAAATAATATTGTTACTATTAGCGATGACTCTATAGCTGCGGCTCGTCGCCAAGGTTTTGCAATTAGAAATGGTGCTATTCCATTTTCTGTTGCTACAACCAACCTTTTAGGCCGTTTAGATGGTCGTTTAAGCCCTAATGACACATTTTATCTACGTTACAATTTTGGTGGAGCTTATAACGGTGCATTCCAACCATTTGGAGCATTATTTGGAGAAGATACAGGTTCAATTCAAAATTTAACAGATAATACCGTAGTATTTAACAATGTCTATGTAAATACTCGACTTAATTTAATTAATGAGACTCGATTTTTATATGGTCATCGAGATCAAACAGTTATCCAAGTTAACCAAGGCCCAGGCATAAGTATTGCGGCTCCAGAAGGAAATATTCTTTTTGGTAGTTTTCTTTCTCGTCAACCTCGTGTAGAAGATATTTTTCAAATTGTTAATAATGTTTCTCTAACACGTGGACGACACCAAATTAAGTTTGGCGTTGACTTTAACTACACAAATCTACCAGATAAGAAAAGTAGCGTTCCATTTTTTGACCAAGGTAATGCAACATTTTCACCTATAGATTTTTCTGCTTTAACCGGCATTCCTAACCTACCTGTATTAAGTGCTTTACAAGCATTTGACCCTACTTTGCGAACCGACGCGCAAAGAGCATTTTTAACAGTTGCATCAGGCTTAATACCTGCTCTAGCACCAGGTTTTCCAGCTAACTTACCTTTAGCTAGCTTGCCCTTGCCACTGCTTTTTGTACAAGGTTTTGGGGACACTCGTTTAATTATTCCTACAAAATTTTTTACAACATTTGTACAAGATGATTTTAGGTTAAGACCAAATCTCTTAATTAGGGCAGGTCTTCGTTATGATATTAACCGCGTTCGTTTTATGCCTACTAATAATGGTAATTTTAGCCCTAGAATAGGTTTTGCTTTTAGACCTACTCAACTGCCTAAATTAACAGTTCGTGGTTCTTATGGCTTATTCTTCTCTACACCACTAGTTGGGGCAGCATTTTTCTCCCAACTAAGCACATCTGGAGCATTAAAAATTCCTGTTATCCCTTTTCCATTTTCTATACTCCCTTACAACACTTTGCCAGGACGACGTTTTCCAATAGGTAATGACATCCCAGCGGGCGTAAATTTTGAACCACAACTTACTAATACTTTACAATTTGAACCCAATGTTCGTAATAGCTATACTCAACAAACAAACTTTGGTTTAGATTACCTAGTTAATAACTCTACTGTTGCATCTGTAAGCTATACTTATGTTCGTGGTGTTAAGTTATTTAATTCTAGACAAATTAATCCTGTAGTTAGACCTATTCCAGGTGATTTATTAGGAAGTTTAAGAACTGGTCGTTCAGATCCAACAACAGGCCAAATTACACAATTTGAAACTGCTAATGATAGTTACTTCAGTGCTTTAACCTTAGCAGTAAATCGCCGTTTTACAGGTAATTTTGGAGTTTTAGTAAGCTATACTTTTGCAAAAGCTATTGATAATGCTTTTGATTTACGTACTGATGTAGTAGATAAGCCTGTTAATCCACTTAGAATAGGTGATGAGCGTAGTTTATCGGTTCAAGATGTACGAAGTCGTTTTGTTTTATCAGGACTTTGGAGACTTAATTACACTAAAAACCCTATTTTAAGAGATTTTCAAATTTCTTCTATAATTACCTTAAACTCTGGTCGTCCATTTAATTTATTAGCAGGTTCAGACCTTAATATGGACGGAGATAGCGGAGATGGTGATAGACCATTTTTCCAAGGTGTTAGTTTACCTCGTAATGCTGGCATAACAGGCGGTTTTGCTAATGTTGATGTAAGACTTTCAAGAACTGTAAAATTAGGTGAAACCTATGAATTTCAAGGTTTTATTGAAGCTTTTAATTTATTTAATCGTGTTAACATCAGCGAAATAGGTCGCATTTTTCCAGCCGATGCACAAGGCAATTTCCAATTGCCTGCTAGAGATGGAGATCGCTTTATTGCTACCCCAGATAGATTTCGTAATGCTTTTGCACCTCGTCAATTTCAATTTGGCTTCCGCTTAGTTTTCTAAACTTAAATAAAATAGCCCAGCAATTGCTGGGCTATTCTATTTTCCATTACTTTCTAAAGTATAGTATTTATCTTCTATTTTCTTTTAGTAAATTTTCATCTATTTCTGATTTTTTTGTAGGTACTTTTTCCTGATAATATTCTAAAACATCATTGCTATTTTCCATTGTTTCGCCATTAGAATTAGTTAAAAGTCTTACTCTTATTAATTCTACTTGACTATTAGTAATATTTATTTCTTGTCTTAATTTCTGTTCTTCAAATTCTAGTCTTGTTCTTTCTTTAGCAATTTGTTCTTTTTCATTTTCTATTTCTGTTCTAATAATTCTTTCACCTTCACTACGATTAAGAAAGCTTCTTGTAAGAAATTCCCTATCAATATTTTTTAATCTAAAATCTAGTTGTGCATCTCGTGCCATTAAAATTCTTAGTTCAGTTTCAACAGCAGCAAATCTATCTGTTAATTTATCTAGACGATCTTGCTCTATTTTTAGGAAAAGCAAGTCTGTCATCTTACGTTGTTGAGCATTTAACTGACGGATTTCTTTTGCTAAAGCACGAATTTCTTTTGAAATTTCTACTGCACTAGGTTGGCTTGCAGTTTCATTAACTTCTTTAAGATTTTTTTGTGTTTCCGTGACTTCTGTTCGGGGTTGTTGTAAAGCGAAGAGCCAAACGTTACCATCAATAAATGGACAAAGCATAGTCAATAAAATACCGGCTATTACCTTTCGTTTGAATCTCATCGCTTTTTCCCCTGTTCTCTTAGCTATAAAAGCTTCTTATTACGTTTGAACCATTAAAGCAGAAAAAAGTTCCCAAAAAAGTTGCCTTTCTAGAAAAAAATTTTTTCCGTAAGCTCTAAGTTCTCAAGTCTTGCAGTTAAACAGCAATTACACTATCTTAATTAGTTACGATTTTTTACAGATTGTTAAATAACTCAAAAGACTGGAAACTTTATCCTCATGACTGGACATGAAATTAGACAGAAATTTTTAGAATTTTTTGCTACTAATCAACATCGTATTGTAAAAAGCTCGCCTCTATTACCAGCCAATGACCCAACACTACTTTTTGCTAATGCTGGTATGAATCAATTTAAGGATGTTTTTTTAGGTTTAGAACCCCGTGATTATACACGTGCTGTTACTTCTCAAAAATGTATTCGTGCTGGTGGTAAGCACAATGATTTAGAAGAAGTTGGAAAAACCGCTCGACATCATACCTTTTTTGAAATGTTAGGTAATTTTTCTTTTGGAGATTATTTTAAGGAAGAAGCCATTGTTTTTGCTTGGGACTTATTATTAAAAGAATTTCAACTCCCGCTTAATAGACTTTGGTTTACTGTTTATAAAGATGATGACGAGGCGTTAGAACTATGGAAAAAAGTTGGTGCGCCAGCAGATCGAATTCTAAAATTTGGGGAAAAAGATAATTTTTGGCAAATGGGCGATACCGGCCCTTGTGGGCCTTGTTCAGAAATTCATTATTATATGGGCGACGATCTTTCATTACAAAAAGCAGAAATGGTTAATGGGCCCGGTGATGATGTAATGGAGATTTGGAACCTAGTTTTTATGCAGTTTAATAGAGATGCTAGCAAAACTTTAACCCCACTGCCAAAACCCTCTGTTGATACTGGAATGGGTCTAGAACGTATTAGCGCGGTACTTCAAGGCGTAAAAAGCAATTATGATACTGATTTAATCCGTCCAATTTTAAGTTTTATTAGTGATTTGTCTAGTCGTGAATATCAAGCTAACACACCTGAAGGAATGTCTATGAGGGTGCTAGCCGATCATGCCCGCGCTACAGCATTTGCTATTGCTGATGGAATTTTACCTGGTAATGTTGGTCGAGCTTATGTACTACGTAAAATTATGCGTCGAGCTATTTATCATGGTAGCCATCGTTTAGGGCTTTCAGACGTTTTCTTTCATCAAATTACTGATTATGTTACTCATATGATGAGCGGCCCATATCCAGAGCTTTTAACCAGTCGTAATTTTATTAGTAAAATTGTTCAAGGTGAAGAGCGTCGTTTCCGTAATACACTTAAGAGTAGTCTACCTAAATTCCATGATTTAGTTGAGCGTCATGGAAATGAAATGCCGCCATACAAAGAGCTAGCAAAACTTTATGATACTTTTGGAATGCCACAAGATTTAATGAAAGTTATGCTAGAACACCAAAATCATGAATGGTCAGAAGAAAATTTTGAACAAGCTCTAGCAGAACTACAACAAACAACACAAATTGCTTGTGCTACCCCGGCTCAAACAAAAACCAAAGCTATTTATCAACAACTAGCTGAACGTGTGAAAAGCTCTTTTACTGGTTATCAAGGAACTGAACTTCTTGGAGCTAAAGTTTTAGCACTAATTTCTAAAGATGAAGAAGTTAATGAACTTACACCTAGCCAAGATGAAAAAGATATATTTGAAGTTATTTTAGACCGCACACCTTTTTATGCTGAATCTGGCGGTCAAATTGGCGACACAGGACTTTTAGAAAATGATTCTGTCCAAGTGCGAGTCTTAGACACTTATTCACCTATTAGCGGTCTGATTGTTCATAAAGTAAAGGTAGAGCAAGGCACATTAAAAGTAGGTGATGAGCTAGCAGCCTTAGTTGATGGTGAACGTCGTCGCCGAATTATGCTTAATCATACTGCTACACATCTTTTACATGCTGCATTAAAAGAAGTTTTAGGGCCACATATTAAACAAGCAGGAAGTTTAGTTGCTCCTGACCGCCTACGTTTTGATTTTACCCATTATGCAGCCCTTACAGACTCAGAAATTACTGAAATAGAGCGTTTAGTTAATGAACAAATCCAAGTCAACACAGATGTTTCTAAACAAGAAATGGAACTAGAAAAAGCTCTAGCTTCTGGAGCGGTAGCATTATTTGGGGAAAAATATTCTAGCCAAGTTCGAGTCATTAGCGTCCCAGGCTTTAGTACAGAGCTTTGTGGCGGTACACATGTTTCAGCTACTGGTGATATAGGTTTATTTAAGATTGTAACTGATAGCTCAATTGCTGCTGGAGTTCGACGAATTGAAGCTATCACCGGGCCCGTAGCAATAGAGCGTTACCAACAAGCCTACAACCTTTTAGATAATCTAGCTATTGGGTTTAAGGCTTCTTGGAATGATATTCCAGGACAAGTTGAGCGTTTACAATCACTTCTAAAACAAGCTTCTAGCCAAATTGACAGCTTAAAACTTAAACTTGCTACTCAATCAGTTGCAGGCTCAATTAATGATGCTCGCTCAATTGGAAATATAAAAGTTTTAGCTCAAAAAGTTGAAGACTTAGACCGTAGCGGTATGCGTCAACTTGCCGACACGTTAACCCAAAAATTAGGTGCAAGTGTAATTGTTTTAGGAACGGCTGAAGATAACAAAGCAGCTTTGCTAGTACGTGTTTCTAATGACCTCACCAAAAAACTTAATGCAGGTAAAATTATTAAGGAACTGGCTGCAATAGTTGGTGGAAATGGTGGCGGAAGACCTGATCTAGCTGAGGCTGGAGGCCGCGATGCAACTAAACTTGATGATGCACTTACAGCTAGTTACCAGACTGTAGAAAAAATGCTATCGGCTAATTAGGTTAAGTTATTTTCTTTTTAAGGTTAATATAATCAATAAAGATGCTAAAGAATTAAGATATTTAACTTTAGCATCTTTATTTGTTTTATCGCCTGTTAAACACCAATCAATAGGAAAAAATAAATCATGAAAATTAAAAATCTTGTTTATATTGCAAGTATTTTATTATCAATAGTTTGTATAGTTAATTACTTCCCTAGCAGTGTTAAAGCACAAAAACAAGAATCTGCTGAAATATTAAAAAATCTAAAATGGCGTTCCATAGGCCCTTACCGAGGTGGGCGGGTTGCGGCTGTTGCTGGTGTAGCATCAGACGAGTTTACCTATTATTTTGGTGCAACAGGTGGAGGAGTTTGGAAAACAATTGATGGTGGCGAAAATTGGCGACCAATCACAGATGGACAAATTGGAACAGGTTCAGTAGGTGCTATTGCTGTTGCTGAAAGTGACCCTAATGTAATTTATTTAGGTATGGGTGAAAGAACTGTTCGCGGCAATGTCTCTCATGGCGATGGAATCTATAAATCAACTGATGCTGGTAGCACTTGGAAACATATTGGATTAAAAGATAGTCGTCATATTTTTAGAGTTCGTATTCATCCAAAAAACCCTGATATTGTTTATGTAGCGGCACTTGGACATTTATTTGGTGATAACACGGAACGCGGCGTTTTTCGCTCAACCGACGGCGGAAAAAATTGGACAAAGATTCTTTATAGAAATGAAAAAACAGGAGCAACAGACCTAATTATTGACCCTGTTAACGCAAATACTCTCTATGCTGGGCTTTGGGAAGTCCGTAGAACTCCTTATAGCTTAGAAAGTGGTGGTAAAGGTAGCGGACTATTTAAGTCTACTGATGGTGGAGACACTTGGACAGAGCTTACTCAAAATAAAGGCTTACCAAAAACCACAATTGGAAATATTGGTGTTACAGTTTCACCAGTAAATCATGATCGAGTTTGGGCAATTGTTGAGGCTGAAGAAGGTGGTGTTTTTCGTTCTGATGATGCTGGCAAAACTTGGGCAAGAGTTAATGAAGACCGAAATTTAAGACAACGTGCTTGGTATTACTCCAGAATTTATGCTGATCCTAAAAACTTAGATACAGTTTATGTGTTAAATGTCCAGTTTCATAAGTCAAATGATGGTGGAAAGAGCTTTTCAACTATTAGCGTTCCTCATGGAGATAATCATGACCTTTGGATTGATCCTAATAATCCGCTACGTATGATTTATGGTGATGATGGCGGCGCGTCCGTGTCTTTTAATGGTGGAAAGACTTGGACAGAACAAGATCAGGCTACAGCACAATTTTATCGTGTGACAGTAGATAATGACTTTCCTTACAACATTTATGGAGCGCAACAAGATAATTCAACAGTAAAAATTGCAAGTCGTACTAATGGAGGTTCAATAGATCGCCGTAATTGGTATGCTATTGGCGGTGGTGAAAGTGGTTGGATTGCTCCTCATCCAAAAAATTCTAATATTGTTTTTGCTGGCTCATATGACGGCTTTTTTACTCGTTATGATCATATAACAGGACAAACCAGAGATATTAGCATTTGGCCTGATAACCCAATGGGAGCAGGCGCAGAAGGCTTAAAATATCGTTTTCAATGGAATTTTCCTATTTTATTTTCTCCTCACGACAGTAGCACTATTTATGCAGCAGCAAATGTTTTATTTAAGTCCACAAATGAAGGTGATAGCTGGCAAGAAATTAGCCCAGATTTAACACGTAATGATAAAAGTCGCCAAGGGCCATCAGGTGGGCCAATTACTAAAGATAATACTAGCGTAGAGTATTACGATACAATTTTTGCTGTAATGGAATCTTCCCTTCAAAAAGATTTAATTTGGGTAGGCAGTGATGATGGACTAGTGCATATTACTCAAGACGCTGGCAAAAACTGGCAAAATGTTACTCCAAAAGATTTACCAGAATGGATTCAAATTAATTCCTTAGAAGCGTCTCCACACAGTGCAGCCAAGGCTTATATAGCTGGGACAATGTATAAATCTGATGATTTTCGTCCCTATCTTTATAAAACTAGCGATTATGGAAAAACTTGGAAAAAAATAGTTAATGGTATTGCAGATCAAGCATTTACAAGGGTAATTCGTGAAGATCCAAATCGCGCAGGGCTACTTTATGCTGGTACAGAGCTTGGGGTTTATGTTTCCTTTAATGATGGTGAGAACTGGCAACCACTACAATTAAACTTACCTGTTGTGCCAATTACAGATTTAGTAATTCATAAGCGAGAAAAAGACTTAATAGCAGCTACTCAAGGCCGTAGCTTTTGGATAATTGATGATTTGACGCTTTTACATCAAATGTCTGATGAAGTAGCTAAATCAGACTATCATCTTTTTAAGCCAGAAGATCCTTATAGAATGGCTGGTTTTGCTCCACAACTCCAACCAACTGCAACAGTTGGAGAAAATGCGCCTAATGGAGCAGTGGTAAACTATTATTTCAAGAATAAACCTGATGCTAATACCCAAGTAAAATTAGAATTTTTTGATATCAAAGGCACATTACTAAAAACTTTTGTTGGCAAAGATAAAGACGGCGAAGAAAAGCGAGACGACGATCCAAACAGACCTGACAGTTTTACTTACCAACAAGGACTAAATCGTTTTATTTGGAATTTAAGAGTTGAAAACCCAACTAAATTTGCTGGGATGATTTTATGGGGTGGAACTCCTGCAGGGCCAAGAGTTGTTCCCGGTAATTACCAAGTAAAGCTAACTGTTGGAGATAAAACATTTACACAAAACTTTGAGCTAAAAAAAGATCCTCGTCACACTAGCACACAAGAAGATTTTCAAGAGCAGTTTGATTTGCTAACAAAAATTAGTAATAAAATCAATGAGTCTCATTTAGCAATTATTCAAATTCGAGAAGTAAAAAAACAGCTTGACGATATTTCTTCACGATTAAAAGACCAAGCAACAGCCAAAAATAGCTTGGAATTAGCTAAAAGCTTAAAAGAAAAGCTTACAGCAGTAGAAGAAGAGCTTTATCAGACGAAGAATCGCAGTTCTCAAGATCCACTTAATTTTCCTATTAAGTTAAATGATAAGTTAACTTTGTTGGCTGATACGGTTGGAGATGGAGATTATAAGCCTACAAAACAAGCTTATGCGGTTTATCAAGAATTATCAGGCAAGGTTGATGTTCAGTTACAAAAACTTTCTAGTTTAATAGATCAAGATTTGAAGAATCTTAATCAATCAATTAAGGAGCAAAACTTTCCAGCAATAATCTTAAAGGCAAGAAATAAATAACCATTAGTTTTTATTGATGATCTTGGCAGTTAAATTGCTAAGATCATCAACTTAAAAATTAAGAAGTCTCAATAGATTCTTTTTCTCTATCTTTGCTATCTTCTTCTTGTTGGTTTTCTTTATCTTTTTTCTCTGTTTCAATAATAAATGTTGCTTCTGTAACTATAGGATTAATAAGTTTTGGAATAGTAAGTTTACCTGTATTACCTGTAGTAAAACTAACAAAACTATTATCGCTAACAATTTGACTTGAACCAACTTCTACAAAAGGGATAGTTTGGGAGGAAACGCTAGCAGGGCGTTGATAATAAGTGGATTTTAAGTAACGTTGGTAGAGGTAGCCAATAAATATCTTAGCACTAGCCATTACAGGAGCAGCCAAAACAATTCCTAAAATTCCAAATAAATGATGTCCAAGAATAATACCAACTAATACCATAAATGGATGGAGTTCTAGTTTTTCTCCTAAAATTTTTGGAGTTAAGATAAAACCTTCAATACTTTGAACAATTGGATAACAAGCAATAACCGCAACTATTCGCCAAGCTTCAGGATGACTAATTGCAGTAAAACTAATTACTAAAACTGCGGCTGAACCAGTACCGATATAAGGAACTATATGACCAAATCCAGATAATATGCCTAAAGCAAACCACATAGGCACGTCTAAAAAGAAAAATGCAATAACATAAAGTGTAGCCATCGCGCTACATACAATTAATTGACCTCTAACAAAGTTACGTAGTACAGCATCAACTTGTCCAAATAACTCAGAAACTGTTCCTCGATTACGCGGGGGTACAGTTTGATAAAGCATTCCTGTAAGTATACGGAAATCTACTAAAATATAATAAATAAATAATGGAATTAAGATTAAGTTTAATACGCTAGCTGTAATACTACCAATTTGTAAGATACTACCTTTAACAAAACCAACAACAGGTTCTGTAACGGCTGAAGGATCTTGAGTAAATTCATTAAAGCTTTCAAAAACTTTTTCAAAGGCTGCAGGATTGCGAGCGCGAAGAGTATCTAATTTAGGTTGGGCCCAGGTAGCAACAGATTTAACAACATTAGGAAGTCTAGCAATAATATCTGAAAGCTGTAGCCAGAATTTTGGTAAGAAAACAAATAAAAGTACACCTAAAAACAAACCTGTCAGCAGTAAAGCAATAATAGTTGAATTGGAACGAGAAAAGCGATAAGCCTCAAATCGTTCTACTAAAGGTTCTAAAATATATGCAACGGCTAGAGAAATCAGCAGAGGAACAAAAACAGGAGCAATAATTTGTGATAAACGCTGCACTACACCAACACCCATATAAGCAAGCAGTAGAAAGCCTAAAAGCGTAACAATAAAAGGAAACATCTTAGGCCATTTATTAGAGCTTGGCCCAATAGGTGGTAGGTTTTGTGTAGATGATGGCATAGTTAACCCCTTTGTGTGCGGCGATACTCTACTAATTCTTGGTTTACAAAATAAATATAATGTAGTCCAGAAAAAACAGTCATAAACAGAGATAAAACATAAAAAATAATTAAGTATTCTTGATAGTAACCTATACTATTACTAATAAGAAAGACTAAAACTGTAATTAATAAAATTGTTGTATTCCATTTACCAGGTTGAGAAGGCTTAAAGTCACTAAAGCCAGTTAGTTGGCGAATAATTAATGCTACTACAACAATACCTATATCTCTAATTATGGTAGCAGCAGTTAACCAAATGGGTAGGGGTTGATAACCTTTATCAGGTAAAGTTAAAACCAGGTAAGTAACAGTAAGTAATAATTTATCTGCAATAGGATCTAGCCATTGACCAAGTCGGCTTTGTTGATTAAATCGGCGAGCTAAAAAACCATCTAGACCATCACTAATACCTGCAATAAAAAAGATTATCAAGGCTAAAGTAAAATTTAGCTTTAGGATTTCCCAAACAAAAAACGGAATCAACAGGATTCTAAGTAATGTTAATAGATTGGGAATAGTTAAATCTTCTTTTTTCACAAGAGTTTAGGCTAACAGCTTTTAGTTTAATCATTGATTTAGTAAAGGGATTTTTATGCCTTTATTATTAGCAACTTCAACGGCTTCATCATAACCAGCATCAACATGACGTGCAACCCCTATGCCAGGGTCATTAGTAAGAACACGGTTAAGACGTTTAGCGGCCAGGGCAGTCCCATCAGCAACACTTACTTGGCCTGCGTGTAGACTATAACCTATACCAACTCCACCGCCATGATGAAATGACACCCAGCTAGCACCAGAAGCCGTATTTAGCAAAGCATTTAATATGGGCCAGTCTGAAATTGCATCAGATCCATCTTTCATATTTTCAGTTTCTCTAAAAGGAGAAGCAACCGATCCGCAATCTAGATGATCTCGCCCAATAACTATTGGGGCAGAAAGTTTTCCTTGTTTAACTAGGTCATTCATTGCTTCAGCAAATAAAGCGCGTTCGCCATAACCTAGCCAACAAATTCTTGCAGGAAGACCTTGGAAAGCGATTCTTTCACGCGCTAAACGTAGCCAACGTGCTAGAGCTTCATTTTCTGGAAAAAGTTCTAGGGCTAAATCATCTGTGCGACGAATATCAGCCGGATCCCCTGAGAGAGCTACCCAGCGAAAAGGCCCTTTTCCTTCACAAAATAGCGGACGAATATATTCAGGTACAAATCCAGGTATATTAAAAGCATTGCTTACACCTTGTTCTTTAGCCTGAGCGCGAATGTTATTGCCATAATCAAAAGTTACTGCACCCATTTTTTGTAGCTCTAGCATTGCTTCAACGTGTTTAGCCATTGCAGCTTGAGAGAGTTTTATATATTCGCTTGGATTTTCTACACGTAAAGCAAAAGCTTCTGACAAACTCAAACCATTGGGAACATAGCCATTTAGAGCATCATGCGCACTGGTTTGATCTGTTAGCACATCTGGAACAATGCCACGTCTTACAAGTTCTGGTAAAACATCAGCACAATTGCCAACTAAGCCAACTGATAAAGCTTGCCCTTGGGCTTTGGCTGTTAAAACTAAATCTAAGGCTTCATCTAAAGAATAGGAAATTTGATCACAATAACGGGTTTGAATGCGCTTTTCTATTCTTGATGGATCAACATCTATACCTAAAAAAGCTGCTCCATTCATTACTGCTGCTAAAGGTTGTGCGCCACCCATTCCACCAATACCGCCAGAAACTACTAATTTACCTTTAAGACTACCTCCAAAATGCTTATCCGCAACAGAGGCAAAAGTTTCAAATGTACCTTGTACAATGCCTTGTGTACCAATATAAATCCAGCTTCCTGCGGTCATTTGACCATACATCATTAAACCTAGTTTTTCTAATCGATGAAATTCATCCCAATTTGCCCAATTACCAACTAAATTAGAATTAGCAATTAAAACCCTTGGAGCATATTCATGAGTGCGAAATATAGCTACAGGTTTACCAGATTGGACTAACAAAGTTTCATCGTCTTCTAAATTAATTAAGCTTTTTACAATTGCTTGATAACATGCCCAGTTACGCGCAGCCTTACCAACTCCTCCATAAACAATTAAATCTTCAGGTTTTTCGGCTACATTTGGATCAAGATTATTCATTAACATACGTAAGGCAGCTTCTTGGTGCCAACCCTTGCATTGAAGTTTATTACCATGTGCTGCGCGAATTTCCTGCATTAAATTGCCTCCATAAGCATAAAAAATTATTTTGGGCTTTCTTTATTAGTTGTTAATCTGTGGTAATTAATCTAGCGTCAAGAAGGTTAATAATACTTTCCATTACTTCAAAATCTGTAAAAGCAACTTTTTCTAAAACTTCTTGAACTGTTGCTTGTGCGCCAATGGCAAAAAGTACAATAGCATCAACATTAGAGAGACCTGATTGAACAGCCTTTTCCGTACCTGGTCTAAGGTGAGCATCTAGGCCAGAAGAAAATTTAGTTCTTAACATCTCAAATTCATCCATTTGGCGATAACCTTCTAATAAAAGGTTTTCCATACGATCTTTAATCAATGACTTAACATTACATACCTTAGTTTCAAAAGTAAAACTGCCTTGTTCTAAGGTTAATGATCGAAAAAAAGCTTTTAAGCCAGAATTTTTTCCATAAGAAGCATTGATAATATTTCCTTCTTGAAAGTAAATATGAACTGGATCACGTAAAAAACTAGTATTAATTACTAGCTCACCACTTTTTCGGTTGTTATTAATTATGTGTAATATATCTGGGAGTGCTACTTCAGAAAGTTGGCCTTGTAAAGCGCCTGAAGTACCACGACGATATTGAGCATCTTCAACTAATCGTCTAACTCTTAATTGTAGTTCACGTACAGAGAAAGGCTTACTTAAATATTCACTAGCACCTTGCTCTAGCCCTTCTATTTTATCGTCGGTGCTGCTTTTAGCAGTTAGGAAAAGAAAAGGGATGCTTTTAAGTTCTGGATGGCTACGAACTTTTTGTAGTAGCTGCATACCATCCATAATGGGCATCATATAATCAGAAATAATTAAATCTGGTAATTCTCTTAAAGCTAGTTCATAGCCTTTACTTCCATCAAAAGCAAAAACTAGGTCATATTCTTCTTCTAAGGCTGCTTGCAAAACATCTCGTGTTAATGGTTCATCTTCAGCAATCAATAGTTTTGGACGTTGTATTAAAGGTTTAGCAGCTAAATAGCTACCTGTGTCTTCACCCACACCTTTAGTTTTTTTAATGATTGACTGTACAATTTGTTGTAAATCTTTTGTTTTACTATTAGCTACTTCATCTGTACGGGTTTTCTTTAGAATTGCTTGGACACGTAGTTGAATACCTAATTTAGGTCTTTCTCTTGAAACTTTAGTATCAAATCCTAAGCGAAAATCTTCTATTTCACTCCATTTACCTGATTCTGGGATAATAAACATAAATGGAATAGTTGTAGTAGTAACATTTTCAATAACTTGTCTAAATAAATCATCTACTTTTTCTGGATGTTCAGTATAATCAACTATAATTAAAGCAGGCATTGTTTCTTCAATTTTTTCTAATGTTGGATCAACTTCTGTTTGCATTTCCGCAGCAACAGTGCTTAAGACTTCACTAATAATTGTAAGTAGTGATTCATCGCGTACTGCTACTAGAATTGTCTTCATTATAGAACCCCAAAAAGTTAATTAATAAATGATTTAGAGTGGGAAAATTGCTTCTATATTAAGGCAAGCTTTAGCGGGAGACAAATCAAATCAGCTTATTTCTTAGTTTTGCATCTATTCACAATAATAAAAAATCTTATTTAATTTAGGAAGTTTATGATCAGCAAAACAGAAAATATATCTACTCAAATTTTAGGTAAAAAAGGTGAAGAAATAGCAAAAGATTTCTTAAAAAAAGAAGGCTATAAAATTGTTGTAACTAATTTTATAGTATATCTACGTCGTAGTTTATCAGGCCAACCTATCACTGGAGAGATAGATATTATTGCATATGATGAAGATGTACTTTGTTTTATTGAAGTTAAGACTAGAAGCAGCGATTTTTTACCACCAGAAGCAGCAGTTGATTTACGTAAGCAACTAAAACTTAAAAAAGTAGCTAAAAAATATAGACAATTATTACAGCTTAAGAATATAGTTTATCGTTTTGATGTGGTAGCTATTGTGTTAATGGAAGATAAATTAGAGATTAGGTTAGAGAAAAACTTCTTTTCTAATAAAAGCAAAAATAATTTTGATCTGTAAAAAAGCAAAGTACTACTAATAGCCCTTAAGTAGGACATAATATCTAAAGCAAAATATTAATTTATTTCTAGTTTGTTTTGCTAGTAGAAATACTCTCTTTAATTAATTTATAAGAGTTAACAAGGTTAAACACTGTATCAAATACAAGCCCTTTAGTTTTAGTAACTTCAGCTACAACTATTTTGTTTTGCAAATCTTTAATTACAATTTCATTTTGGTTAGATAGACTTTGCCAAGTTTGACCAACTTTTACTTGTTGCATGTAAATTTCCTTTATTATTATTCAAAAAACATATTTGAAGTTATTTAGTAGCAGCAAAATTATGACGCGCTGCGTTATAATCTGTCAAGAATAAAACCCTATTTTCCATTTTGAAAGTTAGTTAATTCTACCTTGTCATGCGCACAAAACACTTTTACTTCATTAGAATGAGATTGTACAAGTCTACGTAAGCGCTCTTGATTATTTATTCTAGCTTCAGGATCTACTTGAACAATATTTTGAAAAAGCCATAATCCTGGAGTGCAATGATAGCCGCTTGGAGACATTTCTCCATGAAAAAAATATCCATCTCCACAATGTAGCAACCAATTTTCCTTTGTTTTAACAGCAATAGCACAATGCCCGCGACTATGCCCAACTAATGGCACTAGTAATATTTCTGTCTCATTATTTACTAAGGTTTGTACTTTATCAAATCCAAACCAGGTTTCGCCCTTTTCTAAAGAATGTATTGCCCAATCAGGCTTATGTTCCCACTGAAGCGAGCGATAGCGATTTTTTTCTTTTAAGCTAATTGGGTTCATAGCGGCTTTATATTCGGTCTCAAAAACATGCACTTTAGCTTTTGGAAAGTCTGAAAGTCCCCCTGCATGGTCAAGATCTAGGTGGGTAACAAAAATATGTTTAACATCTTCTAGCTTAAAACCTAGTTTAAGAATTTGTTGAGCAGCGGTTTCTTCTCTATCTAATTTAGGTCTTACTGCTGCTACAAAAAACTTACCTAGTCTAACTGTTGGTTTTTCAATATCTTGCAAACCTATTCCAGTATCAACTAATATTAATCCTTCATTAGTTTCAATTAATAAACAATGACATACCATTTCACCTGGAGAGAAAAACCCATATTTAGTAGCAGAAGTTATACCTAATAATGTTAAAAAAGGTAATTTTTTACTATCTATATTGCTAGTATTATCATAACTAGGGCCATTAACTAAGTAAGAACTATAGGGACACATCGTAGCACAATTTAAGTGATGAACACGCATTTATTTACTAGATCCTAAGTAATTTTTAACAAAGTATTTTTTATACCCTTTATTAAAAATTTTTTCTAGCAGTTATGGAGATAGAAGTTTTGTACTAAATAGAAGATATTTAGAGAAAGATTATTAATAATAGCTTAGAATCAAACAAATAGCTGGCAAGAATCTTTAAAATGCTCTTGCCGTCTTACTCTGCTTTTAATATGATTAACCCTAAGCAAAAAGACTTTTATAGACCCTTTAGCCAAGCCTGCCTGCAAGTTTTAGCTATTGGACTGTTAAAAGGTAGCTATTTTATAAAGGTCAGCAATATGCAAACTTATAGCAAGACAAAACCCAAATCTATCCGAGAAATTGGTCTCACCTTACCAAATATTTTAGAAATAGCTCGTCAGGAATTAGCTAAAAAGCGTCCTTTTCGTATGCAAGTTTCTGGCAATAGTATGACACCTAATATTTGTGATGGTGATTTTGTTACTGTAGAAGCAGTTGGTCTACAAAAAATTCATGTTGGAGATATTATCTTATTTGCTAGTATAAGTAATACTGCATTAGTCCATAGAATTACTAAAGTTGAAGTTCGTAGTGGAGTAAGTTATCTTACCACTTGTGGAGATGCTTCTAGTTATGATGATGTCTCTATTCCACAATCAAATGTACTAGGTCGAGTGACTTTAATTGAACGAAAAGATAAATTAATAAATCTTAATAATCCTTTTACTAGATTACTATCTCGGTTATTTACTTTATTGAATAGATTAAAACAACGTTCAAAAAAAGATTAATTATTTTATTAATATAAAAATTTAAGCATTGATTACTTTTGTGAGTACCAAAGTTAAAATTATTATTCCTAATGTAATTCTATAACCAACAAATACATAAGTTGTATGAGTTTGCAAATAACGCATTAGTAATTCAATGCTAATATATCCAACAATTGCGGCTGCAATTGTTGCAACTATTACAGAAGTATTCATTTGTCCAACTAATTCTTGTCTATATTTATAAAGTTCATAAACTCCTGCACCAAAAATAGAAGGAATACTTAAAAGAAATGAAAAGCGTGCAGCAGACTCACGAGTTAAACCCATAAAAAGCCCTGCTGTAATTGTTGTACCTGAACGAGATGAGCCAGGAATTAAAGCAAAAGCTTGTGCAATTCCAATAAAAATAGTATCAAATATAGTTAATTGTTCTACAGTGCGGATACGTCTGCCGTGTAATTCAGCTAAAGAAAGAAATATAGCCCAAACAATTAGGCTACCTGCAATAACATATAAATTTTTAGTAAAAACACCTTCTATAGTTTTCTTAAATAATAAACCAGATACTACAATAGGAATTGAGCCAATAATAATATACCAGCCAAGTCTTGCATCTGGACTAAGGATCATGTCACGACCTTTTAGATAATATAAATTACCAACAAAAAACTCCCTAGTTATAGTAATTAGATCTGGAGCAAAATATACAAGCACTGCAAGTAATGTCCCTAGTTGTATTACAGCCATAAAAGCTGTCCATTGTTCTGGAGAAAGCTTATCCATTGTTCCAAGTAATTTACCAGTTAGTGTCATATGTGCGGTGCTACTGATAGGTAGAAATTCGGTTAAACCTTGAATAATACCTAATATTAAAGCTTGCCAAAAAGTCATAACGATACCTTAAAATACATTAAATTTATTAATCTATTAATCTATTTTATTTGGAGTTAGTGTATTATTGATTAATGTTATTAACTCGCTTCGTCGGAAAGGTTTAGTAATTAAGCCTGCAAAGCCTGTAGAAAGAATTTTTTGACGCTCATTTTCTGCCAAAAAGCCAGAAATAGCTATTACCTGTATATTTGCTAATTCTGAAGACTTACGAAGTTCTAGCATAACATCATAAGGATTACGCCCAGGCATATTAACATCCATTAAAACTACTTTAGGCAAAAATCTTTCAGCCATTCTTAAACCTGCTTCAGTACTACGAGCAGTTAAAATTTCATGACCTTGACGTTCTATAATAGAAGTCAAAACCCTTAAACTATCCTCTAAATCTTCAATTATTAAAATTCTCGGTTGATTGCTAGAGATCTTTACCCCATCAAATTGTTTATCTCTATTTTCAATTATAATACTTTGTGGTGAGATTGGTAGACGTACAACAAAAGTACTACCTTGATCCTTTCCAGCACTTTCAGCTTGAACTTCACCCCCGTGAACTTCTACTAGAGATTTTACTAGAGATAAACCTATACCTAAACCACCGTAACGACGGGTAGATGAGCTATCAGCCTGACGAAAGCGTTCAAAAACTAAAGGTAGGAAAGTTGGTTCTATACCTATACCATTATCTTCTACTCTTACTTCTATCCACTTATCATTGTAAGAAGTGCTAATTTTTACATATCCCTTAGCACGAGAAAATTTTATTGAATTAGATAGCAAATTCCAAAATACTTGTTGAAGTCTGTTAGTATCAGCACTTATTTCAGGCAAGTTCATGGTTAAATTCTGCTCAATTATAACTGCTCGGTTATCTGCCATTTGTTTTACTGTTTGCACAGCAGAAATTACTACTAGATTTATATCTGTTGGCTCAATTTCTAGTTTTAATACTCGGTTTTCAATTCTTGATAATTCTAATAAATCATTGATTAGTTGTTGAAGTGAATCAGCATTATTTAGAACAGCTTTTAAGCTATTGTAAACATCTTCCTCAAGTCCTTCATGTTCAATTAATAATTCTGTCCAACCACGAATAGAAGTTAGAGGTGTACGTAGTTCATGAGAGAGTGTAGCAAGAAATTCATCTTTTAATCGGTTAGCCTCTCTAAGTTCTTGTAGAGCTTCTTGTAAACTCGCAACTAATCTAGCATTTTCCATTGCTACGCCAACTTGACGACCAATTGCATTAATTAATTGAATTTCATTGGTTTGAAACTTATGTTTTTGACGATGAGCAACTAAAAGTAGTCCTAAACCACGATTTTTAGATTGTAAAGTAGTAATTAAAACTGCTCGCAAGCCTAAACGATGAGCAATATCTCTAAAAATTGGATCTGGCATCTCATCTTTATCAATATTTTCTATTACATAAGTTTGTTTAAAATCTGCTGCGGATTTAATCAAACTTCTTTGACTATTAGGTTGGGTGATTAAAGATAGAATTGATTCTGGCTGTTGCCCATGATAGGCAACAGGTCGTAAGGATTCTTGCATTTCATCTAACAATAAAACTAGTCCTGTATCGGCTCCCATCACTTCAACAGTTTTAGCAAAAGCACTAATAATAATTTTATCTATTTCTAGCGATTTACTAATTTCTTCAGATATAGCATTTAGCGTAGATAGTTCACGGTTACGCTGAGCCATCTCTTTTTCTGCTTCTCTTTCCTTAGTAACATCTCTTACTACTAAAATCAGGTTGGCAACTTTGCCTTTTTCATCCAAAATAGGGTCAATATTTTGTCTTAAAATACGACTTCGCAAATCTTGAACTTCCACCTGCATACTAACACTAGATTTTAATGATTCTGCAATAGGTTCAAATCCAATATAAGCTTCAGGAGCAACAGAAAAGAGCTTTGATCCATGTTTTCCTACCAAATCTTCATTATTAGGATTACAAAGCCGGTTTAATGCCTGGTTAACACAAATTACTTTTCCTTCTTGATCCAACAGTGCTACGCCATCTGTCATAGAATCAAAGGTTCGCTGCCAATGTTCTTGACTATCAGCAATATGACGAAATAGATAAGCATTATTTATTGCTACTGCGGTTTGTGATGCAATTGCAGCAACTAAGTCAATCTCTGTTTCTTGCCAAATACGCACTTTTTCGCACTGATGAAGACCCATAATACCTATAAGTTTTCCAGATTGAACAATTGGGACTATTAATAAAGACTTTACAGCTGTATTAATTAGTTCTGTTTTACCTTCAGCAAAAGGATAATCTGCAACATCATTAACTACTAATGAACGTTGATTTTTGGCTAACCATTTTAGGAGTTTAGGATGAAAAAACTCTAAATTCTCTTTTACAGAAGAAATATCTGTGGCTAAATATTCGCTTTTATGCTCTAAACTATGAAGACGTGATGTATCATAAATTGGCTCAAAATAAAGTAGTATAAAACACCGGTCAACAAGCAAAGATTGTCCTAGTTGTACAACTAATTTTTCAATTATTTCACTACGATTAAAAGAGTCTGCCAGGGTCTTAAACATCTGATTTAACAAAACTTCTTTTTCAGCTTGTGCGCGACTTTGCTCTAGAAGATTTGCCTGGCTAATCGCTACTGCTACTTGATCAGCAACTGCATTAAGCAAACTTACTTCTTCTTTTTTCCAAAAACGTTGTTTACCCTGTTGTTTTAGCCCAATTATGGCAATTAAGCTTTTATCTACATAAACCGGAACATAAGCCGCAGCCGGCAACCCTGTATCGCCTGTTGATTCTGTTGTCTCTGCTTCATTTTCTTGCTCTTGTTTTTCTCTCTCTTCTTTAGAAAACCTTACAGAACTAGTAACAGAAAGAAATTTACCACTATTTGACCAATCTAAATTATCTCCAAAAATTCTTCTATCAACTGCTCGTCCTTGCAAAGATTTTATTCCTGTAGCACAAAATTCACTTTCAATAACTATTTGCTTTTTGTTGCTATCAGCTAATCCAATAAAACAATGATCTATAGCTAAGGTTTTTGCTAGTTCTTCTACTGTAGTTTGCAAAACTTGTTTTGGGTCTAAAGAAGCTCGTATTGATGCTGTAAGCCTATTTAATAATGCTTCCCTTTCAGCTTGCCTTTGTAGTTTAGCAATTAGTTCTGCTTGCTCTAAAGCTATAGCTAGTTCTTGAGAAACTGTTATAACTAAATTCTGCTCATCTTTTGTCCATGTCCGAGTTCGATCACACTGATCTAGTCCAATAAAAGCTCGTTTATCACCTGTTGTTGCTATTAAGTAATATAAAGTAGATCGTACATTATTATCTTTAAGATATTCTTCTATAGATCTAAGTAATTCTTCACTTTGTGCATCAACATACATTACAACTTCGCCACTAGAAATGGTTTCTTGTAGTCCAAAATTATTTTTTATTGGAAAAACAGATCGTGTTAATGGGGATATATCTTTAGCACGATATTCAAAAACAATATTGCTAGTTTCATCCTCTTGAGGAGACAAAATAATATAACACCGGCTAACGGCTAAATGTCGTCCAAGTTCATTAACAGCATGTTGAAGAACTAATTCCCAATCTAGCTGTGAACCAATAGCTTTACTAATTCTTTTAATTAACTCTTCTCTTCTGACTGCTTGAACATCAATTCCTACATTTTTTACTAGTTGTTCTACGGTACGTACTCGATGAATTGCGGCTGAGGTTTGCTCAACAGACTGCTGCAAAATTTGTACTTCTGTATCATCAAATCCAGATTTAGAATGAGTAAAAAATAAAATCGCTCCTATAACTTGATCAGCAAAAGTTAATGGAAAAGCAGCACAACCAATTAACCCCGCATCTAGCCATTCTCGCCTTACTCTTAAAACAGTCTCTTTAGCTAAATTACGAATAATTAAATATCGCCAATTAGCAACACACCATCCAGGAATTGAATAACTTGCTGGTAGAAAATGCCCAAATTGAAACCTTCCTGTACTATAGCGTGCCTGTTCTGTATTAAGTAAACGACCTGTAGTTTCATCAATAATATTTAGACTAACAAAATCAAAAGCTAATATTCGTCTTAACTCTACCACTAGAGTATGAAATAGATCTGACACATTATTAATTAGTGTAAACTGTCTAGCTAGTTCATTAACTAGTAAATACCTATCAAATTGTTTGCGTAATTCAGCATAAGGACGAATTAGCTCTAAAATATAAGATAAACCACTTATTAAATGGGCAAAATGAGAAATTTCGCTTATTTCCCATTTACGAGAATCTTCAGTTTGTATAGTAATTAGTCCAACAATTGTATCGCCTAATTGAATAGGCATAGACATTAAAGAAGTTATCTTCCAATCAGAACTTATTTTTTTGTTGTTAAAACGTTTATCTGTAGCAATATCATTTACAGGCAGTGGTAAAGAAGAATTTAGTAATTCTTCTGTATAATCTTCTTCCCAGGGAAAAGATTGTCCTAAAATAGAACTCATCCCATTAGCACAATACTCATAAGTTGCTTTAGCCCCTGCGCGGCCTTTTTGTATAGTAAAAATCACTACCCTAGAAGCAGAAAAATCTTGCCCAAGTAAAATAACTGCTTCAGAGAAAATTTTTGATGGGCTAGGCAAAGTGCTTTGCCTAGCTGGTAGTAAACTACGTACAAAATCCTCTGTTCTGCTCATCTCGAACTTAACCTAACATGGCCGAAATTATTACACTTCTGGAACAGGTCGCCCCATCGATCGATAAATTGCTTCTATTTGTTCTTTTTCTGCTAAAGATTCCTTATGTGTTGGATCTAGTTCCAAAGCACGCTTAAAAAGCTTTAATGCTTGGCGATATTTAACAAATGGTGGTAAAGCTTCATCATACTCTATTTTACGTCCTAGTTCATAAGTGGCTTGCACTAATTTTTTCTTATTTTCTGCATTACTAGGATTTTTCTCATACTCTTTTTCTAAATTAACCAGTTCGGCAGGCTTTTCTGGCTCTGGAACTTTGGTGTTTGCTCCTGCGGCTGGTGCAGCAGCAGTTGTATCCCCTCCAGATGTTGGAGAACTACCATATGTGCCACCAGATGTTGTACTTGCTGGTTTTACTTCTCCAGAATTAATTTTTTCATTTTCATTTACTGGTTTAGGCTGATTTCCATCACAAGCCACAAAAAACACAACAAAAGCTAACGCAATCACAAATTTTTTCATAAAATTAAAATCTCCAAAAACTATAACTTATTTATATTTTGTAGGGTTAAAATTTCCATCTAGCCTAGCACAAAACTATTTTCCTACCCAAACACTTACAGCACAATAAATCCTGTAACACTTCAACTACAAACTGCTATAATCAGAATTTATTAGCAACAGAATTTAAGTCGTTTCGTATCTTTTTGCAAAGATTCCCTCTAAAGTAACCAAGGACAAAAAAATATGGTAGAACGAGTAATTAATCAAAGAGTGACCCCAAAAAGAAAAAGCTTGTGGCGACGTATTTTTACACCCAGACTTGTCTTTTGTTTAGGTATTCTAGTATTAGCTATGACAGGGATTTTTGCTTACTTTTATGTTATTTATTCTGAAATGATAGATGCAAAACTCCAAGGTGATATTTTTGTTCGTGCTACTGGTATTTATACAGCCCCAGTAAAACTTAGAGTAGGCCCTTATACTAAAAGGGCTGAATTAACTGCCTATTTAGACCACATTGGTTATATTAATGATGCAAAGTTACGAGACCCAAAACGAGGTTTTTACACTGCAACAGATAATTTAATAGAAATTGATCCTAGTGATAACACTAATATTGATGAGCAGATTTT
>Ga0268299_1001413_pt1 | contig 42735 bp, 41 predicted proteins | sample NOBtaG_FD_193484 | JGI IMG/M metagenome (GOLD analysis project Ga0268299, IMG submission 193484) | Activated sludge microbial communities from bioreactor in Nijmegen, Gelderland, Netherland - NOB reactor | ecosystem: Engineered > Bioreactor > Aerobic > Activated sludge | place: Netherlands... | reverse complement strand
AATTGTATCCGGGCTTCCCACTAGAATACTATTTCCTTGACGACAAAATTGAACAATTGTATGGAGCCGAATCTAAACTAACGAATGCCTACACTTCTTTCTCTATTGTAGCAATAGTCATTGCAGGCATTGGCCTCATCGGGCTTACCACTTATTTGTTGAATCGAAAATTAAAAGAGATAAGTATCAGGAAAGTCTTTGGAAGTTCCACCGCACGACTTGTAATATGGATTTATTCAGGTTACGTGAAAGTTGTATTAGTGGCTGCGCTCGTTGCCTGGGGTTTGGGGTATTACTGGATGACGCAGTGGCTAAACGGCTTCGCTTACAAAACTGAGCTGCACAGTTTCTATTTTATTGTTCCTGCGTTGATAATGATTTTGATTTTGCTCCTGAGCACGGGAATTCAAACATTTAAAGCCTCCAGAACTAATCCGGTTGAGAATCTGAAGGACGAGTAGTCTCTGGAATTCAACTCCCTTTATCTTCTTTCAACAATTTTCAACTGAATCTCAACTTTATCCCAACTCATCGGGAAGATGTAGGTAAAAGCCAGTGCTTTTTTGAATTCATTGATAATCGTTAAAAATATTTCACAATCCTTCATAAGCATTAAGTTGGGTTTTCGTAGGTCGTATTATTGACTTCGATTACGCAGAATGATATGAAGGAGAATGGCACAGTAAAAAATGAAGTCTTTGTTCTACGACCACTTAATCACAAACAACTTGCACAAATGTATGGAGTAAGCTGGTTGACTTTCCAGAATTGGATTAAGCGTGTAGAAAATGAAGTCGGTAAAAAGACAGGACACTTTTATCACGTTCATCAAGTGAAAAAAATATTTCAACTTTTCGGAATTCCGAAACAACTTGATCTTGGTGTTAACGATATGGACGAAATCCTTAAATCAATGGAATAGTTAGTTGCTTGGTAAGGACTTTTTCAGTTGATCTTTCAGCAATACCATGTCGCCCTCAAGCGCATTTATTCTTTCATACAAACCAGAAGGTTCTGGTGCCTGACGAGTAAGCTTGATCTTAAATTTCCAAACCTCTTTGATGTTCTCAACAGGTAGAGGGAAAGTAGGGTATTGAGGGTCTTTGTTATCAGACTTACAAATAATAACTCCCCCTTTATCCAAGTAGTTAAGACAACGTTTCAAAACAATGTTATCTACTTCCTGCGCATTGTTCACAAGGATGTAGACAAAACCATCCTTAATATCCGCCAACTTTTCAACGTATTCACCAACTACAATGTCGCCTGGAAAAAAACCAGTACGATCTGCCAGCATACTGTAACCACTTACTTCAAAGGCACGGAAGGTTCCGTGATTGAGTCCTGGAATCCAGAAGGCAGGAAGATGTTCGATGTATTCCGTTTGTTGTGCTCCCTGCAAATAACCCGCCTGGGCTTTGATTGGTACAAGTACAATATTGTCCTTACCGGATTTATCAACGGTGGTGATTAGTGTTCTTGCGGGAGAGGCCGCGATTTCTGTAGCTTTTTGATCCTTCGAAATGCCAACGAGGCTATTCCAACTTGTTGAGTAGTACTGAACTATCTTATCAATTGACTCCAGAGACGGGTACATTTGACCGCTTTCTATCTGGGATATGGCTGAACGGGTCAAATCCACAGGAGCCCCGAATTCTTCCTGAGAAAGCCCCTTTTCGAGCCTCAAAGCCTTAATTTGGTTTCCAACGACAGTCTTTGTCAGCATAAATTTATTTGTTTAGTAAAACTTGACAATATTAGTAAGCATTACTTAACATTGCAAACTGACCGAGTAATTAATAAAGAGAATGTATATGAAGCGCGAAATCACCAAAACCGAGGAAACCGGACACAAACCAGAAATTTTTGTATTGAGACCCTACAATCACAAACAACTGGCGGACTTCTACGGGGTGTGTTGGTTAACGTTTCAGCGATGGGTGAAAAAGCACGATGAAGAAATCGGAAAGAAGCAGGGACATTTCTACAGCATTAAGCAAGTACTTGTTATCTTCAAGATATTCGGTATGCCTAAGCGGTTCAGGGTATCGTTGTCGGAGGTTGAGGAGATGTTTAAGGCTGCATAAAGATTTTAACCAGCATGAGATCATGATTTCTAAAACATTTATCGATCAACTGAATCAAAGCATCACTGTTGAGGGTCAAACTCTGATAGTTGAGTTTTTCATAACCTTTTCCAGATTCGAGTGTGCTTTGAAGGTCTCTCAATTTGTTGGTGGAGATGAAGAAAGAGCGTGGCCCAATTGGGAATTGTTTGTTGCTTCTATCAGGCCAGTGTTTGATAAGAACCACTCTCCAGAATTAAGGAATGCATTTGACTACATCTTAAACCATCCTCCAAGAATACAAATGGTGCAAGCCAATCACCTGGGATGGAGAGACCGAGTATTTCAGGTGAATGAACCAGAAGTAAACAGAGTGGGGCTTTCCATTCGAGATGTTCGAAACAATTTATTTCACGGTGGAAAATTTCAAGGCAACTTTCAACAAGATGTTTCACGAAACTACATTCTGCTAAAGAACTCGATTATCGTCTTAAATGAATGGTTAAGAATTAGCGATGCAGTTCGGGAGAGTTACCTGCAACCAATAACATAACCGTAGTGAATTTACAATCGTTAATAAAAGATGCTGAAAAGTACTATTCAAATGAATGGGGTACTGCTTCAGTTGGATATGAAGAACGCGGTTTTTATGACTGGTGCATTAATGAGATCAATGAGTGTAAAAACATCTTTGAGGTTGGCTCCGGAATCGGTATTTCGACCGAAAGAATAATTAAAAGTGGTTCAAACGTCACCTCAATTGAAGAGAATCAATTCAATTTCGAAAAAACTGTAAGCAGATTGAAAACGAGTGGAGTGACATTTGGGACAACGAACAGATACAATTTAGAGAGATTTACGGATGCTGGAAACAATTTAATACTGGGCAATTTTATTACAGATAAGTTGCTCCATGATGAGGTTATCAAACAACTGAATTTTGACTGCATTGTGTGTTGGTTTGTTGGAGTGCATCCGGCAACTCATGCAAAAAATGAATTAAGAGAATTGGGATATAAGGAAAGGCATCCACCTACATACAGAGACCTTATATATGATAAGCTTTTCAGCGAAACGTCTAAATACTTGCGAGAAGGAGGGATAATTAGTCTTATAGAGCGGTCAGAGTTGTTTCCTAACCAAGATGTTGTGGAAGAGCACATTAAAGAATTCTCTTCTTACTATTACTTGGAGAAGTATGGTTTTAAAATTACGAAGATCGCTCAATTAAAAGTTGAAAACATCCAGTCTTTACCTGGAATCAAGATGGAAGCTTTTGATGGCGACAACTTGGTTGATGGCGCTGACCAGAAAAGAGAGCACGGGCTTACCTCGATCATAATAAAAAGAGTATAATCAACAATCTTAAATATTCTCGCAAAATCCTTCATAATCGTTAACAACCCTTTACAATCCTTAACCTTCACTTTGTCGGTATTCTACATTTGGTAGAGTGAAGGACAAGACGATCAAAAAAGCACAATTTCTTCAGCATGTTCGAAACGAACTTGATGCGAAGAACAAGCACAATAGAAAATCTATTGAGCGTACCGCAGCATCCTATAGCATTACGGATAAGTCAGAAGTAAAAGAATACACTGAACTTGCCATCGTTCTGAAAGCCCGGAGCATTGCGCTTTCTTCTTTACCTCTAGCTTCTAAATACCAAAGCATCGTTGAGCTTTACCAAAGCCAGGTCAATATCTCTCACCGGACGAGTCAAAGCATTCTGTTGCAGCAATACAGTACACCGGCACCAATTTCATTTCTTGCCGGAATCTTCACGAATGCAGATCAGAACATTTCAGTTTTTGAACCGTCAGCCGGAAATGGTCTTTTAACGGTAGCTGCCAATCCTTCCAGGGTAATCGTAAATGAGATTGATAGTTTAAGACGATCAAATCTCCAGGATCAGGGATACAAACAAGTGTTGTCACAAGATGCTACTCAACCCTTCAAAGGCTTTGAGAAAAAATTTGATGCAGTACTAACAAATCCTCCATTTGGATTGCTGGAGCATGATGTGAAATACGGATCGTTCAGTATTGAAGTTTTGGATCACCTCATGGCATTGCGGGCGTTGGACTGCATGAAGGATAACGGAAAGGCTGCGATCATTATTGGAGGCCATACACGCTACGATAAGAAAGGACGAATTCAAAAAGGTAAGAACCGATTCTTTTTCAACTACCTGTTCAGCCGCTATAATGTGGTTGACATTATTCCGATTGATGGCCACAAACTCTATTCCCGTCAAGGTACTTCATTCGATACCAGGCTTATGCTGATTGACGGACGAAAATCAAAACCCTTTGGGGCAGCCCCATTGAAGAATGAAGTGAGAGATAAGGTTGTCGATTCCTTCGAGGAATTGTTTGATCGCGTAATGAGAGTCACCCAACCAAGAAATGAAATTACTGTGAACCCACTTGAATTAGAAGCTCAGGCACTTGCCCTGGAGCTTGAATTGATGAGCTTCGATGAACTTGGAATGCCCTACACTCCGGCATCAAGTAGTTGTGTCGTCTTAAATACGGTCGTGCCCGATTCAATGGGTTTTGAGACTCATGCCGCACTTCAGCGAATCAAAGAAGCTGTTGGTGGTGATATTGATGAGTATGTGCGAATAAAGCTCAACTACAAAAGTCATGTTGACTTGTGTAAGGCTTTGTCAGCCGAACAGATTGATGCAGTGGCTATGTCAATTTACAACATCGAGGAGCGAGGTGTTGGAATGATTATCGGTGATCAAACCGGAATTGGCAAAGGTCGTATTGCAGCGTCTATCATTCGCTACGCAGTAGAACAAGGAGTGCAACCCATTTTCATTACAGAAAAAGCTAATCTGTTCTCTGATATTTACCGTGACCTTTCAGCGATCGGTTCGGCTCATCTTGTTCCTTTCATTGTAAACTCCCGCGACAGCAAAACCGATATTAAAGACGAGGATGGAGAGGTGATTTACCAGGCACTTCCAGCGACTGACCAAACGAGAATTTTTGAAAGTCAGCGTGTGCCAAAGAATTTTCATTTCGTTGTTGCCACCTACTCACAGTTCAATTCGCCAGAAAAGAAACCAATCAAGCCGGCATTTCTGAATGCTGTTGCGGAAGATAACATTGTCATCATGGATGAAGCTCACAATTCATCCGGTTCCGGCAATACTGGAAACTTCATGCAGTCCGCTCTATCACGTACCAGGGGTGTTGTATTTCTGTCGGCAACATTTGCCAAACGTCCCGACAACATGCCCATCTACGCAATGAAGACTTCAATTCGCGATGCCAGCATGAGCAGAGATGCGCTGATTGAAGCAATAACAAAAGGCGGAGTTGCCTTACAAGAAATTCTGGCGAGTCAGCTTGTCGCTGAAGGTCAAATGATCCGGAGGGAGCGTTCCTTCGAGGGTGTTGAAGTAAACTATGTTACCCTGGAAGACAAAGAGCAAGAGCATAAAGCCATTGCCGATAATATCACCTCCATCGTTCGGGACATTATCAAATTTCAGACAACGCATGTCGATGCGATTGTGGAGGAACTTGATGACATCGCTGTTGCTGAAGGAAAGCAGGTTGAGATTCGCGAAGGAACTTCCCAGGCTGGAGTAGATAACCTGCCTTACTTTTCGAAAGTCTTCAACGTGATTAACCAAATGCTATTCAGCATTAAAGCGGAAGCTGTAGCCGAACGAGCCATTGCGCGATTGAAGGAAGGCAAAAAACCCGTGATTGCATTCGCCAGTACAATGGGAAGCTTCATTGAGCAAATGGAAAGTGACGCAGGACTGGCGGTGACCGATGGTGATACAATCAATGCGGACTTTTCAGTTGTGCTTCAAAAAGGACTTGATGGAATCCTGCGCTATACAGAAACTGATACCGATGGTCAGAAGATTTTCAAGAAGTTTGAAATTTCAGAATTCCCTCTGGATGCTCAAGCAGAATATCATAAGATCAGTGACCAGATTAAAGAGGCTGCAACAGGGATCACCATTTCACCCATTGATGTCATTATTCGCAAAATCACAGAAGCAGGATACAAAGTAGCTGAGGTAACGGGTAGGAAGTATGAGCTTCAAATCAATCCAAAAACGAACAAGGCTTTGATCATTACGCGGAAGCGTGTTAATACGAATGATGCTTTCCGACAATTCAACAACAACGAGGTTGATGTACTCCTGATTAATCAGTCAGGAAGTACAGGAGCGTCTGCACACGCGATCATTACTCCGAAAGTTTCGAAGGAACAGGTAAAGCAAAGAGTGATGATTGTATTACAAGCGGAGCTTGACATTAACACGGAAGTTCAGAAACGAGGCCGGATAAACCGCACCGGGCAGATTTACAAACCTATCTATGATTATGTCAACTCTGCCATTCCCGCTGAAAAACGATTAATGATGATGCTTCAGAAAAAACTGAAGTCTCTGGATGCAAACACAACCTCCAACCAGAAATCGTCAACAAAGATTCTGGATGTACCGGACTTTCTAAACAAGTACGGGGATAGAATTGTCGCGGAATACGTGAAGGAAAATCCAGAGGTGAACATGCTGCTCGATGACCCATTGGGACTATCAACCCGTGAAGTGGATGGAGCTGAATTGGAGGACGCAGCTCATAAGGTGTCGGGTCGTGTTGCAGTTCTTTCAACGGCTATGCAGCAGGATTTCTACAACGAAATCTCAATCCGATACAATGAATATGTAGAGTATCTCAAGCAAATCGGAGAATATGATTTGGAGGTAGAAGCAATGGATCTTCAGGCAGAGACTAAATCAGCGCGGGCTGTAATTGTAGGCAAAGGCGGAACGAGTGAGTTTGGTGATGATAGCATATTGGAAACAGTAATGGCGAATGTGCTGAAGAAACCCTTTAGTCGGCAGGAGGTAAACAATCTTCTTGCTGAATCACTTCAGGGTAAAGATGGAAGAGAGTTGCAGAAGGAAATCAAACTGGAGTATGAAGGCTACATCGAAGAGCAGCTTAAGAAAGACATCGCTGACAACGTAGTCTATTATGAGGAGTTGATGCAAAACATTCCACAAGAGAAGAAAATTCAAAAGCTTATTGAAAAGGGAAATGCCGGAGAAGCACAGGAGGCAATCAAAGCCAGGACAAATGAACTTCACAAAGCTATGGCTGATTCTGAAGATAAGATCAAACGATCTTACAACAACCGGAAACAGTATCTGGAATCCATCTTCGACTCATTCTACATTGGCCGGAATCTCAACTATCCCGTGAGTAGTTATGAAGGTGGTCAGGAACTTGTACCCGCTGTTTTCCTGGGATTCATCATTGACAAGAAAAAGAAAAATCCCTATACGCCAAGTGCAATGCGTCTTCGCTTCGCCCTGGCGAGTAGTAACAAATACATTGCTATCCCGGCCAGTTATTCTCAAGATGTGAGAGCAGTCATTGGAGCAAGTGTTGGATTGCCTCATTTGGAAAAGGAAGCACTATTGGCAAAGTGGGAATCGGCCATCAAGGAAAGTACCGTTGACCGGAAGATACGCCACATCATTACTGGAAATGTCTTGCAAGCATTCAGTGCTTACAAAGGCAAGCTTGTGAGCTACACCACTAATGATGGAGGGATCAAGAAGGGGATTCTCATGCCGGAATTTTGGGAACAAGGAAATGATGTGCAGCCGAAAACTGTCGTACCGGTTTCAAGAGCTATGAAGATCATTCGGTCACTAACAACGGGAGCAAGCATCACAACCAAAAATGGAGTTTCCATTTTTAAGCAGCCTGGTAAATTCAAGATTGTGGTTTCCTCTGCCAGGTCAAAAGGTGGGGACACATACCTTGATCCCGACCTGTTAAATCTTGTAGACCGGAACAACTTTGAGAAAGTGTCGGATAGAATGACCGCCTCCTTGGAGGAAGATTTAATTGACGACTTCGTGCATGTATTGCAGGAGAAATTTAACGATAGCGTTTCCTTAAGTCCTGCGCAGTACGAATTGATTAAGAACGAAATTCCGAAGAAGGAGCCAAGGACAAAACCAGTGATGGTGGTACTCCCGAAACAGTCTCAATCACAAATAGAGCAATTGGAGCTTGAAGCACTTGCTCTCGAACTTGAATTAGAACTATTAAACTTTGCAGCGTAATGATAACGGCTAATAATTATTTTGTTGAGGTGGAGCGGATCGGTGTGAATTCCTTGCCAGAAACACTAAAGAAGGGTCATGACTTAGTAATCAAGACCACTTCAAATGGAGCAAATTGGAGCAACTACCATAGCAGTGAGGGCATCAAGAAAGTAATTGACTTGTACTTTCAAAAGTTGAATGAGTATGTAGGTGCCCTCAGTCCAAGAAGTACGACTCCTGAACCTTCCAAACCACGGAAAGCAACAGTAAAAAAAGATGAGCCAAGAACAAGACCAGAAAAGGTTAAGGAAATCAAAGACTCAAAGAACGTCAAACAGGTTGAGCACATCCGCGAGGAGGTTAAGTACATAAAAAGGTATGTGGGACTGCATAATAAAGTGAAGACGCCCAATGCTATCCTCGCGTTCATCAAGGCCTTGCAGCGTTCCATTGTTCAAAAGCTTATTAAGAAGACCTCACCATTGGCAGAGGAAATTGAAATGATTCAGAACAAACTTGTTCAAGCCTACAACAAAATGAAGGGAGAAGAATCTTTTGCAATCAATGAGAAAGATTTGAACCACTTAGTAGCAATTGCTGGTGGAGAAAAGGTTTACCAATCCATCACGATCATCAAGAGATTTATTGGAATGCAGGGAAAGGATGACGAGAAAAAGATCAATGCCTTTCTGAAGTATCTGGAGAACCTGGTTGAGAAAAAGAAACTAACCAAAGAAGACCCTTATTCTGATAAGGTAAATGTCATCTATAAGAGTCTGCGACAAAGGACTGGAAGCAAGATTTCAATATCCAAAGCAGAGTTGAACGGTTTAGAAGGAATTGTAAAAGCTTGCGGATGTAAAGATGAGGTAGGCAGAATTTACAATACAGGCGGAAGAAAGTTAAGGCCATGTAAAAGCAAAACGTATTCCGATGCAAGTCGCGGAGCATGTTCACACAACAAAGGATTAAGTGGAGTCTTGACTGCGGAGGAGATGGCTTCCCGAAAGCTTGACCTATTGAACTTCTTCTCGTTCTGGCATTCACTGTTTGGCAATCCCGCCAGGAACTTCACGATGATGTTTCATGGCGAGCCGCATAACGGAAAGACTATCTTCCTGCTTAAGCTTGCGCAATACCTTGCCGAGAATTTCGGAGAGGTGCTTTATGTATCATCGGAAGAGTTTGCTTCACCGACCATGACAAAAAAGGTAAATGAATTCCTGAACCCGTTGCCATCAAGGTTGCATTTCGCGGAAAATCTGCAAGACCCAGACCTTTCCAATTATCAGTTCGTCATCCTTGATTCAGTAAATGATCTGGGATTGAAGATCAATGAATACAAGGAGCTTCGGAAAGAGCATCCGGATAAAGCATTCATCTTCATCCTTCAGCATACCAAAGCTGGAGACTTTAAAGGTGGAAAGGATTGGGAGCATATTGCCGAGATCGCGGGCGAGGTTCACAAAGGAGCGGTTAATGTGACGAAGAATAGGTACGCTCCTAAGAATTCACTTAACTTCTTCAAGCAGTTTGGTATCCAATGGCAAGAGCCACCGGACAAACAGAAGCTAAAACCATATCCGATCAACGGTGACTTGACTACCTCGGATAATCAACACTACTAAATCAGAATTACTTAACAATTAAACATAACTATTATGGAGGCAAGTGAAGTTGGCAAAAAGCCAGCTATTGGAGGATTTTTGTCAAAAATTCTCGGTGCTGGTGTAAAAGAGACAGTCGATTCAATCGGAAATGCAATCGACAAGATTGACAAGTCAGATGAGAAGCTAGAACTGCAATTGAAGTACAAGGAACTTCTCATGAACATTGAAGGTGCTTGCATTGACTATGAAGGCAAGCTTCTGGACACGAAGTCAAAAATCATCGAATCGGAAACGAAAGGCGAGAGTTGGTTGCAAAGAAACTGGAGACCGATACTCATGTGCATTTGCATGTTTATCGTTTTCAACAACTACGTCCTTGTACCATACTTCCAGCTTCCGGTGACAACACTGGATGATCACATTTGGACGTTGATGGACTTAGGCGTGGGTGGATATGTGGCGGGGCGATCCCTTGAGAAGATAACAGAGAACCTTGGCCCTGTGCTTTATAATGTGAGAAAGAAAAAACGCTGAGGGATTCCTCAGCGTTTCAATGATACGCACTAAAGACTGATACCATTCGAATGGGTTTTGGAATTCTTACCGTTTTCCAAAATCCGTTTGTAGTACTTGTGGGCTTTGGAAATGTGACCTTCCATCGATCTTTTATTTGGAAATGGTCCAGCCTCACAATCGGGACACCAAAATTCAACCACTTTTTCTTTGTCAGCTTTTAATCGCTTGTAAAACAATTCGCTCAATTGCCATACCGCCAACGAATGACAGAAGCATATTAAAAAGCTAATAGTTGCCAGCTTCATATTCAACATGCTTGGCTCCTGGAGTGCTAGGAACCAATGGTCATAGTAGAAAGCATTTATGAAAAAACTAACAACTGCATAAAACTTACCTGTTGTTCTATAGCCATTGATAATGAAAACCAGGATTATAAACTCAATTACCCCTGCAAGTGCTATGCCATAGACCCAATTGAGAACGGAAAACCCAAAGAAGGTCATATCAAGGTGTTCAAGTTGCTTGAAAAGATGACCAGCATGTGGAACATAAAGCAGGATCAGTATTAGTGCTCCGTGAAAGACAACTTCTTTGCTTTCAAGATAAGTTACTATTTTATTCATGGCTTAAGCTTGTTTAAGTTGAGTGGTAGTAGATTCTGCGAGTGCGGCAGCTTGTGTTTTTCCGTTAAGCTTTTTCCGAAGATTGTTCATATCCTCGCTCACTTTCAAATCAAGAATTTTAGCATAGTGCTGAGTAGTTTTCAGGTTTCGGTGACCAAGCATTTTGCTTACCGTTTCGATTGGTACGCCATTCGAAAGCGTAACTGTTGTTGCAAATGTGTGCCTTGCTGTGTGGAAGGTCATTTTCTTGGTGATGTCGCAAGCGTCAGAGATTTCCTTCAGATAGCCGTTCATCTTCTGGTTACTAAGCACCGGCAACAGTCTGCCCTTGTTCAGGCATTGTGGGTCATCCTTATAACGGTCAAGTATTTCGAGCGCCCTTGGCAGGAGCGGAACACGTGTTGCAGTTTCAGTCTTTTGCCTGCTTGTCCAAATCCACTTTTCACTATCAATGCCCGTGGTGATCTCTTCCCTGGTCAATTTTTTCACGTCAGCATAAGCAAGTCCGGTATAACAGCAGAAGATGAAAATATCCCGCACCTGTCTTAATCGAGGCATCTTGAAATCTTCCGCGATTATCCTGGCTAGTTCTTCTTCAACAAGGAACGGACGCTCAACTTCCCGCTTCGTCATTTTGAACCCAACAAAGGGATCTTTATCAAGCCACCCATGTTTGAGACAGATGTGAACGATCTTTTTGAAGTTGGATAAGTATTTGACTGACGTGTTATGATCACATTTGCGGACTGATTTCAGCCAAAATTCATAGTTGGAAATAAATTCATAGTTGAGCCGTTTGATGTCAATGTCTTCAATCTTGTATTTCCATTTCATGAATTCCTGCGTATGGCGAAATGAAGTCTCGTAGCGTTCCAAAGTAAGCGGTGAGAATTCCTGATTGACAAGGGCTTTCATTTGTTCGTTGTGCTCCTTGAACACCCCCATAAGCAAGCGGGGTTTTTCAAGAGACAAACCATACCATTTCGCTTTCATGCTCTCAAGGGTAACGTCTTTCCCTTCATTCATCAACTCACGTTGATAATCGAATGCTTTCATTTTGAACGCATCGAGCATCTTGTTTACCCTTCGTGCTTCTTCCGAATTAGTTTTTAGCTTTCCATTTTGATCTGACCACTCATTTTGTTTCACGAAGATTTTTGTGGCAAGAGTGAGTCGCTTGTTCATGAGCGAGATTCTCATGAAAATTGGTTTCAAACCATCGTCTGTTGTTCTGTCTTTTCGCGCGAAGAACGCTACTGAAATTGTCTGCGTCATATCCCTTAGTTTAATTGGTTAAAATATCCAATTCAGGGTGCCGTAATCAAGATGTCCATTTAACGTTCATGTTGATTATCAGCACGTTAACTCGATTTGGTAACCAGTTTTTCAAAAGTTGTTCTGGTTACGGATCGGTTACCAAGGGATTGTGATTCTTTGGTTGATTTTGGTGGGCCTAAAAACAAAAAAACCTCGAAATCATTCAGATTTCGAGGTTTTGATTTTGTTTGAACTTTGATTAGCAGAGGAGGAGGGAGTTTTTTTCACTTCACAACCGCCTCATTTATAATTTCTTGTGCGTTTTTCCAAAATCTGGTACCGCTATGGGTACTGTTTTCAGAATCAAAGGAAATTTCGAAATCCCTTTGATATACCAAACATACAAAAAGCGAACCGGATTTTAAAATTCAAAATCCAATTCGCTTTCGAACACGAGAACAAGAAATTATCTTTTACTTGGTGACTATCAATACCTGGCTTCCTTTCCCCGGATGAAAGGATGGTACATATTCAAAGTACTTGAGCGCCTTCAAATCATTTAAGATTCTATGATAAGTTGAAGTCGATTTGATTTTCGAGGAGGCCATAAGACGCCTCCGTGAAATGTTAAATGGATTATTCAAACCATTCTCAATCCACGCTGTGCAAATAGCCGTACAAAAGCTGACGTGACTTGCACCGAGGGATGCGTCCGAAGCAACTCTTTTGAGAAAATTACCTACCTGTTCAACCTTGTCCATTGCTCTCGATCAGTTTAACAATGTCAGCGTAGTCATAGAAAATAATTCCACCAACTTTGCTAAAAGTAAGTGTGCCGTTCACCCGCAAGTTTTGAAGTGTGCCAGTGGAGATACCCAGGAGTTTTTTTACTTCTGATGATTTTAACCATTTCTTTGCAGGTGTAGAACCAGCTTCCTTAAAAAGGCTTTTGATTTCATTCAAAAGCTGAACTCGAAATATTTCTAAATCTCCCACCGTTAAGAGTTGATCTCTGTTAAGCTTTGTAGATGGCTCAGATGTATTCGTTCTATTTTTCCCCTCCATAATATTTTATCTTATCCTAAAGATGTGGGAAGGAGAAAGTGAAGGTTAATGTTTATAAAGGAATGTTAATGATGATGAATGAAAATTGAAGACTTTTAAAATTGTGATGAGACTACCATAAAAAAAGAGAGCCGCACTTTCATGCGACTCTTTCGGGCTCCTACATCAAATATTCTGGCCAAAAATAATAGCCTTTTCTAAATCACCGTCATTAATCCGCGAATAAATCCTACCTCGGTCAGATATTCAACCTGGGCATCGCTTAGACCCTTTTTATCGGTTGTGGATACTATTTCAAAAGGGACAATCAAATCACTATCCATGAACTTCTTAAGCTCTTTAGACAGTGCACGTTGGTTGTCTTTGGTAAAAATATACTGGCCTCTTGGATCACGGATGATGTTCCCTTTGTCATCCGTACTGCAATAATCAATGTTGAGGTCTTCCAACTTGTCATTATAAGCCTCGACAAAAGGCGAGGCGTTTTTCAATGTCTGGTTTCTGGCGTGTTCTAACTTGGTTCCAGCAGGTGCTGGAGTATCCATTAATGCTGTAATGAGTTTGTAAGCTTCCTTGTTTGTCATGAGTGATACTGATTTAATATTTTCCTTCTGCATTTCCTTTTAAGATCGATTGCTCAATCAGCCAATAGACCAGGTCAGAGATTTTAATGTCCTTCAAGGCTTCTCTGATTTCATTTGGCATCGAGCTAATACCTGGAAATGAATTCAGACCAATGTTTTGCCAATACTCAAGTTCTGTAATGGCATTTGGTGTTTCTGAACTCACTTCAATTCCAGTGAATGGGTTAGTGAATTTCCCGTCTGTTTCCTTAGTGATTTGTTTGGGAAGGAATAGTTGCCTCTGAAGTTCATTGCTTGGAACTACTGGGTTGCCGTCTCCTTCTGTAAATTCCAGGATTATTCCATGTCTCATCTCCAGGTTGCTCTTAATGATGAGATAGTCATGAATAACTTTTTTCAGTTTGTTTGTTGTTGAATCTAATTCTGGAAGATTCACAACGATTGAATTTCTACTCATAAATATTCTATGTTAAAATTTTACTGTTCTAACTACTCCTGATGGGGTAACAAACTTGAGATCCTCACCAACGAAGTATAGCCTTCCTACGCCAGCGATACTCGCAGGATCAAGTGTTACTTGTCCAAGTGAAACGACTCCGTCTTTGTTAACTGAGAATTTTAACTTCAATGAATTGCTGACAGTGTCATACTTGAAAGCCTCTATAAATGCCCCGGTCGAACCGATGTTTTCTTCCATTCTTAGAAATGCTCCTGTGTGGTCAAACCCGTTCAAAACAGCATTGTGTTTTCGGATGAGTAGCATTGGCTTGGTAGTACCGCCCATCATATTATTCCCTGTTGTGCTATACTGAAGCCACATGAGGTAACCATCATAGTTATAAGTGCCAAGTGATTGTTGTGGACTTATAAACAAACCATTGGCTTGTGTCTGCCCTGGAGATATTATCATCCCTGTCCTTTCAGAACCAAGCGGAACGATATACAGAGCTGCACTGATTATGTAGCTTCCATTAAGCAGCAATGCAGTTGCCCCGACATGGGCCGAGCCATCAGTGTTTATCGTTGTTACAGGTGTGGTAAAAGCCATTCCCGTACCATCAAAGAAAATTCGACTACCAGTAGAGCGAAATGCAAATGCCTGGGCATTGACGTTGGATGCTCTTACATCAGCAAAGAACCCATCGACAAAGTGATTAGTCACGGTTGCCAATGCGGTATAAATCTGTGCTCGGTTATAGTTAGGGAAACTGTCATCTACAGAAAGAGTCATTTGTCCGTGAAAACCGGAAATGAATCTGCTTTGTAATCCAGTATTTACTCCTTGAATCAAATACTTATAACCAAAGCCTGTATGATAGGTGTCATTCGGTCGAACCAGTATAGCCGTGTTAGCATACCCTGCCGGAGACAGGCGAAGCATTTCAGTTTTGGTTCCTCCAAATTGATAGTCTGTTATCTCAAGAGTGGCATTGGTGTTATTAGAACTAATGAGAAGCTCATACCCACCATAGCCCGCTAGGTAACTATTGATTCGAAAGAAGTTCTTTAAAGTATTACTACCTTCTTCACCAAGAGTGATAGAAACATTGCCGTCTCTGAAAAATGAATGACCGGAAACGGCAAGTGCATTACCACTTGGCTTTATTACCTGGAACTTAAACCCATTGAACCCTTGATTCACTGATACTCCAGGTAACTGATAGTTGCAGCTTTCCGCACCAACTACAATCTGGTCATTTATCACTCTGCCTAATACCAAAGTATTTGGCGTTCTTACAACTGCACCTGCACCTATCGCGGTCATATAACTTTGACCACCACCGTTGCTAACAATGTCTCCAAGGCTGTTATAAGCTCTGGTGCCAGAACCTAATAAAGTATTAAACGAATTTGATCTTGCATTCTGCGCATCATAACCGACAATGGTGTGGTCTGTTCCGCTCTGTGAAGCGGTAGCTCCGGCAGATGCACCAATCATAGTATTTCGGTGACCGGTGTTAAACCCAATCATGTTGCCTGCGCGATAGCCAACATACACGCAGTCGCTAAAACTTGTTCCATTACCATCGGATGCACCCGCCTCTGAACCTACCACAACATTTCGGGTTAGTCCTCTTGCCGGATTTGCACCGGAACTAGATGAAGCATTGTAGCCGATAACAACATTGTCACTGCCAGTATCAATCATATTGGCACCCCACAATCCAGAAGTAATAAGAATGTTCTTTGCGCCTGTCATCCCTGGCCAGCCTCCATTAACCAGTAGATTTGAGCGTCCTTTATTCATTAGGACTTTCCCTGAGTTTGTTACACCAAATAGGATATTCAGTATTGGGTCTTCAATGTATGTGGCATAGTTAGCCTCTAACGAATCAGTTGTGCGCAAATGAATTTTCCCAAGAGCACTTCCACCAAAACCGATAACGAAATTTCCACTAGTATCAAATCTTCCTCGTTCAACATTTGCAGTTATAAACGGTAATGGAAAATTGTCTTTTGTACCGATGCTCTTTGAACTTCCTACGTTATTACCTCCCTGCACCCATGCTGTTAAAACAGGCTGAAGAAGATTATAAATCTTCTCCAGAGTATCTGCAACCACAGGTGCATTTCCTCGCAGCGTAGCAATTGCACTTTGCAGGTCTTCCGTTTTTATCAGGTCGGCATCCGAGAGAATTGCATTTAACTCAGCCAGAGTGTCAATATCATCAGCTTTCAAGAACGTGAGACCTTGAATGATGTTAAACAATTTTTCAAGCGTATTGCCGACATCAGGTACATTACCTTTTACCGCACTAATGGCTGCAAGTACATCCTCCATTTTCATTAAATCGGCATCCGTTAAGATGGCGTTCAACTTGGCAAGCGTACTAATATCACTCTCCCTTAGATAATCCACATTCTGAATCTTTAAGTAGATACTATAAAGCAGTTCCTCTGAAGCTGTATGAAATGGTGGCTTCGGTACACTCATATTTTTACATTCGGTTTAAAGACCCAACCAAGTGCAATGGCAGCAAAAATGGTTGTTGCCGTTATGACTCGTTTGAGCGTAATTCTTCTAAGCGACCTGAAATCAATTAGCGTGTAGCTGAATTTATTTCCGTAAAGCTTCGCGTGATTTTTACAAAGCTCCATGAATACGAGAAAGTCATCCGCGCTTTTAAAAACCTGGCATCCGGCTGAATATCTATCAATAGTTTTGGTTGTGCCAGAGACTGATGCACGATGAATGTTAATTCCAAAATTTCCGGTTTGCTTCGTTCCGTTGTTGAAATCAAGAACTGCATCACGGTCATAATCTCGAATTACCGTAACAGGTCGTTGCTGCACTAAAGCTTCGTACATTCCTCGGTGCTTGCCAATTGCGTAAGCATCGACATTTTGACCCTGCGCAAGAATGGCGGTGCCTTGTGGGTAAGAAGGATTGTTCAACCAAAATGTTCCTGGATCGGTTGTGGCCGGATAGATGTGATAATTCCACTTTCCATTGGGTAAGGTATAAAACACATGTATCTCATCATCAAAGGCATTTGATTCCACGCTCTTACTCCTTAACCCAACGATGTTGAGTTCATACGGTCTGGTATAAAGTACAAAACCATATTCTTTCAATATTCCTTTAATGCGAGATAGCATGTGTCTTACTTAGGTTGTTGTTACGCAGCTTGCTTGAATTGAAATGAATTCACCCTGTTCATCCATCCGTTGTAGAAGACAATTTGGTCTGGCCTTCTCTTGATGATGTTGTTCAGGAATACCTGACGCTCAATCTTTAGGAGATTGAATAAACGCTCTTGGTCTGCGCAGTTGATGGCGTTCAGCGTTTGTACACCAACAATTCCATCTACGTCTGCATTAACCAAGCGCTGCACAATTTTCGCCACTGTCTTTCTACCAGAGTTATATCCCCAATCGACCATGAACTGCGCTACTGATTCATTCAAAATGAAATCGGCTTGGAAGTAATCCCAGAATATTTTCTTAGCAATGTATTTGGCGTCTTCTTTGCTCAGCTTCTTGATGTCCTCTGCATCAATATCCCCATCACCATCTTTGTCATGGCCGTGTTCCTTCCATACTGAAAGGATTACTCCATACTTAGTTGGGCCTCCTTTATCCAATGGATGATTCACATATCCTCCTTCTAATCGCAGGAGTTTCCCTGCGAAGTTTTCAAACTTTGCCATTGTTATTAATTGTTTAAGTGTACTTCACGTCCTGCGTTGGGACTTTCAGAATGCTGTTATCAATAGACTTGAACCATGTCATTCCATTAGTGACTTCCAATTCATCTCCGAGTATTGTATTCCTGCGCACAGGTATCCGGTTATTCCTGGCATCCGTTACCACTGTTTCGCGGATAGTGACAAGGTCTTTGTAGAGTCGGATTCCTTGTAAGCTCCACGTTCCCGTACTGCTTACTTTTAAACCTATGCGCAGGAATTCATTTCGTATCTGCACCTTGGCAGCTTCATTGCTTTTGAAAGCATATTCCAAGAGGTCTGTTACAATGGTCTTTGAGATAAAGCTTTGCTTCTTGTAATACTCATTCACCGCTGAATATTCTGTTACAGATTTTAGCTGTTTTAAAATATCCATCACTTGAGCAAGATTCTTGGCTTGGGCACCTTTGTAAAGACTCTCAGCTAATGCTGAAGGATTGAATACCACCTGGACAGAACCTTTAGTCGAACCTGTGATTTTGTTGAAGAGTGTTTCATCAACAATTTCAGGATAGCCCGCCGTCTTTAATGCTCCCGCTGTTTGTGGTCCAAATTGTCCATCAATCATAATGGATGGGGTGGTCTTCGCTAAAGCCTGTTGAAGAATTGTCACTCGTGTACCTCGGCTTCCTCTCTTCAAAGGGAAACTGTCACTGGCTGAACTCAGAACTTTTGATGTGAAGGTGCTAAACGAAGCAGGTAGTGTATTGTTGATTATGATTGTATCGTTGTTGTCTGAAGGCAACTGATTTTGTTCAGCTAACTTCTTTCTTTTAATTCTATCATATACCAGATAACCACCACCGCCAAGGGCAGCTAAAGCCAATGCATAGATAAATACCTTCGCAGGTTTAACAGCACCTTTCTTGCCTTGACTCTTTTTAGGGGCAGCGGTCTTTTTTGCTTTCGGCTTTTTCGTTTGCCCTTTCTTCTTTCCCTTCGATGCCTTCTTCGCCATTAGTTCTTCGCGTTTAAAATCCTTATCAGCTCGTTATACTCTTCACTGCTCAACTCGTCTTCCAGGTCTGCGTTCAGACTTTTACCATAGAGGTTGGCGTACTCCCTCTGTACCTTTGAGTACATGCTCTTGGATGGTATCTCGTTAAACACTTGCATCACCATCTTTTCATTCGTTCCCCAACCTGCGTAATTGTCATTATCAAAAGCCATCTTCAATTGCTTCGCAAATGTTGCTGGATCGCCTACTTCCAGACTCCGCTTTTGAGATACATTTGCTCTTGTCTTTTTGTAAAAGTGACGCGCCAGAAAAAACAGTCCGGTAGCAGTGCCAAGTCCTAGTGTCGAATAGATCACTATGTTCTTGAAATTTTGAACCTTCTGTGCGTCTGCGTTCATGTCTTACTTATCCCTTCTTTAATTCTCTATAACCCCAAGGCTTTTTTGGCCAAGGACGTTTTCATTGGGTCATTCTTGACCACATCGGCAAGCTTTGCTATTTCGCGTGCCTTTAACTTCTGCATCAAAACGGATGCAGCAGACAGTTTTACTTCTGCCTCACCTTGCGTTTGCGCTTCAATGCTCACTTCAAAACTGTACTTGTTCATAGTTTATGATTGTTTAATGTTTACATGATTTAAAATCAGGTCAATCTTACTTTTATCATCGGCAAGAGTTTGCAGTATATGCAGTACCCTTTCGAATTCCTCTTTACTGAATTGAGACTTGAGTTGATTAACAAATTGGATGGCAGCCTGATCTTCCTCGGTAATGGACGAGGTCGATGCAGTGGCCTTCGGCTTGAAACTCACCTCTGAATCAGGAATGGGTTCTTCACTTGATTCATCGTTGTTTGATTGCAACAAACCCGCAAGTGCTTCGCCACCTGGAAATGCCGACATTAGTTTTGGATTGCGTTTGATGAAGCTCTCAACCAAACTAGACCCAACATCGCCCAGGAAACTGTTCAATGGAGATTGTTTCATTTCGAGTCGGGCATTATGCTTCTCTAACTCCTCAACTTCGCTCTCCAGGTCGGCAATGTGTTGTTGAAGCTTCTTGTTTTCATCTTTCAGGGTTTCATATTCCCTTTCTCGGAGCTTCCGTTGGACTTCCTCATCCACAATGTTTTTAACATCAACTCCAGATAGGCCATCCTTTGGAAGATCTCCGAAATAGAATATTCTTTTTTCGTTGTTGTTGCTTGTCCCCGTAAAGAGGAGCACTTCAATAGAACGAGTATCCGCTGTCACAAAGTTTTCAAACATGGTGAACATGTCTGGGTCACTTGTTCTGCGAACCGCCTTGAATCCATCAACCAATATTTCATAATCAATCGGTTGACCCTTTTCGTGGTAAAGGCGCAGGTATTGCAAAAGGTTGTCAATCTTTTTTTGTTCGTATTTTTCTTTATTTGGTAGTGCCATAACTTCTAGTTCACTATGATTGCTTGAATAAATTTTATTCTTCGTTTAGCGTCTCCTGGATTCGTAATCTTTATTTCTCCCCGATGAATATGAATGCATTCTAAAATTGGATCATCAGTCGAGTCATACATGCCGTAGTCTGAGTCAACAATTAGCCCTGGAGGTTCATCGATGATGAAGAACATTTCATTGTAGGCAGGGATCGTTATCGTAGTCTCTGCGTCAATGATGAAATCTCTGTGACGCAGATGATACTTCGAATAACCCTGCTGCTTTAACCGCATGGGTGCAAACTCCAAAATGAATTGCTCCGTCATAAGTTTATCTCCACTGGTTCGAGGAAATCATTCCTCTCATTCTTGTCCTGTTCTATCACTTCATCCGCAGTTACTTCTTCCAGTTCCTCAGCGGTTTCACATTCTATATAGACTGTGACAATAAATGGCGCATCGAAAGTTTCTCCCTTAAACCATGCATTGATAATAGAAGTGTCTCCCTCAATATGTACAGATTTCATCTTAGGTACTTTCCCAGTTACCCAAGCTTTATCGCTGTCGAACAGAGAATCTTCAACTTGAATCAAAGTCTCATCTGAAGTTTCACTTCCGTCTTCTTTCACACTTGCCACATAGAAGACATCCATCTTATCGTTTGCCTGAAATGTTACGGTCCCGGTTCCCATTTTGCTGAAGCTGTTACTGCGATTCCTGTTACTTTTCTCACATTGGCCGGAAGTCGAATCTCGAAGGGTTTGAATCGTTCGAGTTTTGTCACCTCCAGCTTGGTGATTATGATTCTCCGTTTAGTCTTTGTGATTAGCATTACTTCATTTCACATAAAAGGCCGATGATAACTTTGTATGCGGCAAACGGAGCGTTCGGATTGGCTGTGTCTTTGTATTGGATTTTTAGTTCACCGTTTCCGGCAATCACTCCATTGCCTAATGATTTATATTTTTCATCAGGCGCTACGGCCAACCCGCTCATGAACATTTTGCTCTCAAAATCTTCCGGAAATAATTCTTCTCCGGAAAGCTCAATGCGTTGAGAGCCTCGGTAGAACAAGAGGTTCGGTCTGTCAGAACTCATCATAATGCCGCGCACTACTCTTACATTCTTGTCCAGGTCAAACTTCTTGCTCACCGGTTGTCCTTCCGCTTCTACCAGGAAGGTGTAGATTTTATCTACCCAACGCTGCTCCATGTTCTACTAAGGAATTGTAGCTGTTCCAACCAATCCTACCATAATCACCGCATTGGGATCAACACCGGTGATGGTGCCCAATTCGATTTCAAACTCGATGTCTATATCATCGTGAATCAGGCGAGGGTTTGCGAGTTTGTAAAACCCGTTTGGCACCTGGCTAAATCCTGCGGTGATAAAGTTTCTGTTTGAGGTATCGCTTACAAGCTGTTTCTTGTTAGCCTTGAGTTTGAACTCACCGTTAGCAAAAGCTCCGATACCACTGATGCTATCAAACGTGGTCACTTTGATGGCATCAACATCTTGTGAAGCGGCCACACCTTGCAGCATGTAAATACCGGATACAAGAAGTGCCATGTTCTTTGGAAGCTTGGCATTGCTAATGTTTCGCAGACCAACTTCTTTCACGTCTTGACTTTCGAACATTTTGATCGTCTTCGCTCCCTTCACTGGCTTAATTGAATAAACCAGATGGTCAGCCAGACGTAGCTTGCCTTGCAGCAACTGTTCTTTAATGTGCTTTGGCAGTTCCACAAAGAACTTTTCAAATTCCGCACGTGATCCCTGTGAAGGAATGTGACGCTTAACAATTTTGCTCATCGCCTTTGCCCGTTGCACGGGGTTCAGCGCATTCAGATACCCTAACAACTCGGTATCCACTTCTCCATTCAAACCCAACAATTCAGTTGGGTTGGTGTACTCACTCTCCATGAGTTGTCCTAATGCTCCTAGCATAATCTTTACTTGTTTACTTGTTTACTATTTGATTAAAATTCTCTCTCAACTTCTTCGACTGCACTTAAGCCTCCATTCATCGTTGCGATCTGCTCTTGCAATCGATCGATGGCCGACATGTCAAGCTCTTTCGTGTCGTTGTATGGATTCACGAAATAGGTTACCTGGTCTTCTGAATTTTCTCCTGCAAGTCCCGCAGTAGAAGAAGGTTCCGCTGCTTTACTGATGTAGAGTTTTTCAGAGAAGTTTTTGAAGAAGGTGCCGACACGATCTTTCGCTTGTTCCGCGATTTGCTTCATATCGAAACCATCTACACCCTGAACTGTGGTCTTATTCTGGTTTTGAAAACCATTGCTTAGTGTCAATCCAAGTCCGGCTGCAATTATGTATGGGTTCTTCTTATGAAACCCGATCAGCGTGACCGGAATACCTGCTAGGAGAGAGTGTTTTCCGAGTGCCGCGCCTGCACCACCTGCCGCAATCGCTGCAAGTATTACCAGTCCTCCTTTTGTTACCGTTTGAGCAACTGGATGCTCCATCATCGGTGCAGTACCAAAGAGCGCATGTCCTTGACCCTGCTTTTTACTTTTATTCTTTTTTACCTTTGCCATGTTACAATAGATTTTGTGCCTTCACTTTGTTTTTCTTTCCACTCGCCTTCTTAGCCTTTGTCTTTCGTTTTTTCTGTTTAGCAGGTATACCGTTCAAACCACTTGTTGCTGACCCTCCGCGCATTGCTCTCATCAGCAGATAACCTCCTGTGATTACTCCTCCGGCAACGAGAAGCGATTTGCCTGGATTCTCTTTTACCCATGTCGTAGTCTTTTGAAGGAAACCAGCTTTCGCTGAAGCCTCAGAAGTCTGTACCGCATCGCCTGGTGTTGCAGCCTCACTTGGTACAAGCATAGCTCCGCTGGAGGTAGATTCATTTGATAGTACAGGCTGAGTAGTCGGAGCAGGAGCTGTATAAACTTTTGTCGTCTCATTCGTTTTTGTTGTTGTGGTAGGTGCAGAGACTAATGACCTTGCTGTTGACACAAGAGGCTTCGCTGCACTTACGGCACTTGTTACTTTTGTTATTAATGAACTTGATTGTGTCGTTGGAGCAGATTCGGTGTAATCACTTCTTGTTTCATCTTCAGGTATTGAGGCTGGCGCATCCGCAGCCGTTCCTGCGTTGTCCGTTTCACTTTGAAATGCCTTCTCGTCATTGCCACCTTTCGTGAACAATCCCTTCACTTGTCTCAGCGCACCTGCAATGGCCGCCACTGCTGATGTTGCTGCGGCAATAGCAGTACCACTGGCGATTTCACCCAACCCCTCTAGTCCATCACTGTGGATGATGTTGTATTCATCCTCATCCGCATACACATTGTCCAACCCGTCTATTCCTTCGAAACCGCTCAGTGGTACTTTTTTATCTCTGTTTCCTTTTCCGCTTAGAATTGCTTTTTTGAGGTTCTCTTTTTTTCCTCCTGCTTGCCAGTAAACTGTCTCCGCTCTGTCTTTGACTGTGCGAAGTTTCTTCAGTTCACTCATGTTCATGCCTTTTGCCTGGGCTTGTGCATCGCTCAAGTATGCATAGCGTAATCGCCCTGCAACATTCATGAGGTTAACCTTCATAGACAAGAGAAATCCATTTCGTAAAAGGATAGTAGCTGGATTCACATACCGGTTGATGAAGCGAATACCATCGCCTACTTTGTCACCTACTTTCTTTGCTACTGTTCCTACTTTCTTCGCAGCAGTTTTTACTGCGCCTCCAATCTTTTTGAAGATGTTTCCCATTTCTTCGTCATCGTAGATTGATGACAAGTCAGAGAGGTCAACATTATCATATTCTGAAAACTCCATGTTCGAAGGCTGTGTATCCTCCCCATCAATTCCGTCTAAATAATCCAGTCTCATATCGTAGTCTTTACATTCTAAATAAGGTTGCTCATCGTCAAACCTGTCCTTCACACAATCAATCACGATGTAGTATTCACGTTCATCGATGTAGTCTTCCAAGTGCCCTGGTTTTGGAACAATAGGATAGACGTGTTGCCATCGCGGTACTTCCGGATACTGCTTTGGATATTTTGTAATCCTCGCCAGACACGGAATATTCAGAGAGCGCAGGATGGAGAGAATAAATACGGTGTAACAGTCACAGTCTACGCCCGTCTTTCTGTCGCTCCATGTCCTCCTGGGACTTCGTACTTGTTCAACTCCCTCCTTGTCTCTCTTGTATTGAATGTGTTCGTACACAAAGTGCCAGATATTCGAACAGGTCTCTTCCAGTGTCTTTCCTTTCAATACCTTGGCGATCTTTTCTGTTTGCCACAACGTTTGTGGTAATGCCTTGCGAATGAGCTTCAATGTGTCTTCAACATCTGCACTCTTTCTTATTGTTGTGTCAGTATCACCTGGAGGAGGAAAGAGATGATCGAACTCCCTTCCATCCCTCAATCTTCTTTTTCTGTCCGCTACCATACTTCTCTTCCTTTCTTCATCATGCAGCCTTTCCTCCGCCCAATGTGATATTGTCTGTTTTCGTGTAAGGCAAACTGTCGTTGATAGTTGTCACTGTATGCACTATCAGATTTAGTCTGCCAGTTTCTCTGTACTCTTTTACCAAGGCAGGAACCGTTGTTGCCAGGCTCAGGAAACCAAGTTTGATTTTTATCGGATCAAGATTGACTTCACTGAATTTTGGTATCGTCAGGTTTGTATCCTTTACTTGTGATGACGCAATCGTTTTGTCTGCATAAATCATCTTTACAAATGGATGCTTCACCTGAATGCTTCCACCACTAGGATTCTTGAGCTTCACATTGATCGAAAGCTCAATCCCGTTAAGGCTTACACTATGAATGGAAACTTTTGTCTCTGATTCCAGTTCATTGGAAAGCCTGTTGAGTTTGAACAGGTAGCTACTACCAAAGTAGACAGCAGCTACTGCTCCGGCTCCGATCAACAAGTGACTACTCTTGACCATGACGCTTTTTACCTCTAAGCTTGAAGCCTTTTACTTTTCTCAACTTAGCGAAATCGGTAACTCTGTCTTTGTGCTTCTGCCAGAGCGGACTGAGAATATCACCTAGTACCTTGAAGCCAAGGCAGATAATACCACCTACAATTGCTTGTAGTGTATAGTCCAGCAAAAACGTGAGATTAACATTCGCCAGCAGATTGAAGACTGCCCCAAAAAGAAAGGCAATCCCATTGCCCATCCCGTCATTGTGATTTATCGCGCTATTCATGGGTCAAAGATGTAGTGACCCAGAAGCACGAGTTAAGGATTGTAAATGACGATTAACGAGTGTGTTACTTTATGAAAGAATGTGAAGAGTTGTGAAGGAATGTAAACGATTTTGAATGAATGTTCCGTGTGGAACAATCAAATGTAGGTAAGGTTTTCTAAACATAATGCTTAAATGGAAGCACATCCGTTTTTATGTTCCTTCCGGCCGTCAAAACCTCCCCAATTGAATCAGCAAATTTTAATGTGACTGGAGAACCATCTGAAAAAATACATGCGTTGTAGTTTAGTTTAGTTAAAGCAAGTATGTCTTTACATACGGTTTCTATGTTTTCATTGCCTCTTGTAATCTCAACACTTAATGGATTTGGTGTTTCCAGACCCATTTGGGTTTGAATTCTTGGAATGAAACCGTTCGTCCATAGGTAAGCAAAGGTTTCAGTTATTATCAATGCCGTACCCCTGGGAACACAATATGAAAAATCTCTATACAACTTGAATGCGCTATTATCTCGTATCCGAACACCAACTAATTTACTTTTACCTTTTGCTGCCTCCATAAAGCCTTCCCACTCCTCGTCATCGAAAAACGTTTTGGCATGAATAAATATCTGGTCAGGATAACTACCTGTTTCAGATTTCGACTTAAAAGATTCAAGAGACATCGTTAACAATTCAATTGCAGCATCCTTTCTAATGTGAAACTCCTTTGTCTTTGGATTAAACCAAGGGCCGATGTTCCCTCTAAATACCATTCCATCCCCTGAGTCCAGAAACATTTGTGCAGCACAGCAAGCATTTTTTTTGTCTGCGCTAAGGTCGATTTGCTTATAAACTAACCCCAGGTAACAAACATTTTTTCTTACTTCACCAAGTTTCCAAGGAATCCCGCCTGATTTATAATAGAGTGTGGTCGATATATTCCAGGCCTTGGCCGTGTCGAACTGTCGCTCATAGTCTACCTTATCTGGATCAGCCCAAATCTTTTCGTAAGCAATAGTGTTCTCTCTAACAATTTGAGTAACAATTTTTTCACTTAATAATTTAGCCTTTAACTGATTATGGAAATTAACCTCAAACTCATACGCCTCCTTTTGCTTATTTAGATCATCGAATAGCATTATTACTGATGAATTTTGTTCATACGGGTTTAGATGAGTTGTGATGTTGCCTTCCTCCGATGGAATTCGAGATTGCGGCCTGCCGTATTGGTAGATTTCATTTGGTATTGCTACAAACCAAACTGAAATCGGCAGGTTCTCCTCATTGTAGTATTTTGTGAGTCTAGTTGAATACAGGTTAGTGAGGTGAAATATCCTTTGATAATTATCTGAGTATTTTAGAAAGCCTTGAATTTGGTCGGCAGGTACATCAAGCTCATGAAGAGATTTGAAATTAATAGACACATCAAATGCTGCTTCTAATCCAGGAAAGTATGGCCGTGCAATGTCAGGCTTCGGGTTCAAAACGGGTTTGTGAATTTTTCTGAGATATTCCAAGACAAAGGTTCGTTGCTTTTCTGGGCCAATTATCCCAACGTTAATTTGTCTGCTATGCTTGCCTTTCGAATATGGCCCAAATAAAGTCAGTCCGTCACGGGGGTCATCTGCTTTTTGGTTGTGGCCAAATGTAAGTCTTGGCTCGATTATGTGGATTAATTTCGGTTCTGTCATTTGGAACTCTCTTTTTGGGCTTCATCTAGTTGAACATCTTCTTCATCATTTAAAACATCGTCATCCTCATCATCTTGGTTTACTACCTCGTACATTGACAATAGACCATGCCTACTTTTGTCATTTGGATCAAAGTACCCAAAGTCAGCCCAAAAAGATTCAGGAATGTCAGGCATTTTAAGGACGAAATTAGAAGAGAGCTTTATTTCGATTTTATTATTCTCCTTCAAACTTTGGAGAAAACCAATGAGCATGTCACGCCACTCTTCATTGAATAATCGCTTGCCCTTAGCTCTGCGGTGAGTATGAATTCTGTCCTTATCAACTTCCTTCTCCTTTTTGTTTTCTCTTTCCTTCTCGCTTTCTTTTTTCCATGTGTTGTAACCATCGTCCGTAAATACCAAATGACTTTTCAAGCTGAAAGCAAGCAGAGGGGTTAAGATTGGTTTCATTGAAACTCCAAAATGCCATTTACCCAACTTCTTATACTTGCCAATGAGATTTTTCGTTTTGGACTTATCAACTGTCCTATGCGGAAAATCGAATTTTACCTTCATTGTTTCCAATGATTTCAGGGTATGGAAATAAGCCATTCTTTTATTAGCCATTTCGTACCAATAAAGACCCCTCTTTTTTAGTATTAAGTGAAATACTCTTTGGAGAAGATTCTTGAAATGGTTTTCTGCATCCCTTTGAGTAGGGAAGACAGTTTTTTCAAAACCTAAAAGCATTTCACTGACTTTTATTCTATGAACATCCTGATGTTTTACGTTGAAATTTGGATTCGCCTCAAAGGAACTGATGTGGTTTGAAATTTTCCCTAGAGGAAGTTCATTATTGTTTGCCAGGTAAATTGCCTTTGCTTGTTTTTCAGTTTTAAACTCAAAAATGTAAAAGTATTCGGGTAGTTCGTTGATTGGCCACCAATTACTATAATAGAGCTCACGTCTTGAAGTTATTCCATTTGGTACTATATATTCAGTGGTGTACCAATTAGAAAAACTTTCATCTATTAATTTGTCATTTTTTATAATCTGATCCTTTACTAGCTTCTTTTCAAGCTGTGTAAATCCGTCAGCCCAATTATCGTAAAATGGTATTTGGTTTAATCTATCTGCACCTATGAATAAATTATAGGTGGATGCATCAATGTTCATTAATATAAGGAAATCATTAAGGTTGTTTTGTTTCCCAATACTCTCTGCAAGGCTATACTCTTTATAAACGCCATCCTTTAGTTTCCCCGGAGTTGGATTGCCGTTCTCGTCCTTTATGCAGATATGTTTTGAGTAGACTAAAAGTACCTTGATTGCCTTGTTCCGGATAGTTTGATCAATTTCTTCCCAAAACTTCTCCCCACCAAGTAGTGCATTTTTGTCAATCCAAACATTGTAACCAAGTAACTTAAGCCTTGATGCCAACCAAATAGTGAAATCGTTGTCCTCTGGAGTAGCGTGGCTTACAAATATCGTGTCGCGGGTACCATTCATCCTTTCTTAATATTGGCTTTAAACCATCGCTAAAAACTTCGTTAAAATTTTGCGTACTAAAAACTTACAGTCAGTGGCTTGCTCTTTCGAGAGAGTATTTACGTGCGCTGACTTGTTTCTGTATTTTTTCTGCAATTCAGCAACATCATCTAAGAACTCCTTCTTAGAAAGATCAGGACTGAAATTTTCAACTATATAGTCGTGGAAGTCTTGAGCTAACAAACTGTTTTCATAAGCCTCTTTGCTGGCAGTAACTTTCAAAATGAAATGCATTTGTCCAAGCGTATAGCTCGATCGATTGTACTGAATCATCTCAGCAAACTGTTTCATGTTTGAGTTTCTAAAATCGTCAGAATAAGTCGAGACTATGTTTGGATTTTCCGACCTGATGTAATTTGTAAACGGTTTGAAAATCTTTAGTTGTAGTTCACTTTCTACCGCCCGTGACATTTGTAAAACCACAGGTGAAAAATCATCCACCATTTGAGTTATAATCGTATCGTTTAGGAACTCGGAAGAAATCAGATAATCCAGACTTTGTTTTTCTAATCGCTTTGCATCTTTTACTGCATTCCTCACGCGACTCTCAAAAACTGAGGTGTCAGGAGGAGTCAATCCATCTAACCTTGAATAGATTTTTGTTTGGAATTCTTCCTGATCGACAAACTCATCATTGCCCTCTTTGCTTGCCTCTTTGATCACATTGAATATTTTATCAATGTTTTTGGAAAGCATTTCCTTCATTACTCTTTGAACCATTGCTTCTACACTCTTTTCCTTACGGAGATCTTCTACCGAGAGGTCAAAGAATGTTGATAGCTTGGTACTGTTGTCAGTAAGTATAACTTCCGTTTGTTGCTCTTTAACAGGTAAGAAAGACTCGGCAGGAAACTCCTTGTATTTACTTAATATGTCGTGAATCTCATGCGAGTTAAAGACGACCGCCCAATGCCAAGTGCCAAATTTGTTGGTTTGATTTACCGCCTTCACCCATAAGTTGAGGAAGTCCCTTTTGGCTCTCGTTTCGTCATTGTCTTGCCCTTTAACCTCAAGAACAAGGTAATCACCATTTGTAAGGTGGATGATGTAATCCGGGTAGTAGTTTCTCACTACTCCATTGAAATGGTACTTTATTGAGAAACCTAAGTGGTCATTTTTTACAAAGGCTTTAACTGCCGGATGGTTATCTAAAATATTCGCATTGTTCGCTTCCCAGGTACTATCGAATACAGTATAATTTATGTGTGACTTATTATGCCAGATGTTTGGTTTTGATGTCCACCATGTTGGCATGTCTGATGAAGACCGAATTGGTTTTTCTTTGTCAAATACTGGAGAAAGAATTGCAGCATTTTGTTCCTTAATTGCTCGCCAGAAGTGCTGAATAATTCGCGATATATTGAGCGTTATCAAAATATTCTTGCGGGTAGGGTCTTGATTAAAGAGGTCGCTCTTAATTCGAATTCTATCAGACTGCACAAACTCTTCAGTGAGCTTTAATAACTGAGCCATGAAGTCATATTGGTTGCCTTTCCAATTTGTCTTTTCAACACCGTAAATGCTTGTTGCTACCCGGAAGATTACTGACTGCATTCGATATTTCTCTGCGTATTGCTTTAAGTCAACTTCTGTGAGTGCGGCAGGTGTTACGTCACTATCAATGACGCCACCCAAATCAGTCTTGGTAATGGTGTTAGAAGGATCAATTTCAATCGGCTTAACCAAGTTGTAATCTATTGATAGCTTCGATTGATATACCGTGTCAACTCTGAGAATGTTGGGAAACGAAATCTTGTAATCGCTTTTAGATTTCGTTGGTTCTATCAATACTTTCGGTTTAGGAGGTCGAGGAACCGAAACACCACCCTCATGTGGAATAAATGAGAAGGGGACACCAAAAATATTTACATACTCAGGGCTGAGCATTTTATTTTCATCAAAGTCATAGCTTACGCGCCTCAAACCTCTTCCGACTACTTGTTCGCAAAGTAGTTGACTGGAGAAAGCTCTCAAGCCCATTATTTGAGTAACGTTTTTTGCGTCCCATCCTTCCGAAAGCATCCCAACCGAAATTACATTTTGAATCTGTTGACCTGGCTTTCCGTCTTTCCCTACGGTATCTACTTTTTCACGTAGGGCGGCAGCTAACTCAGCCTTTGAACCAGTTAGTGTTTCGTCTTCATTTTCAATTGACCCAAGGATCTTACTGTCTATCTGAAGTGTTTTTTCCGGTTCGCAAATCTCCTTTACAATACAAGACTTGGAATCGAAATAGTGTTTTATCCTGTCAGCTGTTACTGTTGTGTTCGCAATTGAAATCATTACCGGTGGAATATTGGTAATACCATCCTTTATCCACTCTTGTTTCGTTTTTAACCAATCGGTAGCTAGCAAGTCGTAAGCATTCATCACCAATTGTGGTAGAGGCGTTTCTTTAGGAACTTGTTTTTGGTTGATGTCATCTTTCACCTCCTGATCCATGTAGATGTGATACAAACGAGACTTATAATCTGGTGACAGTTTACCGTCATCTCTTAGTACCACACGAGGTGTTTTCACTAATCCTGATTCAATTGCATCATTAAGTCCAAAGTCACTGATTATCCAATCAAACAAACCTACTTCAGTTGTTTTCTTGCCTGTTGGAGCAAATGGTGTTGCCGACAAGTCATGGCAACGTAAAATCTTGATCTTGCGACTAAGTTTATCTAAACCACCCACCCAAACGGTGTTGTCGATTTCATCTTTGGTAACTCCTTTTACTTTACTTTCTGCCGCAGAGCGCCAGGCATGGTGAGCCTCATCATTGATAACAAGAATATCTGGAGCTGATGCCATCTCGCCTAAGACCTGCTTGGCATAAGCCGTGTCGCTCAACTCAATTTGTTTTCTTTTATCGACACTCCGAATTTGTTTCTTCTCAATTTTCTCATTCAGCTTCTCCTGCGTATCCCACGCAAGCATGTGCCAGTTGATAATTTTTACACGACCTTCTCTTAGCTTCTCCATCAATGTAGATGGCACGATATGAAATTCCGTGTAATAGTTGTTTTCAGCAGTTGGATCAAGAACTGCTAATCGTGTTTTAACTGTAAGTCCTGGTGCAACAATTAAGATATGTTTACTGAATCGAGTATCCTGACGATAGGATACTTTGTTCAGAATATTGTAGGCAACTAACATGGCCATTACTATGGTCTTTCCAGACCCTGTTGCCATTTTGCTACACCACCTTACAAATTCGCCACCATCACCGGGAATCTCTAGGCCACTCGTGTAATTAGCAGGAGCTTCATTTAGAAAAATGATTGTTTCTATTGCTTCAAGTTGGCAAAAGAAGAACGGATTGGTACGCTTATCGTTGTCGTACCAGTGTGTTAGTAGTTCCTGTGAAACACCGGTAAGACCTGGTCTGCCATTTTCAATCCAATCCTTAACACGCTTTCTAATTATATTGACAAGAGGTAAGTCAACAAACTTCCCAATCTGACTTGTACCGTTAGCTCCACCTGCAATTGAAAAACCAGCAGGGCGTCTTCCTTCTTGTTGAAAGAATTCCTGGGTTGACTCATCGCGAGTCCAGAATTTATCTGGCTCACGATACGGTGAACAGATTATTAATTGATCTATCTGCTTCATCTCTTAATAATCTTTAAACTTTCAATACCTCTATCGTCAATAATCTTCACAGCAATTTGTTTACCGGGTGTGAATGGTAAAGAGATTGTTCCTCTAAATGCTTCAATCTTTTCTTCATCAATTTCAGCTTTGAGATTCTTTGCCAACTTAGCCCATCCATCTTTTAGCCCGGCCATTGGGAAGAATATTTGACGAGGAAAAATGCTGCGACCATCATAGTCTGTATCAAGCATCCACATGGCGATGTTTTTAGAACCACCGCTATCAATAGCTCCGGTTTTAGGATTGTAGTAATCAAAACCTGCAACCTCAACTTTTACTTTACCCTTGTCATCGCCCTTTTCAATTTCATGAACTCGCACATCGGGCTGACCGATTAACCAGAAGCTTTGGTTTGAGTTCCGTTGTTTCTTTAAGTCATCGGTTTGTAAGTCCATGTTCATGTGCGCTTTCAACAACTTAAAGCCAATGAGTTTTTCTGAAGTTTCATCAATGTCTTTGGCAGCCTCTTCATCAAATTGAAATGCACAGAAAAGAAGAATGTTCGGTTTAAGTTGGCGGGCTTCCTCAATTGCTAGTTCTACTACACGAGCGTCAAGCGGAGCATGTTCAGGTCCGAATACGATGAGAACTTTTTGAGGCTTTGATTCTTTAGTTTCGCCAATAGCCTGAATGTATCGTGTTCCTTCCTGCGCTTCAATCCTTGTAAATTGAAGGGTAGCACCGCCTTTGGCTCTTACACCAGTTCTTTGTAGTTCGTCTCGCCATTGATCCTGACGAAGAGTTTCGCCTGATCGTGCGATGGAGTTATCAGGACTATTTGCTATATCCTCTTCCCCCTCTATATTTTTCACAAATGGGGCAGGAATACTCTCAACGGTGAATGGACCAGTAACTCTCGACTTTGTTCCATCAACTTTAGGCTGGTCAAATATTACTTCAATACCAGGTCGCTCATTATTAGCTATGCTTTTTAAAGTAACATGTGGTACCGTTTTATAGTCAAATCCACCACCTAATCCTTCATCTGTTCTTGCAAGAGAAAAATAGTCAAAATTTGCTGTCAATAATCGCTGTTTTGCAAGGGCAATTGCAACACGTGACGTATCACAAGTGATCCATCTTCTTCCCCAATTCTCAGAAACGTAAGCTGAGGTGCCGCTACCACAAGTAATATCTAAGACCAAATCACCAGGATCAGTAGTCATTAGAATGCATCGTTGAATTGCTTTGTTCGCGGTTTGAACTACATAGATTTTCGGGTCTGTTCTGCTTTGGATTCCTCCAATATCTAGCCAAGTGTTATTAAGCGGGAAATAAGGAAAGTCATCCAGATAACGAACGAATCTAATCGTGCCTTCAGCCTCATAAATCCTGTTTGCTTTAAAAAGGTTATCTAATCCATCCTTGGTTGTTTTGTAAGTTCCTTGATATGTCTTGTTACCTATTTGGTAATCGAAGAGCGGATTGCCTTGACTCGTCAAATTATCATCCACCCAAAATTTTGACCCCGCTGGAATTAAGCTTGGATTATTTTTTTCTTCTTCGGTCAATGTTCTTCGTACTCCATTCTTAAGCTCAATTCGATTGTATTTAGCGGCCCCTACTTCGCCAGCTACTTTTTCCGAGTACAATTGTCTATACTTTACCTTGGAAATATCTTTTGAATACCAAACAATATAATCACATATTCCATACAGAAGTTTGCTTTGCAATCCACTAGTTTTTGCAAAGTTTATTAGTGCACAAAAATTTTCTTTACCGAATATTTCGTCCAATAATTCTCGAACATGATGAACATTTTCATCGCTGATTTGTACAAATATACTTCCCGACTCGTGTAGCAAATCCTTTGCGAGTACAATTCGATCTCGCAAATAGCTTAGGTACGAATGTATCCCCAATTCCCAAGTATCGCGAAAGGCCTTAATCATTTCAGGTTCTTGTGTTAGATCCTCATCATTCCCATCTTTTACATCTCGCTTGTTTACGAATGGCTGAAAGTTCGAACCGTACTTGATTCCATAAGGAGGATCAAAATAAATCATTTGCACTTTGCCGCCCATTCCTTCTTTCTCAAGCATTGAGTTCATGATAAGAAGTGAGTCGCCCGCGATAAGACGATTTGTCCAACCTTCTTTGTGCTTATAGAATTCAATCGCTTCTCTTAGTGGTTTTTTTTCCTTTTCAAATAGTGAAAGTTGCTGTTGCTCTTCCTCCTCCTTTTTTACCGAGTCAATGATTGTTTTTGGATCAATTCGTTCATGCACATGAAGACTCACCACTGGCACTTCAAATGAAGTTCGCTCAGCTTTGCCTGCCCATTGCAATTGTGGATCAAGGTGTGGATCATACTGATAGGTTTTCTTGTTTTGACCGTACTCCGTGTCAGTACTTTCATTCACAAGCCCAATGTGTGGATTATTCACACGCTCCTTGTCATGGTGTTCATACTGTTCAATCGGTTTGGCTTTTGCTTTCTGTTTAGCCGCTTTCTTAGCCGCAACCTTTTTGGAGGTCTTCGTCTTTTTTGCCATCTGTCTGGGATTGCTTCGAGTGGATTAAAAAATGAGGGAAAATACGTTAAATTCCTCAATTTTCAGCCATTTTAGGCTGCTTCACTTCCTTCTTCTAACTGCAATCCTCGAATTGGCCCCAGAGCGTTGCCGGAAATTCCGTCAATAGAGCCAACGATGTCTGTTACAAGGAATCCCATCTGGTCAATAGCCTTCTCCTGCTTTTTCCAGAAGGCCAGCATCGATCTGCGTTCTTTATCAATGTTCTGCCTCATTTCAGCAGCAGCCTCGATAATCGCCTCTACACGCTGTTTGAATTCGCTACTCATCAGGTAGTTATAAAGAGCTTGGATTTTTTCGGTACGATTTACCTCAGTGGCTTTGATGTTTGCCTCAGTGATGCAAATTTGGCGGATGGCTGAAGCTAAACCCGCAACTTCTTTGAAGGTACATACCCAAATTCCATTACGTAGCCCAAAGGTTGGCATGTCCTTAGGCATGACTTCTGTAACCAGAATTCCGTGGTTGGCGCCATGTTCGCGCATGTCATCTTTGAGCTTTGAAATCCAGCCTTCGTTGAAAGCCTTCGTCCTTTTGCTTTCATAAGCAATGACACCACATTCTTTACCATATTGAGTGCGAACAACGTGAACAGTATCAGCACCATTTTGTCCCTTCGGAACCTCCTGGATTGAATCGAACTTGAACAAGTCAGAAAGTAATTCTTGTAACGCCAACTCTTGCACTTCGCCCTGTGTTTGCATCGAGCCTTGTTCAGCTTTACGTCTTGCCTCTTCCAATTGTTTTCGAAGGTCGTTCAATTGTTTATCACGCTCTGCCAGCTTCATTTCATTGCGTTGTGCTTCACGTTCAATGATGGCAGATTCTATTTTTGAACGTTCAGAGTTTAACTCTTTTTCAAACTTTAACTGAAGCGCATTCTCGCGTTCTTTCGTCTCGCGTTTTAATCGCTCCATTTCAAGCTCAAGCTCTTTGGCTTTATTGAGTTTAGTCTGTTTTTCTTCCAGGTCTTTTCGCAAGCCATCAAGCTCGGCAGAGAAATCACCGCGAACAGTTTTCTCAACTTCAGATTTCAACTTCGTTTTTTCCGTTTTTAGTTTTTCGGAAACAAGTTGCTCGATGGAATTCTCCTTCTGAGTAAGTTCCTTTTTTAAAACTTCCAACGCTTTCTCTTTTTCCGCAAAGTTGGCGGCAAGGTTCGCACGCTCCTCTTGCATCAAATGGTCGAGTTGATGCTTCAGAGTCTGGTCAGGCGAAAATTCATGTTTGCATTCGGGGCAGGTGATCATAAGCTTCTTCATAGACATTAATGTTTTGTTCTGATGCAATTGTACTTTGGACCAGTTCAGTTGCACTGAACTGGCCAGAAAAGTTTATTTTAGGGGATGGCTAAGGCTTTAATCAGATATTGGGCTTATGACAAATGCCTCCAGAATGCGGGGATAAAATATACCTGGCAAGACCTGCAAAATGCTGCAAATCAGGCGCTTGAATTGCAGGATTATGAGCCTATAGGTAAAACGCAGTTCTTCCAGGACATTAAAAGCCTGAAAGCTCCGCCCTGGCTTGCGCCCATCGAAACGTATAAAATCGGAGGTCAATCTTATTACCGCTATTCTGATCCGACATATAGCATCCGGAAACAGGAATTGTCTGAAGTCGAGGCAGAGCAAGTGCGGTCTGCATTGATGGTGTTGAGCAGATTTAAAGGAATGCCACAGTTCGAATGGATTCAGGAACTGATTCCAAAAATTGAGCAATCATTTAAACTTACTGAAAGACCCGATGAGATAATTGGCTTTGAGCAGAACGTTGACTTGAAAGGGCTAAACTATTTTGGTGAACTGTTCAATGCTATTCTTTTCAAGAAAGTTTTGAGGATTAAATACAAGTCATTTACAAGCGATCAAATCATAGAACATGTCATTCATCCGTATTACTTAAAACAATATAACAGTCGTTGGTTCTTATTTGGGAAGAACCCATTGTATGATGGAATTACAAATTTAGCATTAGACAGAATCGAGGATGAGATTCTAACTATTTCACAACCCTTCATAAACAACACCGAGTATAACTTTGATGACTATTTTGAAGATATTATTGGTGTAACGAAACCTGTTGGCAAGACTGTCGAAAAAGTTAAGCTTTGGTTTTCAAAAACTCAAGCTCCATATATTCATACTAAGCCGTTGCACGGAACGCAAAAAGAAAAATGGGATGACAACGGATTGACCATCACTATTGAGGTAATTCCCAATTATGAATTGGAGCAACTAATATTGAGGTATGGGGAGAATTGTGTGGTGTTAGAGCCGTTGGAACTTCGGAATTCCATAATAAATAGACTAAAGAACGCCATTGTAACTTATAATTAACTACAGAAAAAAATTTGTTCAAAATAATATTGGTGTGAAGTCCAAGAGGAAATATCGACTCTTAAAATTAGGTTACATTGCATTATAAAATTAAATGTTAATCTCAAACAGTGAATAAATTCAACCAGCAACAATTCGCTTTGTGAAAATAGTATTAATCATTGATGACGAAGAAAAACTACGCAACCTGATGGCCCGCATCATTGGACTTGAAGGGTATGATGTGTTGCAGGCGGCCGACAAAAAAAGCGCCTTCAAGAAGCTGGAGCAACAGCCTGTTGATGTGGTAATCTGTGATGTTAAACTTCCCGATGGCAACGGGGTTGACATCACCAAAAAAATTAAAGACGAATATCCGTTCACGGAAGTAATTCTTCTGACGGCCTACGGTAATATTCCAGATGGTGTGCAGGCCATCAAAAATGGTGCGTTTGATTATCTCGTGAAAGGCGATGATAACAATCGCATTGTGCCATTGCTGAACCGGGCTCTGGAAAAAGTCCAACTCGCCAAACGCATTCATCAACTTGAAAAGCAATTGGGAGGAAAGCATTCTTTCGAAAATATTATTGGAGAATCAAAAGCAATAAAGCAAGCAATTGGTCTCGCAAAAAAAGTTGCCGACACAGATACTGCTGTATTGCTCACCGGTGAAACGGGAACTGGCAAAGAAGTATTTGCACAGGCTATTCACCACGTAAGTAAAAGAAATAATCAAAGTTTTGTTGCCATTAATTGCTCTGCATTCAGTAAAGACTTGTTAGAAAGTGAAATGTTTGGGCATAAAGCAGGTGCGTTTACGGGCGCCACAAAAGACCAGAAAGGTTTGTTTGAAGAAGCCAATAACGGCACCATCTTTCTGGACGAAATCGGTGAAATGACACTAGACCTGCAAGCTAAATTACTGCGCGTGTTAGAGACAGGTGAGTTTATTAAGGTTGGAGAGAGTAAAGTCACGCGTGTCAACGTGCGGCTAATTGCGGCTACAAATCGTGACTTGCAAAAGGAAATTGAAGTTGGACATTTTCGTGAAGATTTATACTACAGGATTTCGGTCTTTCAAATCAAACTTCCGGCTTTACGCGAACGGGTATCGGATATTGAGCCACTTACCTATCACTTTGTACGCACGTTTTCTGCCAAGACCAACAAGCAAATTAAAAGTGTGTCTAACGAATGTCTTTCGGCTTTAAAACTTCATACCTGGAAGGGAAATATTCGCGAACTCAAAAATGTAATCGAGCGAGGTATAATCTTATCTTGCTCAGATGAACTAACACTAGATTCGATGCCATCTGAGATTCAACATCTGTTGGACGCAGAAGGTACGTCTAAAAAAGGAAAACAGCTTTCTGCATTTGACCTGGCGAGTGCTGAAAAAATTCACATTCAAAAGGTGCTCAATTATACCAACGGAAATAAAACTGAAACGGCCAGGTTGCTTAACATCGCCCTCACAACACTCTACCGGAAATTGGAAGAGTACAAAATTAGGTGAGCATCCTTTCAAAATGATAGTCTTAACCCTTTCATTTTGAAAGTATCACTTTCCTCTTATATAAGCTATAGAATAGCTTAACCCGCTGACTATCAATCCTCTTTAGTTCTTTAGACTCGTTACGGCACACGTCTTGACCTAGTCGGGGCATGTCTAACCAATTAATCAATCAGGCCTATGATGACACTATTAATGCTTGCTGCAGGGCTTTTGTTTTTTGCTCTGCTTTACCGATCAATACAGTGGTTTGAAAAAATCTAAGCACTATGATGACCGCACTATTTATACTCTCGATTGCCGTGTTTTTGTACATGATCTATGTCTTGTTAAAACCGGAAAAATTCTGACATGAAAAAGCGTGAGCTTAAAGAGATACTAATTGTATTTCTTGTATTCCTGATTATCTACGGTTTGTTCCGGCTAGGGGTCTGGTTGTTCACGCTGACATTTTGAATGCAAACTCTTTACTTATATGAACACAGAAATACTTGGTGTACTCGCAATGTACGCAATTGTGCTCCTGCTGGCGATTCCGTTAGGACGTTATATCGGCAAGATATTCAACTACGAAAAAACGTGGCTGGATAAAATTTTCAATCCGCTTGATCAATTGTTTTTTAAACTCAGTGGTATTGATCCCAGCCATGAAATGAATTGGAAAGATCATTTGGTGGCATTACTCACCATCAATGCAGCGTGGTTTGTAATTTCCATGTTGACCCTGACCAATATGGGCTGGCTTCCTCTTAACCCTGATGACAACCCTTCCATGAGTTGGGATCTTGCGTTCAATACTTCCATAAGTTTTGTTACAAATACGAACCTGCAACACTACTCAGGTGAAACAGGTCTGTCGTATTTCGGTCAGTTGATTCTGATGCTCTGGCAATTCATCAGTGCTGCTACAGGTATTGCAATCTGTGCGGTTGTATTTAATGCTATGAAAGAACGCACAACGGATAAGCTTGGAAATTTCTACAGCTATTTCGTTCGCACGTCCACACGCATCTTGCTGCCCATCGCATTTATCGGAGCAGTGATATTGGTGTTCAACGGAACGCCCATGACCTTTGAAGGAAGGGATACCATTACTACCCTTGAAGGTCTGGAACAAAGCATTAGTCGCGGGCCGGCAGCCGCATTTGTTTCTATTAAACAATTGGGTACGAATGGTGGTGGATATTACGGTCCCAACTCCACCAATCCGATGGAGAATCCAAATTACCTCACTAACATGCTAGAAACGATTTTCATCTTCCTCATTCCAATCGCGATGGTGTTTGCGATGGGGCATGTTTTGAAAAGGAGAAAACTGGCGCTAGTGGTTTTTGGTGTTATGACCATCGGGTTTCTATGCCTGGTTATTCCGTCTATCTATTATGAAATGAACGGCAATCCGGCCATCGAACAAATGGGTATTCAACAACCGTTGGGAAGTATGGAAGGTAAAGAAGTCCGTTTCGGTCCCGCAGCTTCCGCCTACTGGGCAATCAATACCACCAGCACCAGTAATGGATCGGTGAATGCCATGCACGGCAGCATGACACCATTAACCGGAATGTTTGCTTTGCTGGGAATGATGATCAATTGTTTCTATGGCGGTGTAGGCGTTGGTTTCATCAACTTTTATGTGTTTATCATTCTCGCAGTATTCATCGGTGGATTGATGGTTGGCCGCACGCCTGAGTTTCTTGGAAAAAAAGTGGAAGCGAAGGAAGTGAAAATTGCCATGATCATTGCGCTGCTTCATCCCATGATGATTTTAGGCGGCACTGCGCTGGCCAGTTTTTTATACGCTGGAAATCCGGAAGCGTATGCCGGGTGGCTCAACAATCCCGGACATCACGGCTTTTCGGAAATGCTCTATGAATTCAGTTCAGCAGCGGCCAACAACGGAAGCGGCTTTGAAGGATTGGGTGACAATACGCCATTCTGGAATATCGCGACTGGTCTTGTCATGCTATTGAGTCGATACCTTCCCATCATCGGCCCAGTGGCGATTGCGGGATTGCTCGCTTCAAAAAAATACATCCCCGAAAGTGCCGGAACGCTGAAAACAGATACCGCAACATTCGGATTGGTAGTGCTTGCTGTCATTGTTATTGTCGCGGCATTGGCATTCTTCCCCGCATTAACGCTGGGGCCATTGGCGGAATACTTCTCACTCTATTAATTTATTGATTAAGAAACTATAGTACTTATGAAAAAGAAAAGTACATCCTTATTTGAGCGAGGCCTGGTTCAGGTGGCGCTTAAAGAATCGTTTAAGAAATTGAATCCAGTAGTCATGTTCCGCAACCCGGTCATGTTCACGGTGGAGATTGGAACAGCGATCATGTTGGCGGTCACGGTCTACTCACTCACCAATACTTCACAAGGTTCTTTTAGCTATAACCTTATCGTCTTCATTTTACTGTTGCTGACGTTGTTGTTTGCCAATTTTGCTGAAGCCATTGCCGAAGCAAGAGGAAAAGCACAAGCTGACAGCCTGCGAAAGACCCGGGAAGAGACGCCAGCAAAAAAAATGTCTGCGTTGGGTAAGATTCATAGCAATGAAGTAGAGATCATTCCCTCCTCACAACTGAAAAAGGGAGATCTGTTCTTTTGTGAAGCTGGAGACATTATCCCAGCTGATGGCGAGATCGTGGAAGGATTGGCCACCATTGATGAAAGCGCGATCACGGGAGAGAGTGCTCCGGTGATACGGGAAGCAGGCGGTGACAAAAGCTCAGTAACGGGAGGAACAAAAGTTCTGTCTGACAGAATCACTGTAAAAGTGACCACCGAGCAAGGTGAAAGTTTCCTAGATAAGATGATTGCCTTGGTAGAAGGGGCTAATCGTCAGAAAACTCCTAATGAAATTGCGCTCACCATTTTGCTGGCAGGTTTTACGCTGGTGTTCATCATTGTAACCGTTACATTGAAATTCTTTGCTGATTACTCAAACACACCGATTACCATCGCAGCCTTCATTTCACTTTTTGTGTGTCTGATTCCCACCACTATTGGTGGATTGCTTTCAGCAATCGGCATTGCCGGAATGGACAGGGCTTTGCGTGCAAACGTCATTACAAAAAGCGGTCGGGCTGTGGAGACGGCCGGTGATGTGGATGTGTTACTACTTGATAAGACTGGTACGATAACTATTGGTAACCGAAAGGCTACCCGCTTTCACCCGGCCAAAAACATTTCGGAAGATCAACTCATGGAGTGCGCCACACTAGCTTCCTTGTCGGATGATACACCCGAAGGAAAGTCCATTGTTGAACTAGCCAAATCCAAAGGGTATCAACATCCCGCAGCACTTGGTAATCCAAGTGATGTTAACTACGGATTGCCACAGGCAAAAGTGATTCGCTTCTCGGCAGAGACCCGCACCTCCGGAATTGATCTCGATGATCGGAGTATTCGCAAAGGTGCCTTTGATGCTATCAAAAAATTAGTTGAGAAAAGTGGCAACAGCATTCCTGCTGAAATTCAAGCTATCGTTGATACCATTTCTGGAAACGGAGGCACACCATTAGTTGTCGCACAAAACGGCAAGGTGATGGGGGCATTAGAACTACAGGACATTATTAAGCCTGGCATTCAGGAACGATTTGAGCGTTTACGCAAAATGGGTATCAAAACCGTGATGGTAACGGGCGACAATCCGTTGACAGCAAAATACATTGCCGAAAAATCCGGTGTTGATGATTTCATAGCAGAAGCCAAACCCGAAGACAAACTGGAATACATCCGAAAGGAGCAATCAACCGGAAGACTAGTGGCTATGATGGGTGATGGTACCAACGATGCCCCGGCACTTGCGCAGGCAGATGTTGGGGTTGCCATGAATAGCGGAACACAGGCTGCGAAAGAAGCGGGCAACATGGTTGACCTGGACAATGATCCGACCAAGTTGATTGAAGTAGTGGAAATCGGTAAGCAATTACTGATGACAC